>JAABUP010007296.1_pt1 | contig 14983 bp, 20 predicted proteins | sample 5559201 | NCBI WGS metagenome assembly JAABUP01 (sample SAMN10711887, study PRJNA513373) | rock metagenome | isolation source: Antarctica rocks | place: Antarctica | reverse complement strand
GAACAAACAACGACAAGTGTTGACACAGAAGCGGTTCGGAGAACTGTTGTGCGAACAATGAACAGCCGTGGCACGATCAGAGATGTTCGGTATCAACGGTGATGTAGTATGTTCAAGATTCCAGGATATCAAGAGTGCAGTTGAAACTAGATGCAAATGTCTGGCGCTGGCAAGCTGTGCGTCTGAAGATGCAAGTTGAAGAAGTAAAGAAATCAAACGTGATGTCGAATCTAAATATAAAGAAACGATAAGAGCTTCGCGTTATCGTCTATAAATCCATGTGTCGACGCCGCGCCTAGGACGAAGTGTTAGATTTCCGGGATCTGGTGCGGTGAATGATCCGGAGTTAGTTGAGGAAATGTATTCACTAGTAGCATAGCGAAGAGTGTTAGAGCTAAGATAATTATATAGAAGTGTTCGTAGCGATTGCGGGACGGATTGTGCACACATAGTGTAGCTCCACGTGAGGGGTGTACTCTAGAAGCAGAAGCTGGTTAGGGCATCGTCATATCTGGCAAAGAGCAGGCAGCGATAAGTATACATGTATATTTACCTCATTTCCCTATGAATACGGAAAGCTTGGAAGCTGGACGTGAACCATGGCGGAAAAAAGAGCCTCCCAGATCTTACACCTCCTGCAAAGCGGCAATGGAGCACTTTTTCCTGACAAACATACCTCCACCCGCAAACAAACTATGTCGGTACAAATGCCTTTAAACCCCGGGGACAAACCATCACCCCTGCCCCACACTTGCAGCCCTACGCCTCTTCCTAATCTCTCCATTCGACCCTCTCCTCGTCCGATGTCCACCCCCCATATCCAGCGGTTTCCTCCTCCTAACCAACTGATAGCCCCTGTCAAGCTCCACCTCCACCGCACACCTTACTTTCAGGGCGCCTACAGCAGGCCAAACACTCCTCTCGCCGCGCAGGATCCAGTACTGCAAGCTTTCCTGCGTGGGGTTTTCGAGCAGTTTGATCAGGTCGCCTGGTGTCAGTTCGGGTACAAGCGTCAGGCTTGCGCCGGGGATGGTTTCGTCTATTAGAAAGCGGCGGACAGGGGTGGGGAGGAGGCCTAGGGAGTCGAGTTGATTTAGGCGGTGGTGGACTTCGAGGGTTATTAGTCGGAGTAAAGGCACTGTTAGGTTCCAGCTACCGGCCTGCCGAGCGTTGGGCCGTTGGAGGTCTGAGCGTAGGAAGGGCGCGATGTATGGCCTGGCCTGGGAGACGATGAAGTGGTTCACGTTGAAGAGTTCGGCGATGCGCGAGAGGGGTGATTCGCGGTCGGTGTAGCTGGCTTGGCGCCAGGATCGGAATGTGATTTCTTGGGCTGATGCCCATGGGACTATGGCGCCCGTCTCGTCCTTGCATTTGAGAGTCACGGGAGAGTAGAGCGTGGTTGAAGAAGCATTAGAAGCAAGCGCAGCGGACCAGATAAGCTGCCATGAAAGTCAGTGAAGCACCGTGGTGAGGTCCTTACAAGACTTACCACATTCGGAGCTGTCAGATAGTTCAACAAATTGGGAACACCACCTCTACCTGAAGTGGCTACGGTGATGTTCAGAACCCTCTTGGTTTTGGCATACGCCTCTTCGAATGTCATGTCTCCAACGTTCGCCCTGACGCATTCTTCTAATATATTTACATCCAAGAAGTATCCTTCCCGAACGAACCGCTTCACTCGTCTGGTCAACGTCCGGATAAGACCGCTCTTATACTCATTTCCACCTTTTTCAAGACTCCCATTCCTGCGATGTCTAGCGAAGGCGGTAAGATCGATCCCGTCTCCATTGACAAAATCCAAGAGCTCATCTTCCGTATGGATCCCCACAAGCGCTGCAATTAGCGCACCTGTTGCCGTGCCGGTGATGATTCTCGGCAGTAACCCTCGGAGATGCAATGCCTTCACAACGCCCAGATGGCATAGGCCGAAAATCGCTCCTCCTTGCAGCACAAGTGTAGACCGGCCAAAAGCCTGCCGAGTGTCGTGTAAGAGATCAAGCTTTGCTTGAGAGGTAAAGCCGCTCTCATGACTGGGTGTTGTTGGAAGTGTCGTAACGTGCTCGATCGCCAGAGCTACTTGGGTGATGTAATCTTCTATGAGAAGTTTCGTACCGGCATAGGCGCGATTGAAGAGACGCGGAGCTGTAATATTGCCTAGATTGCGCACAAGGCCTGATCGTAGGAGATTGACCAGAGTGAGGATGTCATCATCTTCTCGGGCTTCGATAATGGCTTGGAGCCGTTCGTAGATCAACCGGTAGTCGTAATATTTGCTCGCTGCGTTCTGCCGCCTGTAGGTGATGACTGATCAGTCAAGCTGGATGTGAGAGCAATGGGTTTTGGCCAATGCGAAGGAGTAAGAACAGACCACAGGTCAGACCCAAAGAGCTCATCGAGCTGAAAGGCGGCCTCTTCCCACTCCTCGTACAATCGTGCGTCGACCAGGCTGTCCAGCAGTGCATCACGAGGCTTCTTCTTTATCCACCATGAGAAGATTTTCTATAGAGGACAGCAGGTTTATTAGTAATTTCCAGCTTAAGCATAAATATGCCATAGAAGCAGGAGCACGTACAGATCGCCAGAAGAGCGCAACGTCTGCAAGCACGCTCCATATTGGCACCAGCATGACCGAAGCACCACTTGTCTCACAGCAATGACCCGATAGAAGATTAGCGGACTATATGGCTAGTGACCGTAGTCATCAAAACTATCCATGCCGTATTTGATGCAGTGCGGGGAGTGGAGAGACCTCAAGCTGCGGTCTTCGACTGTCACATGTCAAAGGTGACGGGCCGTGCCTGCGAAGAGCTTCGCTTCTGACATTCATTTACCTTACTACATGCCCTATGTACTGGTTCACCATCTAGATCACATCTAGAATATTTCAATCAGGTGTGGAATCTTCCGGTCTAGATTCCAATCAAATTATCGAAATAATCTCTATTCTACAATCCCTGAGATATCCACCACTACGGAGGACTCAATCGACTAGATAACCCTCATCCAAGCTCCACAGCAATGACAAGAAGTGTGAAGTCTCCCTCCACATGCACCTCTATTCCGTAAGTCTGGTCTACGTAAGCAGAGCCTTCTTCGGATGCAGGATTGTGCACTGCTCTTCGTACAAGGCGAAGGAGGTCCCCAATGCCTTTAGCTCTCCCGGACGTAATGATCCAATCCTCCATGGAGCACCCCTCCAGTGATCACTGTCTCCAAGAGATAAACGACTCCACCAGCACGGAACCGAGTTCTTCGAATCCTGCCCTTAGCATTGCCTGTTCAGCCTGCCCGCAGCCATGCTCTCACATCCATTCTATGACTTCGTACACGTGCCCATCTTTGAGTCCAATGCCGTACAATTTAGTGACTTTTATTTCTCATTTTCTTGCGCCTGCTCATTTGTGTCAGTAGGAACAAGGGAAGGTTGCACCAGTAGTGTAAGAACGAGATCATCTAACCTCTGACTCGTACTCTAGATAGTTTGTTGCTCTTTGGAATCTGGTCTGTAGCCGTTCATGAAACCTTTCTTCTGCGAAGCTCAAGTCGGAAGTTTTTTCTCTGCAACGATTGCTCCGGCATGTTCAGTGATGTTGTCAACCCGTCTTGAGTCTGTAGGAACCCGCATGAACAGACCATATGATAGCCTCGCATGTGGAAAATTGACTTTGAGGAAAACATACTGTAGATTCATTTCGGAACAGAAGGATCTCTCGGGCCTCAAAGTAGTTACGTTGCATTTTTGAATGCCGATCCTCCCCGTCAGTCGAATCCTGAACGGTGAGGTGTAATGAATACCTGAGCCACTTCCGTTGTGGATCTGCCGGTAAGAAAAGAAACGTCATCCAAGACTTCGCAATCGACCTTAAAGAGCATAGAACCCTCGAAAGAAATCCGATTCCGCCGCCCGTTCTAGGAGAAGTACGCAAAAAGGTCCAAGTCCATAATTCCAAGCCAAACTTTCATCGACTTTGTATTGGAGGCACAGCAACGGAAAGTAGAGTACGGCCTTTGGGACATTCAGACTATCGACATCGTTTCTATATGACAAAAGCGAGTGTGTAATTCCACCCTCATGGCTAGGAATACGACAGTCGAAGTAGGCCTTTTGAAGCGCTGTCAAACAATGCTGATAGACTTTGACAAACTGTGATTTGGATGCAGACCTGAATGTTAAGTCGAATGACCGCCGACTACTACTCCATTCGTAGAAAGGACGCCGCAGCCTCTCGCACAGCTCTCTCACTTGTAGAAGCAGAGCAGCAACTTCCTCTGACTGGGAGCTCACTTCGGCGATCTCAAGAACGTATCGTCGAAAGTCGCAACAATTCGATGTTTAAGCAACGCCTTGCTTGCTCCTTGTCGTTGATGTGCTCTGATGTTCTAGCAAACGCAAATGCCTTCGTAACTTGCGACAAGCTTTCCCCGGTATCCTCTGGGGCTTCGCATTCCCAAACTGAAACACCATACTGCCCTTGCTTTACACCGTCCCCGATCGTCTGATCACAAATCCGACGCCACATGTTTTGACACTCCCTGAGCAGGTCACCAATCTCAATTTTCCCTACATCAACGTGAATACTAGCCTCGCGAAGGGGTACGATTGCCTCTGCAAAGTCCATGTTCAGGCTCTTTCAAGCTCCCAGTGGTCCAGGCGGGACTTGACTTTCCCCTTGTACAAAGGCCTCTCTGCTCTGTGCTATCTCGTACGGCTTTGTGATAAAAAGGAGAGCGTCATTCCCGCACATACGCCCAGGGCGGTCTCATAGAACGGCTGGGCCTTCTCCTTGCCCCTAGAGCAGTTTCTGGCTTGGTACCGATCACCAACGATCGAAAGACTCTTTAAAGACCAATCAAGGTCAAAGTCGCGAGTTTGAGTGGTTCCCGTGGAGTTCGATGGGTCTATCAACGGCTGCGACGTAACGAAATGATATATAAGGATTTAGGTTTACCGGACTTTCAGCACTGGTAGACCATTCATAGATCGGACCCAAATCATCAAGGATGGTCGAACAAGGTAGGTAGATAAGCTCGTGTACCCCTGAGCATTGTCTGTTGACATTCCTGCAATGCCTTTAGTAGCCCCTTACCCTCACAAAAAAGATAACTGACTTTAAACGCAAAATTCGTTCGAACCCATCAACTTCCCAAATATTGTAGGAGGTACTTTTTCCGATGCCAGAGGGCCTCTCAAGAGCAGAATGTTTTTGCCTTCTCGACTCAACAAGGTCTTTATTTGGAGGATCTCGAAATCCCTGAAGAAACTTAGGGGTCCACCGGCCACTCGAGTCTACTTGGTCAAGATGTGCTTCAGCTTGAGCGACTTTGAGATGTTCACGATGAGTTATTACAGCATGGTCCAGTACCCAAAGTTGTGCCTCACCATTGGAGTTGTATGATATGATCTGACCGATTCTTGCCGTAACAGTCCCAGAGATCTTGTGGTCTTCAGGAACGTAGAAGACAGGAGTTATCCCATCATGAATGTGAGCAGGTAGACCGAATCGGGCATGTCTTCGAGGGGAGTTCTTCAGGGCTTGTCCTCCATTGTAAGTAGCTTTGGTGAAATCAAGGAGCTCTACCAAGTAGAAACTTGTAGAAGGTGTCGATGATTAAGTCAGCAGCGGCGACTGAGAACTCATAAGACATGGCAAACACTGGTGCTATGCCGTGTCGATTGGCATTTGCACATTCAAACGCGTTGAGGACCACGGCAGGAATCTTATACTGTATCTTATACTGGGACAGAAGGCGGGCAACATGCTCGGTACTTTGTGTCTCATCCACAGAGTGGAGGAGTGATCTGGTTTGTCCCTCAACTTTGGGACGAGGAGAAGAAGTATGATCGAGCTCACTGTTCTTGGCCTTGGTTTTTCCGATATGACCGTGCATATCGAACTGGGCAAGTTCGAAATACTTCTTCCCTCTCGACCTCTGCACAGAATTCAAGTAAAGGACCAGAGCAGGCCAGGTTTCTGGACGGAGAATATGCAACTGCACCTCGATCGAATCCATCTTAAGGTGGTCAATGGTGTCAACAACACGGGGTGACAAAATTCGGTGATCGAGATCCAGGTTAAGAGTCGGTCTAGTCACGATGTAGAGGAGATTGAATGTCCCAATAATTCTCCTGTCAAACATCAATCGAGAGTTAAAGCTCCTCCGGACCACAGCTCGTCTCTTTTCTGTCATGATGGATCGCAAGAACATTGGCCCTTCGAGAGTCGCCCAGTGGATGTGCTACAAAGATGCGTGATCTTCTTGCCCTACTAGCCGACAATGATGTCGAGATTCTGGGGCATATCGGAAATGAGCGAGCAAAGGTCCAGCTGTTCAAACAGCTTAGCACCATACACTTTCAGCTACATAGATTAGTGGTTACGTCTCTGTGCATCGGGGATCATGGCGTGGGGGATGAGATGGAGCATTTGTTGCGCAGCCATGGTGGGAAAGCTTACTTGATCGGTGGGTCAAACTTTGTGTCGATGCCAGCGTCCGGACTACCTCGTCCAATGATTCTGCCACTTGAGAATCGGTGAAGCAGATCAATGCATCGACTTTCAAGTAGAGGTTCTTGGGTTAACGACGATAGCGGAGGTTGGTGGTGAATTCACCATGGACGGGATAAGTCATCGGTTGGAAGCCGTTAGGCCAAAGCAGAAATTATACGAGACAGAGGAAGAACTATGCTGTGCATATTGGGTATAAACCTAGTACCACAGATCACATACTTTGCTCACTTGAGCTCTTGGGGATACCGTTTGACTTTCCCCAGTTCCAAACCTTTCCGTCAAAATCCCACTGGACGAAGAGGATCACCAAACTTGCAGCCCAGCTGAAAAATGTATCTATAACCCGACTATTTCTAGGACTCCCACCGAGCGCGGTCGCCTTCATAGCTGCACCGATCAAGGAGGTTGTGATAAGATATTCTCCTCTCTCCAACGCTTTGATACTCACTGCTGCGACTTGATCTTCGGTCTGCCCGTCGTCTCCCTCCTCTAGCTTCTTTGTAATAGCTGGCTTAATCTTATTTTCTTCTACGTAGCTAGGTGAGAAGATGGTCCCTGGGAAAACCGTGTGAATCTTGACATCTGCTTGACCGCCGAGAGAGGGGTCTTTTCGCCGAGCGCCGTTGTAGAGCTGAAGTTCTTGAGATAATGTGTCAGAAAGGCTGCGGAGAGCTGCTTTGGACGGAGCGTACGGACTGTAGCCAAGGAGAGGGTAAAATGCTAGGACCGAGGATGTGAAAATGAGATGGCGTGGTGAAGACAACACAGAGGTGGGTGTAAAGGTAGATTTAGTATCTTTTCCATGCGAGTTTCCTGGATTAAGCCAGGCTTTGAGTACTGCGTGGGCGATGTAGGCCGCGGAGAAGTAATTCGAGTCCATTTCTTGCTTATGCCGCTCAATAGGGGTATTGAGGAACAAATCGGGATGTGCTGTGCCAGCGCAACACCATACAACATCTGGTTGCGCGCCGTGATTCCATGCTGTGACTTCCCGTATGACACGAATCGCTGCCTCAGGGTTCATAAGATCGGCACTGATAAAGTGGAAGCGTTGCAATTGCGGTCTTGCCGCTGCTGACTGCACAGACTGTCATCAAATGAATATCCGTGATTGTTGAATCTGACCCACTGATATGTACTCAACGGCACCCTCAAGCTTCTTGATGTCCCGGGCGATGATTACAACGTTGGCTCCTTTCTGTGCAAGCAGTTTCGCAACCCCTCTCCCCATGCCCTGCGAGCCCCCAGTAACAATGATTGTCTGGAAAGCCATTCGCATGTCAGCATCCATACCATTAAAGCTCTAGCCATCCATCTGAATAGAGCTTACTCGGCCATCCACAGGAAAGTGATTTCGATTGCTGAACAGCCCCATTCTATCGGCTGTCAATATTCCAACAAAGATACAAAGTAGAAGGGATGTCCAGAGAAACCCGATTGCCATCGTATCGGGTCATGGAAGACAGTGCAACTCATCATAGGGCAGTCAGCATTGCATTGGTCTACGAGTACGGTGATTTGGTGCAAACATCACAAACCCGTTAGCGCCATCACAGGAAAAGTTCGGCGAAATCGATAAGAATTGTTCCGCGAAAATTGTTCACAAGGAAAGCAGGGCAGTGGGGATCTCGACAACATCAGACATCATGGGCAAGAAAAGGAAAGCTTCCGGCCAGCCGTATGGTCACGCTGACCCGCAGAAATCCGATAATGGGGGCTCGAAGCTCAGAATCACCACCTACGAAGATGTCGCGGACTCGGAGGATGAGTTCCACATCAACCGGGACAAAATCCTCTTAGACGAAGGTCCAGAGCAGAAGAGAAGGAAGAAGTTGCAGGAGCAAGGTAAACATTAGGCTCCAGCAACCTCAGCAAATTACTGATACGCCAACTGAATAGATGAATTCCTTGAACAATCCGACGAAGAAGTACTAGCATACTCGCCGAGTGCGTCAGAAGTTGAGGAGGATAACGACGACGACGATGCTCCGGATGGCATAGCATCTGCCCTGCAAAACCGATCTCGTCGAGCGTCAGAATCCGAAGCATCAGTGCTGTCTGAAGACGAGGATACGGGCGGCTGGGGCACTTCGAAACGAGACTACTACAACGCAGACGTCATTGAGACAGAGGCTGATGCTTTGGAAGAGGAGGCTGAGGCTAGGAGACTTCAACAAAAGCGACTGCAGGGCATGACCGAAGCCGACTTTGGCTTTGATGAAACCGAGTGGCTGAACGCTGGAGAGGCTGGCGGAGAAGATGGCCAAGATGATGATCATGGTGGTGTAATCACGGAGGTTCTGCCACAACTGCAGATTACGGAAGACATGGGACCAGAGGAAAGATTCAAGATCATGAAATCAAGATATCCGGAATTCGAGCCATTATCCAGAGAATTCCTGGATTTACGGCCAATGCACAAGGATCTAGCAGTTGCAGCTGCCGGCGCTGAGGCAGTCATTCAACATGACCTGTCTCTAAACTCCGTCACCAGCGGCAAAGGGCACGCCCGAGTCAAGGCTGGCCTCACGAGCGTGGCAGTAGTAAAATTCCGGGCACTGACCGCCTATCTTGGTGCTCTGAGCATGTACTTCGCGCTTCTGACATCAACACCGAAGAACAACCATGGTTCTTCAGTCGCTCTGCCTTCTAGTGAACTCAGGGATCATGGGGTAATGGACAGCTTGGTTAGATGCCGAGAGCTGTGGGAGAAGGTTAAAGACCTTCGGATTCCAGATGCTATGGAGATGGTGATTAATGACGTTGAAGGGCATAATGGTACTGCAGAGAAGGTTGAACTGCTAAATAAGAACAATAATGGAATCAACGAGCTAGCAAGCGCCATACCAGTGAAGAAGACGAAGAGAAGCAAAGGTCAGCGTGTCGCTGAAGCTGCTCAAGCCGACGCTGAAGCTCGCCGTGCAGAGCGCGTGCGTAAGACTGAGGCAGAGCTTACAATACTGTCCCGTCTTACTGCCACAAGCAAACGAAGACCCAAATCTGAATTTCTTGATCAAACTCCGCAGCAGAACGAAGAAGACTCCGACTTTGGCGAGGAGACAACTCTAACACCTCACGAAGCAGCCGAGAAAGCCAAGCGCAAGAAGAGTCTACGCTTCTACACCTCCCAGATCGCACAGAAGGCGAACAAGCGAGATGCTGCTGGTAGAGATGCTGGTGGAGATGCGGATCTGCCGTATAGAGAGCGATTAAAAGATCGGCAGGCGAGACTGAATGCCGAGGCCGAGAAAAGAGGAAAGAAGAGAAGCATGGCGAATAGTGAACCCTTGGGTGGAGACACTGATGAGGAGGATAACAGAGCAGCAACGGAGCTGAGAGAAGGCGGCGAAAATGATGACGACTATTATGATTTAGTTGCTGCAAAATCGAAGAGAAAAAAGGCCGAGAAGAAAGAGATTGCGAAGGTGCATGAGCAGGCTGCCAAAGAAGGCGGAAGAGTGGAGATTAGGGAGGAAGTGGGACCCGATGGGAAAAGGGCGATTACGTATGCAATCGAGAAGAACAAGGGGCTGGCGCCAAAGCGAAAGAAGGATGTCAGGAATCCGAGAGTGAAGAAGAGGAAGAAGTATGAGGAGAAGAAGAAGAAACTGGGAAGCGTGAGACAGGTGTACAAAGGCGGTGAGGGAAGAGGTGGATATGGAGGGGAGTTAACCGGCATCAAGAAGGGGCTGGTAAAGAGCGTGAAGTTATAGGTTTGGCCGACGTTGAACTCATTCTGAGAACTATGTATGTTATCCTCTCATGGTGAAGCACAAGACGCAACTTGCCCATGATATCCATCGAGGGACGTTGTGGGTTGACGCAAGACTATTGGGAACATTGACAATGTAGGGTGCAGATGGTCGACATCGACGCAACAATGAATGACTGTGCTTGCCCTCCATTGTACACCTTGCAAATGACGTTGTATCTATGGAGGCGGCAAAGCATGTTGCCAGCTTATAACTCTACAGCCGAGGCTGGAAATGACACTGATGGCTCAACACGAACCTCGCTGCTGTCCCACTCAAGCTCCTCGAGCGCATCATCGCACATGCCATCCCGGAATACTGGAATAAGACTGCAGGCCCCCTGAAGTACTTTACCCCAGACTCGTCTGCATTGAAACATGCCTTCCCTTACGTTTCGATGCAAGAGCAGAAGCTGAGTTCTGGGATTTAAAAAGGTCTTAGTGATGGCGCCGTCTCACACTGCGCATCTCCAAACTTAGTTTCAATGTTCTCGAACACCAAGTTGGACAGTTGAGCGAGGACACAGCGACACGGCTAATAGTGGAGAAGTCCACTCAGGAAGATAAGAGCAACAGTGGCTTCTTGAAAGCTGTGAGCCAGGCTACGGAGTCGATAGCCCATCTGCTGAAGAAGCGCAGTTAGGAAGCCAACACTCGCGATGCAGATACTGCAGAATTGCATGCGCGCCTGTTACGGCATACATGAAATAGTTTGGGTCGTTGAGCGGCTGAGTCCAAGTGATGATGAATCCTCCGCGTACAGAGACACCGGTGGTACAGAACGAGAAGAAAGCCATTGAGCTTCCCAAGTCGGCCTATTATGGGAAGGAGGGAGTTGTCAACGCACTGCTAAAGGAATGTGCAGACATCAACGCCTGCAATGCATACGGCGGCAATGCCCTTTATGCGGCATATTTCAGGTGTGATGAAACCATTGTGAGGCTGCTACTAGAGAATGGGCCTACTGTGAGTGCAAATCATGGATTATACAGTACTGCAAGTCGAGCAGCGGCATACGGTGGCCACGAGGCGATCGTCCGATTGTTTTTGGATGCAGGGGCAGACGCCAACTTGTAAGGTGGACACTCCAACAACGCTGTGCTCGCAGCAGCGGCCAAGGGAACGCAGAAGTTTTACGGTTGTATTTGGGAGAAAGGGGAAAACTTGGACATCTACGGCAGACGGATAGGAATCGGTCGTCAGGCTGCTCCTGGTGAGAAACTAAATTCATACCAGCTTCAAAGACGATGTGGACATAGCACAATTGTCGTGTGCAAGGTAGATGTGCCAGGAAGGGGTAGCACCGTACTGAGGAGGTTTGACGTCGATGCTTCATTTGAGGACAAAAAAGGCCTGACGCTGTTACATTGCGCACGAAATGAGGGCCCGGAGGCATTGCCCAGCTGTTACTCGAGCGACGATGTGCTGGGCTAGAGTCTAGGGACAGGGAAGGCCTGACACCGTTATCGATTGCGGCAAAGAACGGACACGAGAGGGTGGTAAAGCCACTGGTGAGGCAAGACAACGTTAGCCCGGAGTTCAGGGACACTATTGGCATAAGACCACGGATGAGCGCGGGAGGATGGGGCCTCAAGGCGATGGTGTGCCTGCTTCTAGCTCCGGACGACGTCAACGTCGCGTCCGGACACGATGAGGGCCACACGGCGCTGATGGTTGCGGCAATGAGTAACGTGGGACAGTAGTGCGGCCGCTGCTGAATCTTCTTAAAGACTGTAATGATTTCCTCTGCGTTGCCCAGGTAGCCTTGAACGAGACAACGATTGCTTGTCCGAATCGGGCTGGCTGTGGATGAGCTTCAGCCTCGCCTATGTGGCCAGATACGAAGCCGCAAACAGACTCGATGATCTTAATGAAGCCATACGTCGAGGACGGGAGGCTCTAGATGCAACCCCGGACGACGAGCCTAGTCGATGAATGAGACTCCGCATCTGGCAGGATTCGCCAAGGTTATAAATTTCGATATGGGCAAAGAGGAAGATTTGACAGAGGCCTTCGACTATGCCAAAAAAGCTCTGGAAGGAATAACGGGAGAATAACCCCGATCGAGCACGGATTCTGGACCACCTGACCACGCCTTCTACCTTCTAGGCATGTGCAGGCAGGCCTCACTGCCTTGCAGGATCTTCATTAGCCCATACCCACAGCTTAGAAGCATTTCATTGGGCTGAACTTCTACATACCACCGAATCTCGGTCAAGAAGCATGTGTGGAACAGATATTGTATTCTTCAGTATCAATGCGACTCACTCATCAAATCACGATCTCCATGAGCGACTACGTTTATACTCAAGTTATGAGAGTTTGGCATTGGACATATGTTCGGACAAAGTGTCGCAAAATCAGAGCCCAGCTAATCACAACGTTGCGAAAGCCGGCAACCTTTGCCCTGAACTACTTTATGTTAGACTGATGTACTGTATCGCAAGGCCACTGATGGCAGTTCAGTATTTGCGCACTGTTATCCGACGAAAGGTGAATGTACGCGAGGTGTGGTCAACGACTCTCAGGAAACATAAAATCCCCATGAAGGCCCCAGAAGATCTCTCACCAAAACCAGTTGTCGACAGAGCCTCCTCGTGCGAGTCCTTCGTTTATTCATCCTTCACGCGTGCCGCCTTGCCACGTCACAATCGCAGCCTTGCATTAGTTCTGCGCCCTGTGCGACCATGGATGAGAAGTGAGGCGTTTTTTTTTTTGAGCTAATGCATGGCTTTTGCCCAGTCCACCACCACAATTACTCGGGGCTACCATTGGTCCACAATGGTCTACTGCCGCTCCAGCTCTGGTCTATCCAACAGCCGAGACTGCTGACATCGAGCTGCATTACGACTGTTCTGGGTAAGTATGCCACCTCCTCAATGTGTAGATATTGCTAAGGCTTAAGCGCAGATCTTATGGAAGAAGCTTCTTCCAAATTCCTGAAAGGTACATCTGCCTCTGGCCGGGATGCGGGGTTACCTGCAAGCGGGTCTACGATCTGGAGAGGCATGCCAACCAACATAAGCCCCGCCGCTGCTACTACTGCCCGGTCAGTGGATGCAGGTCCGCTAGCGACTTTCGCGATCCTAAGGTACTCTGGAAAGATTGGCGATTTCTGAAGATAAAATGGATGAATTGGCACATAAAGGAAGTCACCCTACAGGGGTTCTCAAGATTTGACAAGCTATTGCACCACTTTCAGAAGCAACACGACGAAATTGTGGGTTTCTCTTTCAGTAGAGTTGGAACGAATACGCACTAGCTCCTTGTTCGCTGATAGCTGACTCGTTCGTGCACCAGTGTAATGACACAGACTCTTTCGGGTTACTGATGGACTCCATCTCAGAGCCTAGAACACCAGTAGTCCTGAAGGTTGCTGCCACAGATGAGAAATGCGATGAATCCCATCCAAAAGCTGGCGGGATTTGGGACGGTCATGCCTTGAAGTATTACGTTCTAGAGGTGACCGAAGTTCACGACTCTCCAATCGAGCAAGCCAAGACAATGGCGGAATCCAGCAACGGGTCTAACTCCAGCGGTCCGCTAGCTTACGAATAAGCCTCAAAGACTTTCTACAAGAGGCCACGACTCGTATGACGCGCGGGTGGGGAGTCGGGCTTCTGCCCCTTTACCTTTCCAGTTCCTCGAGAACTTCATACTATGACATTCCTTTTGGCAGCGCAGATCTCGGCGAGCAGTACGAATGGACTCTCCTTAAGCCTTGGCCTCTTTGCTTACAAATCGCGTGCCGTCAATGAACACTCTCTTTCGTCTCCTTTGCTATCAGAAACTCATGATGGAAGTCAGCAGAGATCACTCTTTACAACTCCTGCCCGGTCACTCTTGATAGTGTATCGCAATATAGCACGATCTTTTGCATACCACGTGATGCTGACTGCCATGATATCTGTTGTGAGGACGACTTAAGTGGACAGGGTTTCTTACTACTATAGTGCCTGAACAAGGAAGGGGTTTAAGCGACCTGTTCAACAATGTCAAAACTCAATTGACTTGCCCGCAAAGTACCGCACTGCAGACTTCACTCCTTCCATTCCCGCCTGACCACTCTTCGCCATTTCGCAATCTAGCACAAGCCTTTACCTATACCTCCATCACCGTAAACGGTTCAAGTATCTCTGGCTAAAATCTCAAAGTGACGTGCCCACAAAGTGCTCCCTATACAACCCCTTCCCACCCCCATCACCCCTCCTCCACAGTCCCAGAATCACCAGCCAAACCGTACCTCTAAAACTCCGCCAAAAGCCATGCTCCAGCACCAGAACCATCATCTAGCACCATAAACAAATATACGGATCTAATTGAACACCCTATAATCTTTCCTATACATCCACGTCCCGCCACTCTCTAGCTTGGCCCTTTTGAAATCCCTTCTCAAGCCCGAACCCCTAACTCCGTCATACCAAACCCTGCCCCTATCGATATCTCACCCGACACCACACCAACCAGAGCCACAATCAGAATCACACCACATCCGACCAACCTCCTCGCTCCTCGCTCCTCGCTTCACATCCGCAAATCTCGCCCTGTCCCACCCCATACCACACAACACACCCCACAGCGTTCCCAACAAATCTTCATTCAGCAGTAAACATCTATACCCCCTCACCCTCTAAGCTCTCTTTCATCTCTCTTTCCTCTCTCTTTTCTCTTCCTCCCTCCTAAATTCCATTTCCGCCACAAGAAAAGAAGGATGACTTGT
>JAABUP010007295.1_pt1 | contig 14983 bp, 13 predicted proteins | sample 5559201 | NCBI WGS metagenome assembly JAABUP01 (sample SAMN10711887, study PRJNA513373) | rock metagenome | isolation source: Antarctica rocks | place: Antarctica | reverse complement strand
AAGAGAAGAGAAGAGAAGAGAAGAAAACCTTTCTCCCACCCCCCTCACCTCCTCACCTCACCTCCCTTCCCTCCTCTCCTCACCTCCCTCTTAGTCTTCAATCACCATTTCCACTTCCACTTCCACCTCCAATCCCAACCCCTCCTTCAAACGACCTCACCACAAACATCCAGACCCCCCCCACTCTCCTCAAAGCAGCGATGCTTGAGCGTCCGGACGGGGGGCCCGCCTAACCTCACCACGTCTATTCTATTCTATCGTAACCAGTCCGTAGAGGACAAGGCCGAGCCATCGATGCCAACAACAGATACCAACGAACAGAACGAGCCGGTTTTTCTTCATTTGATTAATTCGTTTCTGTCGTTCGTTTCTGTTGTTCGTTTCTTCATGTGGTGAGTGAGTGATGATAAGCTTACTTACGGCAAGGCAAGACGAAAGGAAAAATTCGGGACGCGGGAGGGTTGATTGTTATGATTATTGGTATGGAAAACAATGACAATGACAAACAAACAAAGGGGTGGATGCGGATGTGTGTCAAGTGTCCAAGCTAGCTAGCAGGACCTTTCTCGGTGAGATAAGATGGGGTTGGGTACATGTATACAAAGGACAGGTTAGAAAGAGTACCGGACAAATTAGAAAGAGTACCGGACAGACAGAACGGTCTCCGTATGCCAGTGTCAGTCTGGCACCGAGCAGTAGGGTTCCAACCAGGAATTTTTTTAGACCAACTTCCAAGTCCCGCTCTTTTGCCGAATCATCACAACGAAAAGCGAACCAAGTCATCGCCCATAATTATCTAAAAGTTACCACCCTAGCACTCGATCCTAACCGGAAGTAATCTCTGCTCTTCACCCGGTAAGGACCTTCTCCATCTTCCTCGCTCTCGCCTTATCCTCAACCAGTAAACCCCGAGCCATCAACACCGTCTCGATTGTGTCGAGGACTTTATGGAACGATGACGCAGCGCCCTTTTCTTGCGTGAATCTCGCGATGGAAAGTTGGGCTCTTCTGCCACGCTCAAGGACTGCAAAAAGCTCGGTGGCGAGAGCGACGGGCTTGATGTTAAGGACTGGGTTGGATTCCTCGCGTTAGCATTTCTGGTCACCAATCGAGGAATCTTGAAGGAAAGTAGCAGTAGATGAATTCTGGAAGTCATACAATTCTTTTCATCGACCCTCGACCAAACCCTGCCCCTCACTTTATCTACCACAACATCTCTCATTCCATATCTCCTCCATTCTCTCAATATACTTACAATCTCTCGTCTAGCTCTCTGCTTGGTGACTTGGAAGCACAAGATCTTGGACGCAGGTTTGATGTGTAAGAAGCGAGCAAGCCAGTTTTGCGGTTGAGGTTGGATGGAGCGGTGGCAACCGTCTACTTGAGACTTGTTACGACTTTCCAAAGCACGACCTTTTCGAAAATACCGGGAATTGGTAGTTGAGGTGGCGATGCTGGACGTCTCATCCGAGTCGTTTGCTGCAAATCACGTTAGGTCTGAACGGTATGTCACAGTGACTGCGGAACTTACTACCCAGAGCAAGCTCGGAATTGCTCTTCTCTTTTGAGTCACGCTTGCTGAAGATCTTGAAAACCTCCCTTTGCCTCTACCAGTCGACTTCTTCTGCTCAGTCCCACGTACAAATTCTTCACCCGCTGTATTATTAGCTTTCTTCATCTCCTTGCCGAAACTCAGGGAGTCAGAGTCCAGCGATTGTTTGTGTAATGGTGGGAAGTCCTTTCCTGGCGGTGTAGGACCGCGATCCGAATCTCGAGATTTAGTGACATTATGACTTCGCTTGAACCACCCTCTCCTCTTCTGCTCACCCGATGCAGTCCCTGTATCATGACTACGATTCGTCTTGTTCTCTTCTTCGAGAACAGGGTCAAGCCCTACATATCGTTGATCAGGAGAAATGTACTTTCGTTCTCCTCCGTGCGCTTGCGTAGCATAGCATGTGACCACATCTGCACCCTGGACTTGTTGTGGCTTCGGTAGGTTCTGCCGTGGCGGAGCATTCTCTAAATGCTGCCGCGGCTCCTCCGTCGGCATGCTTGGCGCACCCTGACCGCTCTTCTTGCGAATGGTAAGAGGTTCGGTTGGTGGTATTGGACTTTGTTTATCATACTGGACCACTCGAATCGTCGCCCTATCGTCTGTATTCCCTCTCCTCAATGGTGATCTTGTACTCCTGTGTATTGGCTGTGAAGCGGCACGATACCCATGGTGACCACGCTCAAGCAAGGTTCCGAAGTCATCTCTACCAGGATGCCTTCCTTCTTCGGTGATGATTGGAAGATATCCGGATTCGCTGGATGACTTGGGGTCAGGAGCCGACGCGACTCGTCTGCTATCATGCATTGGAGGTTTGGAGCTGCTTGGCTGCATCAACCGGTCAAGATGAGCGATTACTCCGTCAAGATAACCCTGAGGCACATTGCCTTCAGCGGCGCGCTGAAGAAGACGTTCTCTCGTCTTGGCAAGCTCTCGTTGGGTATAGGGATCATGGCTTCCCAATGGAGGCTCTGGTAGTGGCCGGTGGCTTAACGGGTCTTTCTTTCCCGTCATCGCCGTAGGTGTGACAGTTGACGAAGTGCCTGAATCCTCGCTAATCGACAGAGATGTGGTAGGTGATTCGTAGACATTGCTGAGTGGATGCGTGCCAGCCGTACGAACGCTTGATGAGACAGACGACCGGTTAAAAGCTTCATCGCATAGATTTTCCAGCTCACTGCTAACTTTCCTTGTGTCTTCTTTCCAGTAATGGCTTGCTGTTTTAACCTTTCTGACAGCAAGATCCTCAACACCGTGTACTGGAATATTTTTCCGGGAACGAACCACAGGCTGGGACGTTTGTAAAGGACTCGAGTTTGTCACTGGTGGAGAAGCAGTCTCGGGTTGTAGACTCGCACGTTGCTCAGAGTGTCTCGCTGGTAGCGCCGGCTGCTCTTCCTTGGGAGGAAGCTTATCGCCAATAGAACGTCTGTGGAAGTGGGAAAAGCTAACACCACGTTTGTAGCTAAGAGAGCGTCGCAGACCAGCCGAACTACTGCCACGACTTGCAAGTGAACTCCTGGTATTGTATCTCCGCACGTTAAGATTCGGAGTCAAGCTTTCCGTACCTCCGCCAGAAGTAGTTATTGATGGAGGCGAGCTGGGAAAGTTTGCAACGTCTTGACCTTGCAATCTTGCAAGAACAGGGTGCCGAAGGCTTGCTGCATGACTAGCTGCACGCCTGCGAGAAGCCATCGATGAGCCTCTTAGAACAGTGACACTAGTAGACTGTGCCGGAGAGTCTGCGATAGTGGTACGTGACGGCCTGAATGGATCATAGCTTTCCAATGTGTCCGCTGCGTTTGGCTCTTGGTAGTAACCATTTCTCCTCCGAGATAGGTCATCGCTGACGATAGAGAACTGTGAACGGCGTCGATTGTGACCTTCCCCTTGAAGGTATACATGTCTACTAAAGGCCGCCCTCCTTATTGGCCTAGGTACATGATGGTAGTCACTTGTAGAATATCCCAGGGAAGGACCTTGATAGTTTTCCAATTGATCTTCGCGAAATCTTAGTAGAGCTTGATAGAAGACTTTTTCGTGGTTTGGCCTGCGCACAGTCAGCAGCTGTACTTCTCAGCCTTCAATTTGGCGCAGTGGAAGCCACGAATTGGCCGGTTTGGGCGAGCAAACTGTGAAAATGGTACATATAGTATGAACTTACTCCTCGCTCAACAACCTCTCGATCAGTACTTCTTGATTCACGTTATGCCACAGAGTGTGGAGGTTTCTCAAGATTTCTCCATCAATATCCGCACGCTTTTTAGCCGGTCGGCCGCAGTCCTTAGCTGACAAAGGGGGCGGTGGACCAGCCCAACAAGCGTTCTCTAGACCTGCCTGGCTCGCAGTCTCGTATTTTCTCAATAATGGATGCCGCCAGATGGCGTTCATAGTCATTCTGACTCTCGGATCTGGCTGCAAGATTCTCCAAATCAGATCTTTGGCCTCTCGACTGAGCCCCTCCGGCATAGTATAAACGCCAGCCTTAACGGCTTTCAGAGTTGCCGGGACGTCGCCGTTATCGAACGGTAAATAGCCAGTCAGCAGGGTAAACAAAATTACCCCACAACTCCAAATATCTGCCTTGTCCCCACGATATTTCTTACCTGAGACAATCTCAGGAGAAGCGTAGTGCGGACTACCGCAAGAGGTATCGAGCCATAAACCTGCAGGTTGAAGAGCTGCCATACCGAAGTCAGCAATCTTGATGTTGCGGTTGCGATCGAGAAGTAAATTCTCTGGCTTAAGATCTCGGTGGCAAATATTGAAACGGTGACAGTAGGATAGGCCAGCGATGATCTGGCCGAATAGACGCACGGCTTCCTCTTCATCTAACCGTCCTTGGGCGACGAGATAATCAAATAGTTCACCGCCTTCGACATACTCTAGAACCAGGTAACTAGTTCCACGTCAGTGACCATTACATCATTGTCGTAGCTGACAGACCCACAGTTCTCCCCTGTTCTCCCAGACGTCGTACAGGTTGATGATGTTTGGATGCTCGATCAACTTCATAATCACGACCTCCCTCTCAATCCCGAACGGCATCAAGCGACCTCCATTCGATCCAACGACGGGCGGTCCCGTTACCATAGTATCCATACCTGACAAGCTTGTGCTCTGTACCAAGGCCGCAGACTTCTTGCTCACAATCTTAATGGCGGCAAACTGTCCGGTAAGAGCGTGCTTCGCAAGCCTCACTCTCCCAGTCGCACCCTTTCCAAGCGTCTTGCCCAGCTGCCACGGACCAACATGCGTTTTCCGCCTTGATTTGCCGGAAGCGTTGGTCGAGGTAGTTGAGATTTGAGAATTGCGATTGGATTTGGTCTTGTCCTCGCTCGTGATGGCCGAAAGACGCTTGTTTTCTGCATTGGTTGCTGGAGAGCCAGGTGTGTCGCGCAATTGGAGGATACCGTTGGGCTTGAGAGATTCGTGGTGTGGCATATGTGGTGAAGACGAGCTCAGCGGCTCTAGACGTCTAGGTGGGGTCGAGGACAAAAGGTTGTTGACCCTCAGGGTAGCATCGCCGAGCGGTTGTCGCCGCGTAGGTGGACGCTCGTGCTGGTTATATCGCTCCATCCTAATTTGCCGCAAGTCAGGGCTAAGGAACGAGGGGTAAGGTGCTCGTACGCAACCAATTGACGAAAGAAGTTTGTGCGGACGAGGTTCTTCGGATATAGGTCTTGTGATGGACGCTTACCTTGTCGAAATCGGCGTCGCCGTACAACTCCGCTTCTGCCAACCACACAGTGATTTGAAGAAGACCTAATGATCCACTTGGCGAGGAGGCAACGAACGGCCGCGCAATGCTAGTCTAGGTCCACAAGCTTATATCTAGGTCTATGTTGACGATAACATATGGTCTGTATCACTCAATGGCTGTGCGTGAGTAGAGGTTAGGAGTGGCAGGACAAGCAGGAGAGCTGAAAAACACTTTGCTAATACAATTTCTGCTGTCGAGGTCTTCAAGAAACTATATCATTAGTTCGCAGTTGTGGTTGCGAGTCTTGATTGCCTTGCGGAGATTCTCCAAGATTGCCGCTTCGTCTCCAAAATAAGGAAAAGCAACAAGCGGATATTATTGCGAAGCTCAATGAAAGTCAATGCAGCAAAGAGTCTCAGACCCTTCTGAACAGAAAGAGAGTATCCTTGGTCGTTGAAACGCGAGATTGCGTGACTATGTGAAGTTGCGGATGTTTGTTTTGATAGAATTGAGGCGAGATAACTGTAACTGAGGAATCTGGCTAGCACCACTTCTAGAGAGACGTCCATTCACCACTATGCGGACTCAGTCCATGCAGCCAGGGCTCTTGCATAAGCATTTCTGCTTTAACCAAAGATCCAACAAAAGAAAAGCAACCAGTAATTTGGGAAACCTTAGTCGTAAAAATGCCATCTTCGTCGACGGACTAAATTAGCTGTGTAAATGAAGCCATCCGTGTTCGCCGCTATTCTTCATTCGAAGGATACCAAGCAGACCAGAGCAACTTCCACTAATAATAGAATCCCTTACTCAGAGATCCTTCCTGAGGATGCCGAGTCTGCCATAAATGGCAGGATCCACGAGAACAGAGCAGATCAGCCATTTCTTCCTCCCAATCCTACTTTTATTCTCGCTTTTCCTGCCGTAGCTCCATCTCGTTGGTCATTATCAGCAGCTTCATATGCTGCTATTTAGTATCCATGCTCGAAAGTTGGAAACATGAACCGTCGTCAATTGTTGATGAGGAGTCGTCGTAGGTCGAAGCATACAGCTCCTGATTAGTCAGCTCGCCCATCACCACTCCACTTCAAACCTTCACGGATGTTTACAAAGTAGGCAAAGAAAAGAAGATATTGGAAACAATCAATGAGAGCTTTTGATGAGTATAATCCTCCAGCGTATAACTTAGATGTCTACTCTGAGGTTCTGTTGGGATTTCAGGTCTACGATGGGCTAGTCTATACAGAGTACCAAATGACTGCGAGTGAGGTTAGGGTTCAAACCACTTGATATCATCACAGAGTATGAGATTCTATTCAGCGCGGGCACCATTTATATGAAGCCTTTTCAAACCTCAGGTAGAGGGTCAAGGAGATTCAGTGAGAACGGTGATGACGACAACCAGCTCAACAGCTACAGTAAAGGAAAATTCTGAGCGAGGTGTTGATGTGATGCTATCAGTCTTTCCAGCCTGACTGTAGTCCTTGTAGATGCTAAAGTACGTACTGCGTGGTGTCCAATGTACTCAACTATTGCCGCTACACTACGCATGACGACTCAAGATGTACGGAACCGTAATCTGCAGTGGAGTGTCTTGGGCAGCCGTAATTAAATCGATTACTATCTGTGTTCAACGCAGAGCTATGATCGAGTTGAGGCTGAATTCGTTTCCTCGTCAACTATGCGTTACGATATGGCATCGAAAGCCAGGTCATACCATCCGTCTACCCAGACTTTTCCCCTTCCCCTTAGTAAACAACCAGAGACTAAGCAAGCAGACAATTCAAAGAGCCAAGCGTGCTGTGATACCAACAGCACCAGCCGTAGAACGTAGAGAAGCGCATCAAAGGCGCTACGTGTACATAAGAAGAGGAAGAGATGTGGTATCAGTCAATCAGGATCACAGCGCGTCAGTGAAGAAAATCACAGATGAGATCATAACCAACAGACATTAGAAGCGCCCGAGCAGATCCGTACCGTATACATTACCAGAACCAGCAGATACCTTTTCCGAGAAGATAAATTATCCATCGGTAACAATCAAAACTTACACCTTTGCGCCGGAGAAAGCACTTGTACAGGACCAAACAGATTGCATAAACGAGTTTGCCTTTTCAGGCATGACCGTTGAGGACGGGACTGTCGTCAGCATCGCTGCTCATGGCCTCCGATTTTCCCACCGGAGACAGCGAGTTTCGCTCCTTAGCGGCAGAGTCAGACGCGTGAGCTTTGCCACAGCCTTTGACAAGGATATGCCTCTATGTTTGGGATCAGCGAATGGACTTAGCAATGTAACACATGACTGACCTTCAGTGCATCTTTTCTCGAGAAGCTCTTGTCACAATGACCACATGGGAAGGGCTTCACTGCTAAGTGTATTCGCTTGTGCCTCTTGAGATCGTGGTTACGGTTGAAGCTCTGCGGACATTGATCGCACTTGAAGGGTCGATCGTTTTGTGGCGTCTGCTGTGTCGGGTGTTGGCCTCCATACATTTGTTGCATCTGAGCAGCGTGTCCGCTGTTGAATCCAGGCATCATACCACCCGGCATGCCCCCAACCAGTGCCATCTGGCTACCCGGACTGTGCACGTTCGACATGATTGGACCACTCATGGCAGGAAGTGAGTATGAGGTGAAAGGGCGAGAGAAATGGTGAGATTGCTGGGTTGGTGCTGGTTGTAAGATTGGCGGTTGGCCCGAGGTCGGCGATATTCTTGAGCCTCCTGGATGGGACGTAAGGGGACTCTGCTGCACTGGGGATGCAGCGGTATAGGCCGGGAAACTTCCTTGTTGAGGTGTTGAGGAAGGCTGTGAGCCACTATAGTAGGACGGTGTCAAGGGTGGTCTTTGCATATACGACTCAGACGCGTGAACTGGAGATGCTTGTGTCGCAGTCGAGACTGGTGTTTGTGGCCCCATCAGTGCATTAGCCATTGCTTGCTGTTGCGCCGCCAGAGCTGGTGGCGCTGACATGGACATTGATGTGGAGAACGGAGGTAGCTGGTTGAAGTCGTATGGTGGCGGTGGTAGACCTTCAGAGGCTGTCGGAGAGTTCGTGTTGTTCCGCATGAGTGAGCCTAATGAGGGAGAAAACATGCCTCGGGGTGGGAACAGAGGATTCAGGGAGCCTTGGCCCCATGGATGAGGGGTCGTACCGGAGCCAAATCCGTAGGGAGTCGTGCCTGCTGCTGGAGGTGGCCAAAAGCCATTAGGTGTGTATGCCGGAAGTCCGTTGTTAACGCCTGAACCGGCCCCATGGATGCCGGACGAAATCGGGTTTAGGCTATCCCCCGGAATATTTGATGGTGGTGTCAAGAGATTGCCGACGCTCACGTTCGCCGGTGATGGTTGAATAGCGTTAATGGTTGAGAATGGAGGATACTTGTGCGAAAGTTGCGGAGGTGGGAGCTCGAATGTTGGAAGATTCGAGGCTGCTGATCTTCGAGCAGTGAAGCTAGGAGGAGCGCCCAATGGATCCATGTTGGAAACCATTCCAGGCTGTTGGACCGCTGCGGCAGCCAGATTGAACGATCGTTGGCGGGGTTGGCCGGGTGGCGTGCAGACGTCTGTCTCGGTCGTTGGCGGAGTGGGTAGGGTGTTGCTTAGAGGAATCACAAGGGGTGGTGACGACGCGTTACTGCCGGGCCAGTACTGACCAGACTGTCCCTGGGAGAAATCCAGGGGGGGCAACGCGTACTTGCTTGCCGGAGACGGCGGTGAGGTCGAATATCGATTGTGCGGTGGAGCCCAAGGCAGCACAAAGCTCGGAAGGCGGAAGTAATCTCGCGCTGGGGGATGCGTGAGAGTGGCCGTTTTGACGAATTTGAAAAGGTTTCAGTTACGGGCAACCGGGTTGTGTGCTTTGCCTGGGCTGGTGATCAGGATGATGCTTCGTCCGTGATAGACCTTGTTCGGTGATAGGGCAGAAGTAGAGAAGATATGCCAGACACCAAAGGGCGTCTACAAATTAAACCAATATCACTCGACAAAAGAAGACTGACAGTTTTCGAGAAGTCAGTCTCTTGATCTACTCTTACTACATCGCAGAGGGATGGTAGACACATACGGACATCGTGATGATCCTTAAGAGATAAACAGATGGCGAAGAATGACTTCGGATGAAGAAATTCGAAGTCCAATCCGAACGGTTATCAGATTGTTGATATTGTACGATCAATTGATCTGATCGTCTGGTGGAGAGCTGCTGACTTTGACGGAGCAAAGAGCGACGACGATCACCACGCTTGAGGCGCACTGGGATGCTTCCTTGCTGGCGGAGAAAGGACAAGGTCGAGTCGCCTGTCGATCACCGGTAATGTCGATCGTAATTCTCCAGCACAAGTAGTCTCCAGAGAGTGCTCGGTGCTGCCAGATACCGTTGAACAAGACGTTGCGACGACAGGAGGGAAAAGCGACGATGTTCCTGTCGATAATGCAATGGACGACCTTACCTGGTCGTTGGTATTGGCTAAGGTACTTGACGAGTCGATCCCTTTGTTACATGTTCAAGCTCGTTCCACCTGGGCGCTTTTAGAGGGCGGATGGCGGTCTCGAAGGCTGGATGCGGGCCTCTCGCGTAAGGATCCCAAGCTGCAATGCCTAGTCGCAATGTATGCCGTGCTAGACGATGATTGGCATAGCTTATTGGGGACCGCTGCACCTCTGTAGGGTTCAAGTTATCCTACCCATGTGAGAAGCACACGTACAGTAACAAGAAGGAGAAGGATGTGTCGACTGTCGAGGCAGCAATCAGCGTTCTAGAGATCTGGATCAAGCTGGCAGGGAAGAGCCGTTCTCCTCTTCCGGTTAAACAGTGATTTAGAATTAAGCGCATGGACGGAATGAAGACACAGCGCAGGGCTACAGAGATTGGTCAGTTGGTGGTCAGTGCGGGACACAGAGAGTAATACATGTTAATACGAAGTGTACATTATCGTTGTCTCGACCAAAGGCAAGCAGTCTTGGGTAAGCGTAGAGTACACTTCGTCTACTGGTTCTGGCTGGTCTGGTCAAGGTTGAGTGCTGGGACGACGAAGGCAGGAGACATTGGATGGAGGGCACCCTCATCGGAGGTAATGTAAACACCGACCGACTCGGCAGCAGAAAGGTACAGACATGGATTTGGGATAGGATAGGACGGATGGACAAACAGCATGATGCTTTGGCGAGTAAGCGACCTTGCGGTAGGGTAACTCGTACATTATTGGAATCGTTAGTCGCTGCGGGTTGGATCCAAAGAACTAACTTACCCTAGGGCGTGAAGGGATGTTTGATCCGAGAGGAGAAAGGCGCGTTCGAGTGACATGCATAGACCGAATCTAGGCGCTGGGTTTGCTTTTACTTTGAATGTACATGTATGGTCTCGGGTAATAATAGTGGTACTGTCACCATTCCGAGACATCAGCCTTTCCACCATGCCATGTGTGAGGGCAAGGATGTCGATCAGATCGTGATCGTTGCAGCAATTCAGTAGAACGAAGTTAAGACTGCAGGACGGGTTTCACAATTGTTATTGCTCAATGTTTCGTGCTACTGAGCGAGGCAATCGGGCAGGTGACAGATAGATGTGTGCGTGGCTAAAGGTAATCATGGTCATGACCTTGGAAGCAAAGACCAGCAGTGCGGACAAGCTAGCGCTGCATGTGATATGCTGAGGCTCTCCAGTCCAGCGTTGGGACTGATGTCTGCACATTTGCATCTGATCGATTTCTCTTTGGCTGAAGTACATCTGTGCGGTTTCTGGGCCCTGCCGGGCAGTTTGAACTGCCACACTCGCACCGTTTCTCGACCACTATCCAAGTCTTGCCCACTTCACCCCGCACACCATCATTAGGAATGACGTTTGGTGGATTGAGCGGAACCAACCCGGAGAGGCGGTTCGGCTGAAAGCCAATCGCCCCAGCAAGGCTCAAACTGCGACGCATGCGCCTTGGATTCTCCAGACGCGCGCCCAGAGTCGGAGCACAACCCATCAAACTACAACAGGCTTCGAGACAAGGTGTGCCGTGGCGTTGATAGTGCCAGAACTTCACGTCAAATCAGGTCCGATGTAAGATGTATTGCCCCGTGCATACAATACAACATTCAAGCCGGCAAAGTTCTGTTCAGCGCACAACGCACGTTCCAAGAGCCATGGGACGGACTTGTTCGGTCTAAAAGAAAGAACCAACCACAGCACCGGTTTAGCGACAAGCTAAGGCACGACGACCTCGTTCCGCCATGACATCGGATCTATTCAATTGACCCGTCACTGGATCGCCATTACAAATAGGGAGGGCAGAATGGACCCTTGAGCACATCGTATTGCTAAGGTATTGTACTTTCTTGGTCAAGAAGTTCGAGAGAGGGGGACCGTGCGCGCAGGATTTGTGACATGACCCTGCGCATCAGATATCATCGCTTCGAGATGGAATTCCAACATCTGCGGCTCACGGACGCCCCCATGCATCGGCGATACCGACACCATTCCTCTTCCTATCCCGTCCCAAGCCAAAGCGCACCCATCATTACGGTGACGAAGAAGCCCCTCTCATTTGGTGATCGTTTGGCGCGCTCTACCGTGCTTGTTGGAAAGTGATCGCTCATTAGGCTTGAAAGGCACACGCCTTGCTTCCACGCAACAGCTCATGACATTTGGCACTAGGAAAGGCTCATCAGCTCCCCATTAGCCGGTAGCAATCAGCCATCAACCTAGCAAGCTTCAGCCACCAGTGCATCTCAGCGAGCCACTTGCTTCTTCCCAGCAGGGACCAACTCAACGGAAGCTTCTGATCGTATGGCGGGGACACTGAAAGACAAATCATCATTAATCCGTCACTCAAGACGATATTCTTAAAAATAGCACCACGTTCAAAGGCCGAAGTTCTAGCTTCGCGGAACACCAAAAATAATCTCAAAAAACAAGTATCTGCGATCTTATGCCCCTTTTGCTTGCATTATCCCTTGACAGAGATGCAAGAATGCACTAAAGCTGAAGGGTTTTGCAACGTAGTATTGTACATGCGGCATCTTGCATTATGTATTGACCGTGTGAAACACTTCCAAAAATTCTCATCTGTTGATCTGGACTCGATGGACTGATAGACATGCGCCGACACATGACCAAAGCTTCGACGGTCTTGGCCGATCGGTATCGTGCTAGTATTATTGTAGATTGGGTGTTTATCTTTCAAAAGTCATGACATCTTCATGAACATGGGCGATTGTGTAGAGAGAAATGCAGCGCTAAATTTCTGGTCAAGATAAACCACATGTTGTAGGCCACTGCTATTCTTACGGCGACTTAGGCTACAGCAAAATAATAATGCAGTCGTCTCTTGACATGCAAGATCCAAAAGTTGAGCTTCTTGACCTTGCCTGCCATCAATGCCCAAACAGCCGTTACCCTCAAAATCAGTTGCGACTGACGTAGCGAAGAAAACACACAAAGGCGCGTCTCCAGTCCTCAGCTCTTTTACATTCATCTCAAATACAGGCGTGACGAAGCTCAGTGGTATGAAGACAAAAGCTAATCGAGTAAGCCGTTTGATGCAAGTTGCTTGATCGATAGACTTGCAGGATTCTTCAATGGAAGTAAGGCTGACCATAAGGTTCACTTTGGCGTGTCTGGCCTTGCGGTATTCAGTCGCCCATTGCAGAAGGTCTTCAAAGTCTTGAATTATGGCTGTCGCCTTGTCAGATGTTCCATGCATGAACAGTCTGAGGTTTTCAAGAATTTCCAAGAGGTCATTCCTCTATCCTTCCCCATTTTCAAGATCAAGACTGGCACCAGTAAGATTCAATGTCTCGGAAAAGTTGACGGTTCGAATGAAGCGGCATGTTTGCAGAGCGTGGACAGCGCTATGAGTTAAGAGCTGAGCGAACGGGAGGATGTATACAACTGGATTCTGGTCCGCAACCTTGATTTCTGCTCCTGAGAGATGCTTGAGCAGCTTTCCGTATTCTTGAAAAACAATTTACCTCTATAGGCAAGTACGATGACTGGTTTGGAGTACTTGACTCAGAGACGTCCTTTGATCAAGCAAAGATGGTACTGACCTGTTGTCCGTACTATTCCGCATTCTTCGTGTCGATAGAAGGCCGCCGACATACACTCTGCGCCTATTTGAGGCGCAGGAAACAATGTGCTGAACGTACAGGAGGGAACCATTGATACTTCGCTATCACGTTTGATATAGCACTGTATTTGACTGGGAATTGTCCTCAGAAGAAATCCGCGTCTATCTTATACTTCGTCCCTAAGACATCGACCACTTCTTGGTGCACACAGAGCTCGGTGGTATAGTCGACGAATATCAGTCATTGTCTTGGACTCTACCGGGCGAGATTTCAAGGCTGTGAACAGAGATTGTCGTATACATAAATCAATGAACTTTGGGATCGAGGCGATCGCCAAAGCTGTCTGCAACGATGACTCTTGTTCCTTGTCTCTCAGTCTGTCCTTTCAGTGTCAGCGGTACAGTGAGGAACAGAGACAGCCCCTTGTATTCCTCCCGCTCAACACAAAGTGCTTGAACGTAGTCATGATAAGACTGCCATGGAGGTATTGTATTGTCAACCTCGATGTATGTGTCTGGCATGGCAAAGTAGTAGGTACTTGACGGCGCTTAACACTGACGTTTGTGCGAAGCAAGAAATCTGGCCCAGTTGAATGGCCCTTTTCATGTGGCTGTCTCATGAGCGTAGTTGTTGATATGGTCCGAACACAATACATTGAGTGCATGGAGCAAGGCTGACATGCACTTTCACCGGGACAGGCAGTTGCAGAATTTGAATAGTGCGTGATAGTCGATCATCATCTGAATGTAGTCAATCACCCGTACATGGTGGATTTTCCAAATTCTCGCAGGCCTGATAAACACCGCTCGATAAGTGCACTCATGGACGATCGGTCTTTCAGATACCTGTGTTGGAGGTTTTGACGCCGCTAATGACGCGGTATGGTGACTAATCATTATCAAAGAGTAAGTAAAGTAGGTAATATTAATTGTAGTTTATAAGGTATCCACCAATCTTTTCTAGCTCTCTACAAAGTGGACAGGACATGACTCGCAATGACTGACACTGCGGTTACTGTTCACATCTTTCTCATATGGAAAAATCGCTCTCATTCTCTCATACGATGAATGCACAGGAGGAGATGCTTATAGCTCTTGAAGCAACACTATGCCTTACCTTGCCGTGCTAAATCTATATGGGCCGGCAGTCCCAGCCTCATCGACAATGTCAAACCCTCCGGAGCATAACGCGAACGCGTTGCAAGCTTACTCTAACCGCTGCATTGGTCGTCACAACTCCAGGGCTTCTCATTCTCTGACATCAGCCAGCCGTTTACTGAACACCACTCACACTCCTACTATTTCACGTAGGACAAGATCGATTACTCTATGATACGTCCACTAGGTGTTCCTCATGGGTTTATGATTATATTCATGTCAATTTATTAGCTTTCTACAGCCATCAAAGGATATAAAGAGAGTCTTGATTAACTTATCTCCGAGCTATCATTCCATATCATTTGTGGTTTCGCAACTTGCTAAGCATTGAATATATTGCAAGCTTACACATCGTATTGATTTCCTTCAAGGAGATCGGCGACCGTAACAAGATCTAGTTCCAACTTTTCGAGTCTCAACATGACCCTCCCTCAGAGTAATGGCAAGACGGTTCTGGTCTTCGGCATCAATGGTTATATTGCCTTCAGTATCAACCTTGAGCTCTTGAAA
>JAABUP010007294.1_pt1 | contig 14984 bp, 17 predicted proteins | sample 5559201 | NCBI WGS metagenome assembly JAABUP01 (sample SAMN10711887, study PRJNA513373) | rock metagenome | isolation source: Antarctica rocks | place: Antarctica | reverse complement strand
CTGGTAACGGACGTCGTCAGCACAAGAAAAGGATAGTGTTCAGAGCATGCGACATATTGCCAAAACGAGTGATGTGTTTGCCTTATTACCAGATATCAAGCCCGGTTTGTATTGCAGGGTTTGGGCGGCAGGACATTGGGCTGCAGAGCAACTTCAGGGGCCCAACAGGTCAGCAAGGCCCACAAGGCAGCTCAGGTACTGCTGCTCGTACTCTCTGCCTTACCCTCTGTCTTACCCTCTGCCTTACTGTCTATACTGTCTACAGATTGGTAATGAGACCTTATGTCCATCTGACCCCAAGGTTGGGTCTTTGAAGTCTCATTTGCAGTACCTATTCAACGATCGGCTCAGATGCTGCTGTCCTGGCCTTTTGCAAGTTGGCAGTGTGATGTTATCCTGAACATAGCTTGGCAGCTTGGGCATTGCTTCATCTGCTCTTGGCCATGTGATCATGCACCTTCATGTTCTTTACACCTGTCATAAGGCAGCTCAGGCACTGCTATTTGATCCGCGAGCATGCCTGTTTGGTGATGCAACCACGTCTTGCCTTCTTGATCTAGGCACTTGGCAAGTTTTTGAGAAAGAGTTACACTCCACACTGGCCTCAAACAAGTCTGTTGCACTGCAGGCCCTCGAGGTTCATCAAGACACTACTGAAGCAATGTATCAGTGGCAGTTTGCATGTGGTTCATAATTACACGGCTCACATGTCTGAGTGTATACAAACCTCCAGCAATAGTGCAGAAGCTGTCTTCGGATTCATACCTTAGAAAATAGTGCAGAGGCATGGGAAGGCTTGTATATAGAAAATATAATACGTGTTCTGGGTTTTCATTCTAGCAATCTTATTTGTTGGCTGGGCTGTGCTGTTGATGAGGTATGAACAGGTCCGACTCAGGGTTGCAGGCGTTCAAACACAACAGAATGTGTGTTGTTCAAAAGTATGCCCGTATGCATGGTTTTCATCTGAGTAGCTGTGCTGCATGGTCCTTGCTGATCATTGTCAGACAACATTCGTGCAACTTTCAAGTTCAGTGTAATCAGCAGCCCCTGGTGTTTTTCAACTCTGTGCGTAGGATCAAGACGGATCAGGATTGCCTACGAAATCAGTGAAGGTTGCATGAATGTCAGACGACGTAAACGGTCACAACAATACCAAGCTCGTTTTTGCTGCACAACCAGTACAGGTCATGAAATCTGAAGTGCAACCCCGAGGCATAGTGCCAACACAGGTTGGGCCACTAGTCTTCCTGCACATATGCATGTTAATCACCAAAATTGAAGCCAAAACCTTGGACTTTGTTCACAAAGCGCCAATGCTATCATTAGCTTGCAACGAGCTAGTCACCAGACCAAGCACACTTGACAAAGTCAGGCGCACTACACCTGTTAAAAACTGCCAGCAAGCAGCTCGTTCAGTGCACAAAGGCTTATGATCGATGACAAAGTAGATACATAGACAGCTTGCAGGCCTGATGCAGCAAATCTTGAACCCCAGCGTTGGCGACCATTGCCAGTATGGTCGGAATTGTTCTTTTGCAATGTCTCTCCTGTATGGTGTGCCTCTATGACTGCTGGCTCCATGAACTCAAAGATACACTTGGCCAAAGAACATGAACTCAAAGATACACTTGGCCAAAGAACTTGTCCATGTCTTCTACCAGCAAATCTGCAACATTGTAAAGATAGATTCATGCAGGTGACTGAAAAACACTTTAGGGCTACTCATGAACACGACAATGTCAACAGCCTGCAGCAGAATGCACGCGCTGTGCTGATTTACAGCATTTGTCTCGTGCCTACAAGCTCAAGTTTTCTGATTGCCTTCATCACTATGTGTATGGTAAAGAATGCAATGCATCCAAAGTCATGCAGATCAGGTCTGGTGAGCTTCATCATATGTGTGCGGTTGGGCGGGACAAAAAATATGTCATGGAATTTGCTTGCTCATTGATGGAGCATGTACAGGCACCTAAGCAAGCAAGAGTTCAGCAATGATAAGAGACACTCCAGATAGACAGGCTGCCAGCAGTGGCAGGTTAGACACATTGATTGCCTGGTGCTGTGGTGGAATGATTTAATGCGGGTGCACGACAACACCAGCCAGCAATCACCCTGCAAAGTGCTCACTGAGACAAACAGCCACTTTGGAAAGCTTCCCAAGACGTGAATGCACAACCATACTAGCTGTAAAAGGTACACCTCACCTGGCTCTTCAACAGCAGCAGGCAAATTCCCAAACTATTCACATGTACATCAGCACATTCGCAGCATGCTCGCCAGAAGAGCAAGATACCCTACCTGGCTCTTCAAGAGCAGGAAAGTGGCCTCCAGCCTCCATTTCAGTGTATTGCTGCACATTCCAAGTCTGCTCTATCCAGGCACGCGGCATTGAAGAAAATGTATCTGCTGGAAACTTGGCTATTGCAGTCGGCACCTGAATACATTCATGAGCATAGATGAGATTCATAGTCCCTCTGCGCCCACTCGGCCACATCCCCTCTCACACACTCATGAGCACAGTCAGGTGTCGCACGTCTCTATGGACAGCTGCCTGTACGGTTGCTGCAATGACACATGCAATGTGCAACACAGACAAATTGCCTGGACCCACACAAGACAGGAGCCCAGGTGCATACATACTTTAAGTACAAAAGCCTGCATCAATGTTTCAAATGCCAGTGAGCCACATCTGTTTCTGCAGGCCACAACCCAGTCAAAGTCACCTGCTTGTGATCTGCCCAAAATCTGGCTTATCTGTGCACTTCAGGAAGCATTTGGCAGCCATGCAGAGCTGATCAAAAACGTATTACAGGGCTATGCTGTTTGGCGATATGCTATGAGGATATGCTTCCTGCTTCTGAGCAGAACAACCAGGCTGGCATGGCTTGAGTCGTCAATATCTTCTGTTGTCAGAGAGAAATGCCACACCTAGACTAGCTGAAAGCATCTGGCACAGACACGCAAGAGCTGATGACAACAATGTTGCCCACCTTACAGTACTGCTGCATGAAATTAGGCCATTGAACGCCAGACTCGTAATACAGACGCATGCTTGAGGTGATGCTGTTTGTGAACCTGCCAGCAACACAAAATGATGGCTGAACTCTGTACACAGCAGAGTGTTCAGCCCATGCATGTTGAAGAAGTAACGCTTGCAGCAATGACATCGGTTGGGTACCCTGGTGCGCTTGTATTCTATCTCATACAAGTCTAGAAAACAAGAATTTTCGCATTTTCTGGGCTTTCACTGACGCTTTCAGGCGATCAAGAGCTTGCATAGGCAAGTAAGCACGCTGCAAAGCATGAAACCAGGCAACACGCACCAGTAAATGCAGATATTGGTCAGGAGCTCGTCCTTGGAGAAGCGCCTCTCAACATCGCCTTGGCAGTCACTCCACGTTTTGAATTTCTCCACTATCCAGGCTGCCAAACCTGTGGACAGCTCACCTAGTGACTGACTGACTAACATGCACATGCTGCCATGCTTGACACCACCGCCTGCCTTCTGATCTGCTACCATACACAAGCTGGCCAGATGAATGATATGCATGGCCTGCTTTGCACGAGACAGATGCATGCCTTCTAAACAACCTTGCTGCCTTGCAAAAGTGTGTGGTGACACAGCTTTGTTGCGCGACAGCACTGAGTGTCTTCTGCTGCTGCTGCTGCCTGGCCTGTACGGACGTGGCACTCAAAATTGTGTACAGAGGCACCTCGGCAGGCATGTGCAAGTTTGCACCATAGGAAGCTGAGAGACGTAACAATTGCAACACAAGTTACACAGTGTGTGAGACAGCTGATGCTTGCCATTTGCTGGTGTAACAAAGTACCTACTGCAGCAAAGCTTATGAGGGAACCTGTTCCTGTACTGTGGCGAGCATTGATACACATAAACATTGGTTTGACCGGCTACAGTAGATGACTCTAGAAACGGAAGGTGACCCTACTAACAAAGCTTGCACGTGTAGCATTGTGATCGGCACCTGCTGGTGAGTCACTCAAGCCGTAGCCAAGCGTCTGTGGCTTTGTGCCCTGTATGTGCCTATAGCCTGCATATCAGAAGCTGCATCATGCAGAATATCCTGCAGACTAGAAGCATGCAGAATATAGCTCTGCATACATGATAGTGACATGCATAACTTTCAGCCAGCAGAAGGGCTCTGGGAACTTTGCTGCATATGCAATACTTGCCAGGACATCTAAAGTAGGACATGTAGCAAATTACCATGCAAAATCCAGACGCTCAAGGATCACCAGATTGAGCATTGACCAAACACGCCATACGTTAAGCCTTGACGTAGCTGGCATTGATCCAAAATTGTTTGCTGCCCACTAATTGCACATCATGCAAACATGGAAAGTAGCTAAAAAACCTTCCGTGTGCATGCATCATATGAACAGTGACTGCACTCTCCAACACAACAATACCAAAGGAAAAAAATCCACAAAACGATAGAATTCTGGTCAAGCAAAGGGGTGATTTGTACCATATTCATGACGCTGCAGCTGGTCAAGCTGGTCAAGGCCCTTCAGCTCACGCTGCGTCATTGTGATTGGCATCTGCACAGCACACCAGTCCTGATGTCAACACTGCATTTAGGGTTCAAGTCAGCACCAGAACGTCAGGACCAGAGCACATAATACTATCTCATAACAGCAGGAAGATGGGACAGATAGGAAGATGGGGAAAATGGGGAGGGTGGGGACAACAGGCAAGGTGGAAAGATGGGAAAGATCTGGAGGCAATGTGTTGTTGCGTGAGTCGTGAGCCATGAGGCAGAAGGGCACAGTGCATGAGACGTGAGGCATGAGTCTTGAAGCTTGTGAGGTGATGCTGCAGCGAGTCCATTTGCACAGCAAGTCCAACAATTGCAAGAAAGATAAGACCGAGGTTGCACTTGAAATCAGTCACCTTGTTCAAAATGGGCAGGCGGTGATTCAGCAGCTGGGCGACGTGCCAGGGATGGTGTAGCTTTGGGAATGCTCGAGCCAGGGTGTGAATAGCTTTGCAGTGATCTGAGTGCCGAGTGCCCAGTAGGAAGCTTATCAGAGTCCCCCAATCCCCACCTGCAAATGATGATGGTGCTTGCTGAGCATTACACTGTCTGACCTGCACTCAAGGCACCTGCAGCTTGAGCATACACATGCAATGCGTCCAGGATACCCAGGAAAGCTGTCGTATCTGAAGGCCATGTCATTGAAGACAGATCATGACATGATGCAAAGAGCAATCCAAAACATGAAAGGTCCCACCACCGATGATGCTGGTGTCACACATTTGTCGACAGCAGGTGCAGGATTAGACAACTTTGCACGCTGAATAGACTTGTGTACGGATTGGGGACTGTATGTATGCCACCAGCCTAAAAGGCCAGTCAGGCACCTGCCAATTTGATTGAAGAAATACAACAGCGAGCAAAGTGTGAGTGCTCGAACCTTGTGCTACGTAGTGGTCATAACCCAAGGCAAGCATCAGACTGTTGAGTGTAGAGGCAATCTCAACTGCGCCAAAGCCGGGCCTGCTGGGCGCTGATGAGAAGCCATACCCAGGAAGTGAAGGAACCACAATGTGGTAGCTCCTCCTCAAAGTGCCTGAACAAGACACAGTTGCCTGCAACAGTCACCCCTCATGCACATCCTGGCTGTCATCAGCAGTGTCATCATGACGTATGTTGCCTGCTGAACTCGTCTGCATATGCATGCATGCAAAATGTGGATGACCTCCAGCACAAGTAGTTTGCCAGAGTGCTTGTTTGATTTGCATGAGAGAGAGAAAGAGATGATGTGCAGCTTGTGTTGGCTCCACAGTCTTCACAGTATGCAACTTGCTGTAAGTACGGCAAAATGCGCTGTCCACCTTTCTGCTGCAGCTTGGGTATGAGCTTGTGATAGTCCATGAAGCTCCCTGGCCAACCATGGACCATGAGGAGTGGGATGGCATGTGGATCGTCAGAGGGGTGGTGGACGTAATGCAGATCAATCTCTCCAACCCGAAGTTTGAAGTGACGAAAATGAGAGTTGAGCCATGCTTCCTGTTTCGGCCAATTATATCCGCTGCGCCAGTAAGCGAGGAGATCCTGCATGCTGACAAGCTTCTTGAGGCCTGATGAAGAGGACACAACGGAACGGCCCGAGTTACACTTGCTCAAGTGGACTTGTTTGCGTCACCTGCAGGTAAACTTTAGACGTGCCTTGCTCCCAAGCCACGCCCTCCTGCTGATCGGGCAGTCTCGCTCGCTGCAGCCGTTTTTGCAGGTCCCTCTGGTCGTCCTCAGTAACGCTAATACAAAAAGGCTTTGGCCGCGGACTGTCCGTCATATTTCTGCTAGCAAGACTGATGTCGGCTTCCACTGTAAGCGAACGGAAAAAAGCTTCGGGCGTCAAGATAAGTTCTCAGAGGCAGGTGCGCAACTCCACGATGCAAATTCCCCGCAGATGCGCGCAAGGTGAACGCTTCTGGTTATCGCATAACAACATTCAGTGCTGCCACTTCGGCGCAGTTCTTGCAGGATCACTGACTTGATGCATGCATATGACTGATCACTAATCACAGACTCACGTGCGATTTGTCACTTGTTACCTCGGTCACTCTACTTCCTGCTACTCTTAAGCTTGGCCTGGCGGTGGGGAGCACTGTCGCACATATACAAATCAGGTAGCTCTGTGCATTGACAGGTTGGATGCCCAGCAACATGCATGAGACAATGGCAGACACTACTGCAGTTCAAGTTGCGCATCCTACAGTGTGCAAGCCTTGGTATGTGCTGACAGCGTCTTCGTTTTCCGACTGCCAGTAGAACAAACACCAGCTGATGTTTCAAATAACTCGATGCCACCCTTGAAGCTTACTGGAAAGTTGGATGACACATCAAGCATTGAACGGTATTCCATAGTTGCAAGCCTTGCATGCATATACTCACACATGATCATGTACATATTTAGTTCAGGCATTTGCTTAGCTCCATACTTTGCTTATGGCCCTCATGACAACACGCCTGTATCACTCAATGAGCATTGTCTCAGATAGGCAAGGCATCCAGGCACTGCATGTGAGCGGACATGCATTGCTCCATTTCCTTTTCAGTGCCTGCACCAAGAACATAGTGTCTGATGAGTGACATTGGGTATCACAAGGCATTCAATATCTCCTGCATGGCATGCATGTCATATGACCACCGTTTGAGGTCCCTAACAACACAATGTTGCACTGAAAATTATTCAGATTGAATTTTTAATTCAACTTGTGTTTGGCAGCACTGCCAGGAGCAGGCCATGCTGATGCTAATGACAAACCTGTGCATACAAGCTTGAGTCTGGCATCTGTTTTTGTGGCCATGATCCTGTTGTTGCACAGCAGCCATTTGCACACACTTGTGTGCAAGCATCAGGCCAGGATAAGGTGCTGCCGCTGACTGCATCCACCTGTCCAGACCTGATGGCAGCACAAGCACCTCATCCTCATGGGAGCACACACAAAGACGTTGCAGTGTCACCCATAGTCAGTGCTCAAGCTGGGACAAGCTGTACTGACAAATGCAGGACAGGGTAGCACAGAGTGCCCAGTCCACCCCCAACACAACACAAACTGAAGCTAGTCATTGTTTATGGACATAGCAAAGCACAGCAGCACAAGTATTTTTTTAACAATTGAAAAAAACATACATCCATGCAATGAATTGTGCATCAAGCGCGCTGACAACAGATTACGGAAGGCAACAGCCATGGAGAACAGCAGTAGTGGTAGACAGGCACGGTAGACGAGATAGTACCTGCAGTAGGTGCGCAGAGGTGCCATAGCTGCATCCCTGTCTGCATGCAGCCGCCGCCTCTTGTGGCCTGCACAGCAACCTTGCTTCTTCTCCACGATGCCTGTTTTCAACTACGTGGGTTTGCTTGGATGCAAACGCTATTGCTCAGAGTCTGATACAACCCCAAAGCACCAAAAACTGGTACAACTGGCAACATTGGGCCGGCTCTGACTGGCATCTGTCTACTCAAAGATGCAGACAGTGTGCACCACAGCAGCCATCAGTGTCCGTCAGGCTGCTACATACGGACTCACATCATAAACAGGCAACACCCCAGGTTCTAAATGCTTGTTCATATGCACAGCAGCTATTGGATGCATGTTGCTGTACCTGTAATTAAACATCTGTCCTGCCAGTGAGTCAACCTCCACATTCAGGGGAGCTAGTGCCGCAGTCTGAGATGGGAGGCTGGGCAGACGGGCATGTAGCTGGTTCCATGGGGCAGTCTGCAATGGCCCTGCCCCAACACTCTGATCCAGGCCCAACTGTTTGGCCATGGCATCCAACTCACCTGGGGAGAGCTGAGGTGCACGGCCCTGCAATGAAAAGAAGAAGTGTTAAGGACAAGACAAAGCTGAAGATCTATCAACAGTGATTGTTCCTGTTTGGGCGGTGTTGAGCCACTTGACTAAAACTTATTGATTATTGCGGGCTTTTTCCAGAGTTGGGCTGCAGGCCAATGATCACAGCACCTGACAAGATGCCAAGCACTGCAGAACAGCAGCAGTGGTAAGCTATACCTTTGTATGAGCAGACCATGCTTCTTCCTTCTCCGGTTATACCTGATCATTTTGGTAGTTACTGATAAGAACAACAATAATGCTTACAGTTTCCGGCTCATGATGAGCTAGGTACTTGCAGGGCCAGCCTTGTCTCTCCAGAGCAGTCTGTTCTGAGCGTCCTCATCATGTCTATTGATACGATATTTTTGACAGTCATGTAACGCATCATCATTGAAACTAGACCTAGGCGGTCAGGTGCGCGAAGCCCCTTGACTTCGTCAAACAAACACTTCTTAGGCAATCTATCATTAGGCATCCTGAAATATCAACCTAGCCCCCTGAGTACTTTGCTTTGCAACTGAGACTCCACAGGAAAGGTGTTGCATCTGTTCAGTACATCAACTTTCGGCACATGGTCACGCAAGGGCATGCCATGTTATTCAATGGGGGTTCATGCACAGTATCACACCTGGAATCCTGGCAAAGCTATTTGGGCCTTGACCGTTTGCAGTTGTTGCCATTGGACCCTTCCTCCTGGTTTCACATAATGCAGATGGTACACCCCCTGCAGTCATACCACAAGCGCTGACTCCAGAACCAGCACTGCCTCTTGAAAGATATGCTGAAGGTGTTGTTCACCCTTCTGTGGTCGCGACACACAATCTGCTACTTACACATCATCTGCGTATAGTGTACACGTCAACATGTCAGCGGACAATGGGGGAGACTGGCGGCTTGTGTGCATCTTTCTGGCCTGCTGTCAACGTGAAGAGCAATCTGTTGCTGCAAACTACACGTGCAACACAAACCAGCTGGCTCACAAGCCTGTTGTCCTGGCATCATCATCATCATCATCATGAAGCATTCTATCTGGGCTGCATAGTCTTTCTAGGTATGTACACACAAATTTGAGCCAAAGTCTGTAAGTCAGCAATCCTGTACATTTGCAAGAGTAGTCTCAAAAGACAAAGCTATGTGAGGTGTGATCAGGCACGTTGACACACTCTGATGCATGTTCGCCTGAAAAATGTTCTACTTTCATTGTTACAAAGCAAGGTCGCATACCTCGAAGGATGCTTGTGACTCCTGCGGGGACCTGACTGGCTTTTCTGGGGATTGAGCAAAGTCCCCAGGACCAGCTGCTGTGCCTGTATGTGCCTGCACAGCACAATAGCCTGAGAACCTACAACAAATTTGTGAAAGGTGTGAACACAAACCAAGTATTGCTAACCATATGTTTAGTTACACAAATGAAAATTATCCATAAAAAAGTGTTGTTTGTTATTGATCGCACATTGTTTACTAATAGTTGCATATTATGTACCTGTGTTTTGTGTTTGACTTTCGCCCCTTCCCCCCCAGCTTGTAACATCATGGCTCAAGCAGGCGCACCACTCTAGCTGTTGGAGACAGTCTGACTCAAATCATTGGGAAACATTAACTGCATAGCCCACCTTGTTTGCATGTCTGCCACAGCATCACCTGAGTGTGGTCATACATGTCAACAAGACTTGCACAGCATGACTGCTTGACGACGCCCCTTGACATGCAAAGCCATTGCCCTCAGTACCTTAGTCACATGCCGGCTGGACACAGACGCAATATTTCTGATGCTGGATCTCTTTGGTGCTCGATCATTGCATGCTTCTGAACATGTTATGCTTAGTGATGGTTGACCTCCCAGTTGGTGCCTGTTGACTTTCTCTGATGAGGCCCAAAGGCAGGAAGCATGCATCACTTGATTGATTGGTTGGTTGATTGATACCTGTTGGATTAGCCTGACGACGCTCTGGAAAGCAGAATAGAGCTGCTTGACACGCAGCAGCCTCTCTGGTTGGAGCTGATGCAGTCCTGCCTGCTGTGCTTGTGGCTTTTCTGGCGCCTGAGGCGCTGCTGCGCTGCCAGATCTACACAGTGCTAGATATGCCATAAGTGCCTGTGAACACAGCCAGTCAGCCTGTGAAACATGCACTTAGCCTGTGAAGACATCCAGTCAGCCTGTGAAGACATCCAGTCAGCCTGTGAAAACGTCCAGTCAGCCTGTGAAAACATCCAGTCAGCCTTTGAAAACGTCCAGTCAGCCTGTGAAAACATTCGGTCAGCCTATGTAAAACATCAAGTCAGCCTGTACAAATATGCACTTAGCCTGTGAAAACATGTACTTAGCCTGTTCACTTATGCAGTTACCCTTTTGAAACATGCACTTAGCCTATGAAAAAGCATGCAGCGCCCATCACAAATGCAAAAAGGCACTACTCTTGTTACGTGTCTGCTGAGGCATCCTACTGGTCAGGATCCTGTACAGAAACGGGCAGGGAACCCTTTCAAACAATTTTCAGGTGCACTCTCTCTGAGCACCTCACCTTTCCAAGGTGCTTGATGACCTGGTTGTCTGCCAGCAGCCGAATGCAGGGCAGCGCATCTTGAAGCGGCCCTTCTGTGCCGCCATCCCGTGCTGCTTCCTCATGATCCTCAATCCACCTGTCAAGACATCAAGCTCAATCAGCTGACAAGGAAAGCGCCTTTGACGAAGCAGATTTGGCTCAGCAGCAGAAGCATTGCTGTAGAACTGCTGTGGTGTTGCTGTTGCTGTTGCGCTGTGCTACGTGTAGGCTTGATCATGACCTCACTGGTAGATTATAGGACTCAAACAGAACCAGCACAGATTAGAACAGCGTCACAATCTGAGCTTAAGCTTTTCAGAGTAATCAATGCAGCAGATCACATTCAATGTACCCTTACAGACATCAATGCATGCAGGTAGTTTGGACGGTGCCGAATACGCAGTGCAAGTTCACTAATGGGCAGAGCGTGTGTGCACAGACAACCTGCACCAGCAGAATGAAGCATGTTTTGATCAAATGCTGCACACGCGAAATACTCGAGACGGCAAGGCAGATCAGATTGCAGCAAAATGGTGAGCACATCTTTCATGTAAAGCTGACCTGTAGACGCAGTGCAGCACAAAGGTGACTATATTGTCAGCCTTGGAGAGCCACTGCCGCAACACTTGCTGACCCTTTGGTTCCAGCTACACCACAACAATACCACACATCAATTAGCCATGGTGAACTTGCACATGCATGCCGCATGCAGCATTGTCACAAAGCTGATGTCACATTGCATATGCATGCCACATGCAGCGTTGTCACAAAGCTGAGGTCACATTACACACACATGCCGCAATGTCATTCAGCTAAGGTGTCATTGCACATGCACAACATCAACACCACATAACACTCAGCCAAGGTCACATCGCACATGCTTGCCACGTATAGCAGTGTCACTCGGCCAAGGTCACATTATGCATGCATGCTGCACGCAGCATACAGCCAGACAACAAATGCTGAACAGCAGCTACGCAGCGCTTCATCATAAGGAGCTGACACGCAAAGCACCACTCTGCATGCTGTGCACTGCAGCCACTGCTGCTGTTGTCATGCTGACAAAAACAGTCATAAACACTGACAAAGATGCCCGTTTTTGCTGCCCGTAAATGGACACTTGATCATCTGTGGTATGGCCGTACTGTGTGACGTTGGAAAACCACAGGAGAGCTGATCGAACCACAAGCAAAGAAACACCTTGTAAGTGGTGAAGGCCCTACTGTTTGACATTGACAAACAAAGCTGATTGAAATAGAATCCAAGAAACACCTTGTCAGTGGTAAAGGCCTTGTTGGCCAGGTCTGCTGGATTGCAGTACAGTGAGACCACACTGTCCAAGGCACTCACATGACGCCGCAACCAGATGTCCTGCGGATAATATCGCATTAGCACACTATTCAATCGATCTCAATGTGCACTGCTTGAGGCCGCCGACCCAGGTTCACACCCCAATCTATGCGATTGATTGAATATATACGTGTTAATGTATGTGTATATATACATATATGGTAATACAAACCCCATGCACTTGAGATTTGACGGTGTTTTGTGCTACTTAAAAGCTCTTTCAAAAGTTGTCTGGTGAATCCTCTGATGACCCTGTGGATCGGAACTGGGGTTGATGATTGACGGCAGGAATCACACAAGCGTTCAGGGCAGGAGAAGCTGCTGGCAGCTTGATGTAGGGGAGAGTTGTGATTGTGCTTGCTTGATCAGGCATCCTTGAAGCCACATGGCCAAAAATGACAATCGAATGAAGCCAAAAGCCAAGTTGTTAATCCAAAATATTGTCCAAAAGTCGAACCCCTTTCTGATTTTTGTGAACATGGAAAAACAAAGTTAGGCTTCAAAGACACTTTGTAAACATTTGATCACTCCTCAGGAGACTGAGTGTTGTAGTACCTGTCTGACAGCTTTGGCTGTTGGATCAGCCACATCCTGCAGCACTGCTAGCTTCATGATGTCCACACCTGTTGCAAAGTACGCACGGTTGTCATGCTGAGCTTGCATAGCGTGGTCCACTTTTGAAAGCAGCTCAGCCAGCCAAGCGCCTCCTTGCAGGGTGGCTAATGACTTTATGCTCTGGATGACGTCCCAAGAGGGGGAGTGATTGACCAAGCTCCAGAAGAACCTGCATCTTGCACACGTCTAATTACCAGGTGATACATAGTACGATTTTGGTATTACCATGGTATGACCAAGTCATGGTATGAACATGGTTGCACCATTTCTACAGCACTTCATTGTTTCTGCTTGAACATCTGCAAATCTTGCACATGCATAGCCTCGCTACAATACGACTATATTACCAGTACAGTTACATGTTCACGCATAATTTGGTGAACTTTCTACAAAGAAAGATGCTATATGCTTTGTGGGGTTCCCCCAGCAGGTGGGCTTCAACATATGCTTCATCAGGATGGTCAGAGACATGCTGCATGATACACAGCTTACATCCCAATCATACAAACCACAATGATTTAGCAAAACACATTGAATCAGCAAACAAATGCCTTCAGCCCCTGAGTCATTCATCCATGCCGTCTTTTCCTCCAAATATCAAACCAGACCACCAAGAAGGGATTCTTAAAAATTGTAGTGACTAATGCACAGCTCACCTGTCTATCAACGCATCACTTAGCCACTGTAAGCCTCCACCGCCATCTGCTGCTGCTGTCACTCTGACGCTGCTCATCTTCTGCCCTTGCTCATGCTTGACTTGTGCTGCAATGCCGTTGCTTCTTTTGTCATTCTGAGCCTGTACCTCTTCTGCTTTGTAGCCCTCATCTGTCTTGTGGCCACTGCCCTGTGCTGCTACTTGCACAAGACATTTGGCTTCTGGAAGAAGAACGCCAAATGAAACTGTGGTTTCTGTAGCCCAAGGGGGCATGTCTACCGTTTTGGTACCAGCGTGCTGCAGACAACCTACCACTTCAGTGGGATGCTCATCTGTGTCTACTGCTCCAGCACCAGATTGCTGTTTATTGGCCTCCAGATGAGCAAATGCAATTGTAGGCATGTTTGAAGCAGCCCCATCTGCTAAGGGCTGGTGCAGGTTGTCAGCCCTGGTCGACAAAGGATGCATGCTCACCTTCTGTCTTTCTGTAAGGTCAACAGCCATCGGGTCTCCATATTGATGCTCAGCTGGTTGCTGACTCACCGCCTCATGCTCAGCTGGCCTCTGAGCAGCAAGCTTCTGCTTGACGCTCTCGATGACTGCCTGTGAGGCGATAGATTGAGATGACTGATGCAGGCATGGCAGGTTTTGGTCCGTGGTCTGGTGAATAGTAGCCAGAGCGCAGCCATTAGGTGATGCCGCTGCTGCAGCGCAGCTGCAAGGAAGCTGCCACTTGGCCTGCAGGTGGAGTGTGTGTGGATGAAGGACATGGGCTTCCAGCTGCAGTAGGTTGCCTGCACACACCGATGACACAATCTGTGGTGAAAAGAAGTGTCTATTGGGGCAGTGATGGTCATGAATTCCACTGGACTGTAGAAATGTGCTCCAGGTGAGTTTGGATACAGCATCACAGACAGCGGCATTGATGCATGTGAGGACAAGCCTGGGACTGGTGAGCACAAGCCTGGGACTGGTGAGGACAAGCCTGGGACTGGCATGTGCACATACTAACATGTTGCTGTTGTGCAGCCGTTTTATGCACTGCCCCATGAATTGTGTGCAAGAATATATCACGTATACCCTTTTTGACAAAGCTTACTGTTGATCTTGTTGAATCACCTCTGAAGTCGGATCTGGTTTGTTCAGAAGCTTTTACCTTTTCAACACAAGGAAATCAACCTATGTCTGAGCCAGTCTAGCACTTGCCATACCTGTGCTTGCAAGCACAAACAGCTGTGAAACTCAGTCCCAGCCTTTTGAGCCCCAGACATGTCAACGAAACAGTGCCAGGTCACAAAATGTTGCCAGGCAGACGCATCTGCTTGCATGGCTGCCATGCGGGCATATAGACAAGAGCGGACAAACCAGCATGCCAACAGGCAAAGCGTACGCAGTGTTGTTACTGTCACTGTCACTATTCCTGTTACTGCTACTGCTACTGCGACTG
>JAABUP010007293.1_pt1 | contig 14984 bp, 12 predicted proteins | sample 5559201 | NCBI WGS metagenome assembly JAABUP01 (sample SAMN10711887, study PRJNA513373) | rock metagenome | isolation source: Antarctica rocks | place: Antarctica | reverse complement strand
ATGTCTATGTCCACCTACAATCGCATGTCCAACTTCTCGGGTGCCCCCACTCCTACCGGCGTCCGCTCTACGGCCCAACAATCAACTCAGGTTTCGACTACAACCCTCCTCAATGCCTTACACACAGCCTATGCCTCCGCCCAGCCTTACCGACTGGACGCGAGTACAACATTGGTAGTAAATACTTGGCTGACTGCCGCCAATCCTAGCAATGGCGGCCAACAAGGTGGGACTGTGGACATGGAGCTTGCAAGACAAGTTTGGGAGCATGCTCGGCGGCGAGCGGAGGATGGATGTGTAGTCCTTGGGTACTTGCTCCGAATTCTCCCCATCGAGTATTGAATCCTAACCTCCATAATCTAGATCTTTACACCACTCGACTCCTTCCGTATTGTCCCCCTTCGTTTCTGCCCTTCCACTTGCAGTACCGTCCTCGCTCCATACCGCTCTAGCCGCTCTAAAGCCATTCACTCACTGTGTCACCCCGTACAACCCCACAGCTCCGAGGCATGCTGCGCTCGCGGCTACGTTCAGTCTCACCCTTGCAGGCAACATCAGCGCCGCATCTCTGGCCCTATCACAATCGGGGATTGACATCCGCAGAGGTCTGCTCAACATACCACAAGAAGAAGGATTTCGCGCATTCGACGTTTTCTATTACCTTCTCACATCTGCTTCGACGCCGGCCGAAAGGGAGTTCCTTAGCTTAAAGCATCCCTCCGCATATTCATTGCTCAATAAATCTAGCACATATGGTCCGCCCTCATATCTGCCTGCGGCTGATGATACAGCGTCGGCCGAAGATTTTAGATCTTCACTGAAAGAAATTGGCATCAAAGGCTCTGCTCACCGGCATCTGATCTCGACCCTCGCTGGGTTGCTCAAACTCGGCCAGACCGTTGGTCTTCTGATAGACCAAGAAGATCTAGAAGAAATCTGCGAAGACGTTGGCGGCCTTCTCGGACTCGACCCTGAGTTGCTCATGCACAGGTGCAGCACGGATGAACGAGGAATATTGATCTCGGGTATATACGAGGCCTTAGTGGACTGGGTTCTTATGAAAGCCAACAATGCCGTTTCTGCGGAACTACAGAGACACAAGGATGGAGACGATTCAAGTGAGAGTGGAGGGGGGGCTCGGACTCCAAGAACGGACGAGGACAATGGTGATACCGTGAATATCACGGTGATCGAAATTCCAGGACAAGACTTTGGGAAGGCAGTAGCACTCCGTGGTGTGTTTGATGACAACCTTGGCATCAACGCTGAAATGAAAGAGGACGGCATTGAGGTATCGGCTCCCGGAACATCTATCCTCAAAGACATGCAAAATGCGGTTTCAGACGTGGCTGCCGACATGGGTCTTACCAACGGTCCTGTAGCCAGAGACAGAGCACTAGAGAGGGAACGTCAGCAGGACGTTCTTGAGAAAATCGGCTTCGAAGCAGAGACAGGCGGTTTCTTGAGGAAGATCCTGTTCCCTCTAGAAGACCAAGGAATCAGGGGTGGTATGAAAGCTCGAATGGATGTTCCAGCCGTACTCGGCAGCAGCAGGATCTGGTATCATCTTGCTTTGCACCCTACTGACGAATCTCTTAGTAGCCTCGGCACATTGGCTTCTACCACGTCAGCGTGGTCTGCTGGTACCGTCTCAAAGCAGCTGAGGACGTGGAGGCTTCCGGAGTGGGCCAATTACCGGAGCAAAAGCCTGGACTTTACCGCTGACTTTGATATCGATGAGTTCTGCACTCGATACTCTAGATTGGGCTGTCAAGAGGGTCGTGATGGAGTTGAGAGCTGGATTCTCGAACGTGGCTGGAGTAACGGGGAGGTCGTCGTTGGACACGAGCGTGTCTGGATACGGGAGTCGGCATGGTGGGAAGCAGAAAGCATGTTAGACCTCAAGCCAATGGACTCGTCCGCCTACGGACAGAATCCTTTCGATATGATGGGTGGCGGCGACATGGAAAGTGGCTATTCTGCAGGGACCCCTGCTCCCAATGGGAGCGGTTTCTTCCCTCCTATGAGCGAAGGTAATCGCAGCCCCGACAATCTAATGCAACGGCAGCAAAGCATGGCAACCATGAACCAGAAGCTTACGGGGGGCGCCAAATCCATTGCTCCTACAATGGCCCGCACTGTTAATACCGCCCTTGGTGATTATGGTCTTGGTGCCAAAGGCGATGACAAGAAGGGACAGATAACTTACTACGATGATGAGACTGGACAATACACCGGTGACCCCGAGTTGGCCGATCCAAAGGCCATAGTTTCTGAGCCTGTGGAAAAGTCTCGTCGCGTCTGGGTGGCCTTCGTCTGGATAATGACATGTTGGATTCCGTCTCCCTTGTTACGCTACGTTGGTCAGATGAAGCGACCAGATGTTCGATTCGCCTGGAGAGAGAAACTGGTTTTGATGCTGCTTATATTCCTGCTCAACGCTGTGGTTATCTTTTATATTGTGGAATTCGGCAGGCTTCTGTGTCCCAATTTTGACAAAGCTTGGAATAATAAGGAAGTTGGTTATCACCAAGGAGACAACGATTTCTGGGTCAGCATACACGGCAGAGTTTACGACATCTCCAAATTCTGGAAAGTACCCCATGGAGACATCCAGCCTGCCGCCGACAAGACCTCGATGAAACCTCTAGCCGGAATGAACCTCGACGAATATTTTCCGGTACCTTTGTCGATCGCCTGCTATCCTCTAGTCACAAATGACAGTTCTCCAGCCGCGCTCCTAGCAAATACCACAGTGTCAGTAAGTCCAAACGCCATACACAAGACTGGCCCGATCAACCAGCCGAACACCGCCACCAAGTTGCATGATATCCATTGGTACAGAGACAGATTCCTTTCCAAGATGCAAGAGTTTTACAAGGGCGATCTTGTGACAACCAAACACTCTGTCTATTCTCAAGGCCAGAACAACATCAAAACGTGGGTGATCTTGAACGGTAAAATCTATGATCTGACAGACTATTTCTATACGAAGAAGACAAATGGTAACATCGCGATGTACTCTTTCATACCCTCAGAAGTGGAAGACTTGATCGAACAAAATTCCGGTACCGATATCACAGGCTCATGGAAGTTCAACGACCCCAAATATCGCAATACTTTGGATTGCATGGAGAACGCGTTCTACGCAGGCAAGACTGATTTCCGGGATACTCCGAAGTGTCAGGTCAATAATTACATATTGCTTGCTTTTACCATCATCTTGTGTGCCGTCATTTTGACCAAGTTTTTGTCCGCCCTTCAATTTGGTTCGAAACGCAGGCCAGCGGCCCAGGATAAATTCGTGATTTGTCAAGTGCCAGCCTATACCGAAGGTGAAGATCAGCTCAGAAAGGGTCTGGATTCGTTGACCGCTCTTCAATACGACAACAAGAGGAAGCTGATTTGTGTCATGTGCGATGGTATGATTGTGGGAGGTGGTAACGATAGGCCAACTCCCAAGATTGTGCTAGACATCCTCGGCGTTGACCCGAAGATCGACCCGCCAGCGTTGCCCTTCAAGTCGATAGGAACAGGCAGTGAACAGCTCAACTACGGCAAAGTCTACTCTGGTCTCTATGAGTACGAAGGAAATGTTGTTCCATACGTTGTTATTGTCAAAGTTGGCAAAGAGTCTGAGCAGGCCAAATCAAAACCAGGGAATCGCGGGAAGAGAGACTCGCAGGTAATGCTTCTGAGCTTCTTGAATCGTGTTCATCACCGCTCTCCAATGTCGCCCCTGGAGCTTGAAATGTTCCATCAGATCAACAACATCATTGGTGTAGATCCGGAGCTTTACGAATACCTGTTCATGGTTGACGCTGATACAAGCGTCAAAGAAGATTCCTTGAATCGTCTTGTCGCAAGTTGTGCAAATGATGCAAAGATTGCGGGCATTTGTGGCGAAACAAGTCTCGAGAATGAGGAGCGGAGCTGGTGGACAATGATACAAGTCTACGAATACTACATTTCGCATCACTTGGCCAAAGCTTTTGAGTCTTTGTTCGGGTCTGTCACTTGTTTACCCGGATGGTACGTATTAAGAGGCCCTGCTTTGCAGTCCGAATGTTTGCTGATATCGCTTTAGCTTCTGCATGTACCGACTCCGTACAGCTGACAAAGGACGGCCGCTGATCATTTCTGATAAAGTCATCAACGACTATAACATCTGCAACGTGGATACCTTGCACAAGAAAAACTTGTTCTCACTTGGAGAAGATCGATACTTGACGACGCTTATGACGAAGCATTTTCCGCAGATGTCGTACAAATTCGTACCAGATGCATACGCAAGAACAGCCGCACCAGAGACGTGGGGTGTGCTTCTATCTCAACGACGACGTTGGATCAACTCAACAATCCACAACCTAGTCGAATTAGTCTGGTTGAAGGACCTTTGTGGGTTCTGCTGCTTCAGCATGCGATTTGTGGTCTTCATTGATCTCTTCGGAACCATCATTCTTCCTGCCACCTGTGGCTATCTAGGATACCTGATCTACCGTGTTGCGACACATACAGGACAATTCCCGCTCATTTCTATTATCATGATAGCGGCGGTTTACGGCTTACAAGCTGTCATCTTCCTCCTCAGACGGCAGTGGCAGCACATCGGATGGATGCTGATATATCTCATGGCCTATCCCATCCACTCCTTCGTCCTCCCTGTCTATTCGTTCTGGAACCAGGACAATTTCAGCTGGGGTACCACCAGGATTGTTATTGGAGAAAAGGGCGACAAGCAATTAGTAGCTCTGGATGATGAGGGTTTCGATCCACGTAGTGTCCCCCTCCAAAGATGGGATGACTACGCAGCTCAAAATAATTTGCCTGGCCGCCGGGGAATGGCAGGCAACATGGAGAAATCCTACCACGACGAATACACCAACAATGTCTTCGAAATGGATGACATTCATTCGGTGTATTCATCGGCCAAGCCAGCCTCGACTATACTTACAGGCTTCCATAATGCACCACCGGCCTATATGCCGCCCCAATCTCCTGCCGGCTTTAACTATCCCACCAGGCAATCCACACAATCTTTTGCTCCCTATAAAGACCAACCACAATACTCGCGTTCGCATTCAAGGCTACAGTCAGCGACAGGTATGAGCGACCACTACCAAGACCAACCGTATCACCACATGTCCGCCCCAAGCACTGACAACCTAATCGCAATGCAATCACCACCCCTCCGACAAAGTCGAAGTCCTCTCGGATACGCCAGTCGACCCGTCAGTACCGTTGACTTCCAGAGGACGTACAACGGCCCCGACGATGACATGATTGCGGATGCGGTCAGGAGCTGCCTCACCGAGGTCGATCTCGACAATGTGACCAAGAAGCAAGTGAGAGCTTTGGTGGAGCAGAGACTGCAGACTGAGTTGACGGGGGAGAAGAAAGTGTTTTTGGATAGGCAGATCGATAATGAGTTGGCAAATATGTGATTGGCTTAATGATTACGGATTCGAAAAGCGCTTGCATAGCATTTACGAAGGTATCGGGGTTGCATTGCGAATGGAGCATAGGATTGTCTGCATAGCGCTGTGATTTGGCGTATAAAGTTTTAAGTAGGGTAGACCAACTGTCTGACTTGCTTGTCTTTGTATCCCATGTTTTCCGTGACTTGTGCGCACCATTCGCTCTCGTCATGGTCTTTAGATCACCTCATACAGACCCAAAATATGAACAACTGCGCGATCTGAAAGCCTAACCATATTTCGGATGTCCTATTAGTCGAGTTTTACAAGAACGTTCATGCAATATCAAATTGGTTCTAGCCCCACGTATACTCATATTATTGGACAAAATTTGATACGAAGTTCAGGTAAACGCTGATTTGCTACCCAATGGGAGAGCAACGTCTGATCCAAGTTGTCCTTGTTCGTGCAGACTTTGCGGACTGATATTACGGATCGGTGGGTAGATGAGTAGATGAATTCTACGTTCATTCAGACGATGGAAAAACTCAGCAGATTATTATACTTGCTCCGCAGGAGCCAAAACAGCTCCTTTCGGAATGTAACAGCTTACTAGATACGAATACACCGCTATTTTGAGTACGAGCAGAACACCCATGCCTTGATCGCCGAAATAGCAGATGCCCTCCCAACGCCCATACCGATACCAAATGACAATTGAGCAGATGAGGCAAATGAGACAAGAATGGTATCACGGAGTAGCCATCTATTTTCTACTCACCGGAGCGCTACTGAACGCCTCAACCAGCCCTTCCGCCTCCTCAGGACTCACCCTCGCCTCCAACATCTGATGCGCGCAATCCACCACATCATCCTCAATCCCCTGCTCAAAGAAGCCGCCTTCGCTGAACGCCAACCTCGTAAGCGCGATCAAATATTTCTTCTCCCCCCCCGGCACGACGCTGAGCTTCGCTTGAATGTTGATCAAATGGGGATAATTGCTCGTCAGATGGAACAGCAGTCGTGTTGATTCGTTGACTAATGCTACACGCAACTCATGACCATATTGATGGTCGTAGACGCGCTCGAGCTCGTCATTCATGACTCGGACGAGGCAGCCGATTGCCAGACGGTTTTTGGCGAGGGATTCGGCGCCGTGGGTTGTTCCGCACATGGCGTCGATGAGGCTGAGGACTTCGAGGCGAAGGCGGCATAGTGCGACTGCGTCGGGGGGGTCGGCGCCTGGTGCTGGACGAGGCGTGTTGATTAAAAGATGGGAGAGGTTGTCGATGATGTGAGCTTCCGAGGCGTCTTGTTGGCCGTTGTTGGGGGGGACTATCATGGCGAAGGAATGGTCGAGGACGCTGGTACGAAGGAGGGAGAGCATTATGTGGATTTCGTGGATGGGGTTTATGAAGTTTAGGAGCATCATTATGAAGTCGAAGCGCATGGTGCGCCAGAAGCGGATTATTTCTTCGTCGTCGCATTGGCAGTCGTAAGCCATTAGTTGCATAATTCCGAGGCAATGGGTGGTGTTAATACTTGCCCTGTCTTTTCGAGGCGGCTTCTTTTGGCATCTTGGGACAAGGATGACATCGGCAGTCAGTTGTACAAGACTCATGAGCTCATTCGTGAAATCTGGAGCTGTTTTAATGGGGTTTAGTTCTAGAATGACTTTGACGAAATCCACTAGCAGGTGCACCGGCTGATGGTACTTTTCTTCCATGCACCGAGACCACATCGAGATGAGGATGAGGCCGATTGCTGACGCAAAGCCCTCAGCTTCTGGCTTGTAAGTGAGTGTCGACATCTCGTCAAGAAGTATAGTAGAAAGCGGTTTATTGGGTTGCGAGGGAAGCGCGAATCGGGCTAACCGTTCGAAGGTCCTAGGTTCTTCAGGCATGAATCGATGGTTGAGAAGCTTTTGTGTAAGCTGGAACCTCTTATCGGGGCCTCTAGGAGCTTGAACAACAACAGGAGGTGCGACTTCATTCTGAACTTGTTTGACGCCCTCGAACGACTCTACTTGCCCTGGCTGAGCAAGCTCCAGTGGTTTCACAGGGCTTTCTTGAGCAGCCTTCCTCTTCCTTTTAGCTCCAGCCTTCGGCGTGCCCGCCTTTGACCTCAGGGCGAGCTTCGACGGCGACATTGGCTGGACTTCGTCGTCATCAAAGCCATCTCCGAAGAGGTGACCCCTAGTCTTCTTGGGAGTCGTTGGCTGATTCTCCTTACCAGTGGCCTTTTCACTTCCCTTCTTGATGGCTTTCTGAAGATTTCGGATTTGCTTAGTACCGTCAGCAAGGTCATTTTCTAGAAAGTCTTTTTCGGTGGTAATCTTCTGAAGCTCTGTTCGTGCTTTCTCGACCTCGACCTTTTGGCGAACAGCTTCATCAGCATGCATTCTTTGCATTGACTTTGCTCGGTTTTCATACTCCTTCTCGACCTTCGAAGCGTTGGCTCGCACAATGGCAATCTCACCAGCCTTGGCGTATGCATTGTCGTTTGCATTTTGAATGCCCTGTTGAAGTACTTCGCGTTCGCGGAGGAGCTTTTCCACCTGTGCCTGAAGAGCCTCTACGTCGGCGGGCCTTTCCGGGGAAGGCTGAACGGAAATGTTTTTGTTTCGGTGACTGTATGATGGGCCCCTACCTGGCGGCTGTTCGATCGAAACTAGCCTCCGAGTCTCAGCACCAGCATCATTCGTAAGACTTTCATTCGAGATTGTACGCGGTCTCTCCGGCTGTTGGATCCTTTGGGCACCGACACTTGGCTGTGGATGGGCATAGCGTTGCTGTCTCCATTGCTCTCTCTGGGTAGATTCTCCCGCTTGCCTTTCCACAGTCTTGATCTCATGTTCTGCAGCCAAAGACGGCTGTTCTGCAGCATCGATTATTTCTCCATCGAGCATTTCATCATCAATGTCTCCATAGTCGGACGATGGCTGAGGAGGAGCACGCTGGGCAATAAACTGATTCAGAGCACCACCTCGATCAGATTGGCCATGTTGCCCTATGAGTCCAAGGCCTCCCGCCCTCGATTGGCTCACGGTGGGAAGCTGAGGTCTGGTGACGGGTTGTTGAGTAGATCTAACAGCATTCGCTTGGAGTTCGTGGAAGGCATAGTCGGGAAGTGCATCGAGGTCCTCGTCGGAATACCCGTCATCTTCTGCGTCCAGGTCTTGCATAACACTCGTTGAACATCGGCATTGAATATCTCTAGCGCATGTGACACTCTAAAATGTGACAATAAACATTGACGTGCTTTCGGGAAAAGGTCCAACGTTGCGGCCCGCTAGCGCCAAAGTGGAGCTGTGAAAGCGAGCCTTCTTCACGTCAACACGCTGAAGAGATCTAGGAGACAACGGCGAGCACAATTGCCTGTGATACTCTAATACAGCGCGTCAGCTCGGAACCTTTTGCTAGCCGGCAGTCTGAACAACACGAGGAGCTGCACTAGTACTCCTACAGGCTGTGGCTTATTGGATACCTGGTCATACTACTGCTTACCCAGCTTATGATCTAGCACGCCGCGATCAAGACCGCCGTGGTGTGCGTTAGTGGATGGTGAAGGCCCTATCAAGGTTGAAGTCAGGCTGCGCTCAAAAAAGGAAGAAGCATGGCAAAATCCAGACGAGGCGTACAGTTCCAGCATAGAAATGGCAGTCATCAAAATGGAAGGAGGCCGAGCATATCTGAGAGTGACAATGCATCAGAGCCAGGTTCGCCTGCGAGCGCTACGAGAGCCGCGATGAATGGAAAGCTGGAAACAAGCAAAGAGGAAGTAAGGATCCCTGCTTATGGTCGACAGGGTTCAAAGTGGAAATCTGTAGACCCAGGCTGATGCTGTGCGAATGTAGGACGAAGCCGCACCAGAACAATCTGAGTATGAGAAGAAAAAAGCGAACTTCATCACTCGATCGATATGGACCTTTCTCATGATCGGCGGCTTCTTCACGGCAATGTTTTCGGGCCATCTATATCTCATAGCGATTGTCACCGGCATCCAGATAGTGTCTTTCAAGGAAGTCATCGCCATCGCAAACGTACCGAGTAAAGCTAAGAATTTGCGGTTTACGAGATCCTTGAATTGGTACTTTTTGGGAACGACTATGTACTTTCTCTATGGGGAGAGCGTAATATACTACTTCAAGCATATTCTGCTCGTAGACAAGGTCTTGTTGCCATTTGCAACTCACCACCGTTTCATTAGCTTTATGCTGTATGTCATCGGTAAGTCCCATATCCATGGCACATACTTGGATTCGGTCATTGGGACGATGGTAGCTAAATGAAGATTTTGCAGGTTTTGTCTTTTTCGTTGGCTCTCTCCAAAATGGCCATTATCGCTTCCAATTCACTCAATTTGCCTGGACACACATGGCGCTATACCTTATCGTTGTTCAGGCTCACTTCGTTATGAACAATCTCTTCGAGGGCCTGGTGTGGTTCTTCCTCCCTGCGTCCCTCGTCATCACCAACGACATCTTCGCCTACATCTGTGGCATGGCTTTTGGCCGTACCCAGCTCATCAAGCTATCGCCAAAGAAGACTGTCGAAGGCTTTGTTGGCGCCTGGATTTGCACTATCATCTTCGGTTTCGGCGTGATCAATGTATTGATGCGGTACAAGTACTTTATCTGCCCTGTTAATGTATGTTTCGCCATCCCTGCTTCCCCACATCTAAGATTGTCTGGACTTTAACCACGAATATCTTCATCAAATGCTGACCTGTTTGTAGGACCTTGGGGCAAACATTTTCACCGGGCTTTCTTGCACTCCGAATCCAGTCTTCATTCCCCGTGCCTACCACATTCCATCCATGCTCTCCAACCTCCCGCTCCCGGGCTCCTTTCCCATTCCGGCAGTTCTTCACATTGCTCCAATGCAGTTTCACATACTTGTCTTCGCAACCTTCTCCTCTCTCATCGCGCCATTCGGTGGCTTCTTCGCCTCTGGACTCAAGCGCACCTTCAAGGTCAAGGACTTCGGCGAGTCGATTCCTGGCCACGGCGGGATAACGGACCGTATGGATTGTCAGTTCATCATGGGCTTTTTCACATTTGTGTACTATCAAAGTTTCATTGCTGTATACAAAGCGAGTGTCGGGGAGGTGATGCAAACAGCTGTTCAAGGTTTGGAGCCGGATGAAATCGTTGAGGTGGTCAGGGGTCTCAGCAAATACTTGGTGAATCAAGGAATGGTGGACGACCGAATGCTGAGTTGTTTGACAGATGTCATAGGGAAAAAGCGATGAAGCGATTTTATGGGATTTCAAGTTAAATGACGGCCTCTTCACCATCAACATATGACTGTTTAATATGGGCATAGGTATCTGATCTGAATTGGCGCTTGTAAGGAGCATTCTGGTGTGAATAAAGTTACTAAGCGCAAAATTTTCGCAACCCTGGCAGACCGTCGCTTCACATGCTCTCCACAAAGTTTGCAGGTCTCAAGGTCATCATCCAATATTTTGGGTGTGTTGTCCGCTTTCCCCCCGAAGAATCTTTCGGCGCTGCTCTCTCGATTCTACCAAGTATGACCTTCCCTCAATTCGCTCATTGCATGACACATTCTCCGATGAGCTTAATCAACCCTGCTCCTTCAGTAGGGATTTCCCGGCTATCACTTTTGCGGCCCAAGACCCAGCACGCGCAGTGCATGTCCAACAACACCACATACAACCAAAAAGGCCTACAATTCCAGCCCCTAGGTCACCTCCTAACAGAAGTAATAACGCCTTCCACCATCCCCAACATCCTCATCCTCTCCTCCTCCACCCTCTCCCTCTCCTTCAGCGCCTCCCTCAACTCCACATCCAACTCCTCAATCCGCCGTTCCTGCTCCTCCTTCGAGTTCTCCACCCCCGGAAGAACCGAGATGATGTATTCGATCTGCTTCGTCTTTAGGATCAGATCGTGCGCTAGTTCGCGCTGGGCGGCGGCGAAGGTGGTGGGAGAGTCGGGACTTTGTTCGGGGGGGAGGGAGGAGGGGTCGGGTTGGTCTTGCGAGGTGGGGGGTTGGGTGGATTGAGTTGGTTGGTCTTGCGATTGGGAGGGAAGGGTTTGGTGATTGGTCGCGGCTATGTTGTTGTTATTCTGTTGATGGTTGGGTTGGGTGGCTGTGGGGAGGGAGGAGGTGTGGTGGAAGGAGATGTAGCGGATTGAGGCGTAGAATTGCGTCGCAAGCTGGACAATGTGTTAGTGGAGATCCTGGGGTTGGAGAAATTGAGCGCACTTGGTCGTAGCAGTCTTGGAGCTGAGTCAGGCGATCTGCCATTGCTGTAGAAGCTGAGAGATTGGATGAGATTGAGATCGTATGTCGCTTTAAGACACCTAAATAGGTAAGTATGTAGCACGCGGTGATAAGCTTCAGTAATAAGGTTCGGTCGGAGATCCCATAGTGCCACAACGGCCCGTAGCTCATGGCCGATTCACTAGTCCCATCAAGATCACACGAATCCAAATCGAGGCTTTCTGATTACCTAGCAGTCGAACGGCTGATCCCGCACTACAGAGGCTATTCTGGAATTTCATTATGTGTCTAACTGCAGAGATCCGTCATTAATTATCAAAATTGAGGACTACGAAATCGTGCCTACTTAAAGCCCTTCAGGATCAGATTTGCCTTTGTTAATTCATGTTTAGTGTGAATAATGAGGACGGACATTCCGATCGTGTATGGCAGACACTTTGCCTACTCCCACTGCGTTTCGCAAAATCATTTGCCAACGCCATGGGTGGTATATGAGGATATCTAGCAGCTCTACTAATAGAACACAAAACTTCCCCGGGTATCAGTATTGATACAGGCTACAAAAATAGGAAGCATTCATTGGAAATGATCACCGCGCTCTCGCAATCGCTTCTTCCACCGCTGGATACTAGCATCTTCCTCTGCTGCTATCCTCTTCGCTTTCTTCCTCTCGTAAACCGCTCTGACAGTCCTCCTAGTCTGGTCCCTTCCAACTTCGAAATTCGCTTTGGCTAGTGCCACAACCTTGTCGATCTCCTCTGGGGTATAAACGAAATTCCACGTGCTCAGAAAGGGAGATGCGTTCGGATCAACTCCCTCAACCTTAGGATTAGGTAACAAAGGAAAGTAGACCACCGTGATACCAGCGTTAGGCTCCAACAACATCCAATCAGCGTCAGGCCTCACTCGTTTGCTCGGCGGTGGTTCGGCCTCACTCGTCCGCTCCATCGTCGTACCTACCCAGACGTTGCAGTAGCCCAAATCATGATCTCCTGGGTTTTGAATGGCGTTCTTGGAAATGGCCGGTGATCTCTGCTCTTCTCGTGCCTCGGCTATTTTTCCGGCGGCCTGTTGGGCGGTCACTGCGTCCGCAGCTTCCAGGACTTCTTTTGTTTCATCATTCGCTTTAGGCCAGCCCGCACCAGTCGGCCATCCTCTGATGCCTCGTTGCTTAGCATAGCCGTCAACAACTGAAAGCCAATTTTCTTGCTTGATGTCTGCGCTCGCGTCAAAGCAGACAATGATATCAACGTCACGGCCACGGCGAAGAAGGGGATACAGAGGAAGGTTGTTACTCATTCCCTAGAGCTAAGCTGTCAGCAATCATCGACAGGATTCAGCGTTTACTACTGTTTGGAAGCGAAGAGAGATCTTGATGATTGAAGATGGCAGGCCGTGACTCACCGCGTCCATCAATTGAAGATGGTCGTTACGAAAGACACTTTCGGGGCAGCTTGAAGGCAGTTGATCTTTCAAGCCTAGGGCATAATTCGGTATCGCCTTTGATGAGTTCCAAGTTAGTACTGTTCTCCCAAGATGTCTGATTGATAAGCACTGCACTACCTCGACCCGTCATGGTTCGGAAAAACAGTGACTTGAGGATTTACATACCCCAGGATCCACAGGGTGCAGCTTTATTAGGTCATTGTTCCTCTCTTCTACCAAGTCATCTATGCCTCCAAACCCTGACAGCCCTTTGATGACAGGCCGCACCTCTTTGTAGTAATGTGCAAGAGTGGCACAGAAGGCTGAGCCCCAAATGCCCATCAAGAAGGAGAGGTTGACTGAAGTTATCACGAGGTCAGCAATGCAGTACCACGGCACGGGACTGAACATCACAATTTAGACTTACGCTCAGGGACACCAAGGCCATTGTCACGAAGTAGACTTCGACCTCCAGAATAGCTTTTCCCTATGCCCCATGAAGGGATTCCACACCCAATTTCTTCACACCATAGCTCATAAGGAGTGAATTCACTAGGATTTCATGAAGTCAATGACTCTCCTGCAACGTTTAAAAGATGGTAGGCTCTTCCTCGACCGATCGTTCGACTCAATCGTAGGTAGAAGAGAGAAATAAGAGCAGGGATCACTCACAACCATTGGAACCAAGCCTCTCGCTTTGCCTTCTCCTTCATCGCATTCGTCAATTTGTGTTTCGACTCCTCGTCCTCACCCTTCTGTTCGTCCATCGGAATCTCATGGCGTACTGCAGCGTAAATTGGCAGTGGATTTTGGCCATTGGACAGATAGGACCGTTGATTCGAGAGCTTGAGATCCTCATTGTGGACGCTTAGCTCATCCTTGGGGACAAGCAAACGAGCAGCAAGGAGAAGACCGTAGATGTCGACAAGACCGAAATCAGCCTTGGGATCTCCTTTAAGCTTTTCGATAGATCCGGAAAGCAAATATTTGTTTGTTGGTGCTCTAGTAAGCATCTGTAGGAAATCTGGGGGATATGCAATATGCTGTAAACGATCCAATATCAGCGCTGCTATTTGCAGGCGTTCCTTGATTTCAAAGGCATGAATGAACATAAGATAATCGCGAATGCCACCGGACCGACTCGGGATCAGTAATTCAGCACCGAGAAGGCAAAATTGATGGTGGAGAGACTTACTACCCCTATCCTTCGCTTGAGGTGGTCTATGATTTTGTCGAACCTACGGCCGCCAATGCTCGAATTATACAGTGTCTGAAGCCAGCAACTTCCACTGACGCCTGCAGTAAAAGTAGCACAGTCGACGACTTCTTGGGCACTCAGATATGATGCTGCTCCAGCCACGAGTGCTCGGAGACCTCCACCTGACCCGCACTGAATAAAGTCAGAGTTTGCATACCAGTATCTCAACATCTTACTTTGAGAGATGAATAGGAGCAAGTGGGCTGAGAATAGGAAATACACCAAGAAGATCATCTCTCAAGGGATTCTGCAACCGTGGTGCTGGAGTCAAACAGGGGAGAGGAAAAACTTACGACTGCGATTGTGGGTACATCTTGTGGGTTGATATCAACTTCGGGAATATCAAGATATTTCGCAAGTGCCTTGGTGGTATGCTTCTTCCTCTGACGAATGAAGGCCATCTCATCAGCACATAAGTCTTTGCTGATTCTTACTCTTGCGCTGGAAGCAATGTCGGGATTGATGTCGGGATCCTGCGCTTCGTCCCATATTTCCTGAGCCAAAGAATCTGGCCCCATTTCAAATTCTGTTTGCAACTTGGCAACATAGTCTGGAAGGGCCAAGGTCCATTCCGGGAGGACCTGATCGGCGATCTTGTCTCTGAGTGAGGACCAATGAAGTGAGGTCAGGGAG
>JAABUP010007292.1_pt1 | contig 14986 bp, 19 predicted proteins | sample 5559201 | NCBI WGS metagenome assembly JAABUP01 (sample SAMN10711887, study PRJNA513373) | rock metagenome | isolation source: Antarctica rocks | place: Antarctica | reverse complement strand
TCTTATGATCTAGTTGCTTACTAAGACCCTAAGACTAAAGCACATTATCTTTTCACTTCTGTATGAAGCTCTTCTTTTTCTCTTCATAGTATTCTTCTTGTATTTAAAAATTATCAATTGAGCATCAATCTCATTGTGAACTCATGACATTATCATATTAAGAACAATCAGTTATCTTAATTTCTAACTGAAATAAGTCTTTTATATTGTAAGATTAATAGAATGTTAATTTAATGTTAGTTTTCTGACTCTGACAGTATTTATGTTATTTAATATTAACATAAGTACTTCAGTTTATAGCAATGTTAATATTAACATTAATACTAAGCTGTGTTCTGTCTGTGTTCTGTTTTTCTTGAATTCATTTAACAACAGAATACTATTTTTAGTATTAAGGAAATTTACATATATTTTATGTATACCTTACTATACAGAATAAATCTCAGTGAATAGAAGATTTGAGTTCTGACACACCCCTGTTTTCTAATCACTGAGCTTTCAGTTTTATCCACCGACCTATAAGCTTGAATGACACCTGAGCTTAAACTCTGTACGGATCTTCAGCATCACATGTTAGGGTCACACACGCACTGAGACACACGGACGCAAAAGGGGCTGAAGCGAATCGGATCTCACTCCGCACAGTACAAACCTGGTCAATGCGTCTCCAGTCTGTGGAGACGAATGCACGACCGTTTTCGTATCTCACGAGACCTCGTCAATGAATACATGGATGAATTGAAGTTGATGGCTTGCTCCACTGCCGGAGTACTCATACCTCTGCATGCTGCTGACCATGGGACAATCGACAAGTTACATGTACAATCGTCGAACCTGGATCAATTTTTCCACCTCACGTTCGGAATCATAAAGGTAAATGTAACATCCGATGAGGGGAAGCTTCTGAGCAAATGGCAGCTCTCCTCACCTTACCTGTGGGCCACTAAGCTACCGTACAGCGGCCTGACTTGACAACCCGTGATCGATTCACTTGTTCAGATCGTCGATCGATCAAGCCGCGTGAAGTCGAGTATTCCATTACCTACTTCTACTTTGACTTCATCCTTCGTCTTGCTGCAACTTTCGTCTCCCTCTCAGCAATTGCTGTCTTTCAGTGCAAGTTACATGCTGTTCAGACAGCGTGGTCAATTTACCAAGCCCTAGAAATCGGATTACATGGTACTCTGGAACAAGTTGAGAGCGTGCAGTCCCTTCTCCAACCTCACATGGCATTGACCTTCATTTCTAGGTACTCAACTCCTCACTCAGACTGCAGTCATGAATCTTACCATCCCAGCCAAGCTCGACAAGCCCGACGTCCTCTTCCCACCTCTAACGTCACCGAATCTACTCTGCCTCTCACTTCTAATCCTCCTACCAGCATGCCACCTCATTTACAAAGACTACTCCGCCTTTCTCGGTCTTGGTCCTGGCGGTACACCCAGCACTTTCCCAGGCTATCTCCGCATCTGTTTCCTCCGCCTCTTCGCTCTCAAAGACCCGTACACTCCCACACCAATCCCCAGCATCCTCCACCCTCACTCCTGCTACCTCCACGGCATGCCAAAACGTCTCGGCCCTCGCCCACAAGTCGCCGGTATCGCACCTCACCGACAAACGACTCAGAAAAGCAGCTCGGCAACATTCGCAGCTCTCTCTAGCGAAATAGCTAAGATGGCCGACCTGCACTCCGAAAGACTCTGCGTGGGTACATCCTGTTTCGAAACGCACGGAACGGGCCTTTTCTCCAAGACAACCCTCAACCGCACCTGCAACGGCGAGATCTGCCACGCGCACGCCATCGACGGCAGTCTCCACATGACACTGCACCCCGCCGACGCGGCGCTCATCCTCGAGCGCGGCTGGGGAGAGAGACACCCGTTAGCGAAAGGCGGATGGTTGACGCGCTTTGTGCCGCCTACTTTCTTGATGGTCTATGCGCCGCGGGACGAGCTGGAGTTGAAGATTGTGCTGGAGATCATTCGGGCCGCGGCTTGGTGGGTGAGCGGGCAGATTCTGTGGGAACAACAGGATGGGAAGGAGAGCGGGATGGGGGTTATGTGTCGGACCTTGGCAGATTCGCATGGGCTGTTGCAGGGGGTTGATTTTGATGGGACCGGTATTGTCAGAGGGACTTGATGGTCTGTTCACCAAGCGACCTCTTCGGCCGCTTCGAGAACAGAATGGAAACGATCACGTAGGCGCCAGAGGCCACGGAACAGATCCAAATCATGGGAAGAGCGTCCGGCGTTGCGTTTTCTTGTTTCGTCTTGCAATCAGGCATAGCTGGCGCAGTACAAATCCTACTTACGATATTCAGCAATCTCTCGCCATTTTCATCTTCCTCTTCCTCTTTCTTTTCCTCTTCTTTCCCTTGCATTCAATCTCGGCTTGTCTTACTCAAGACCCTTCCCTGCGGTTCATACCTCTGGACCTGAACCACATCTCGAGGATGTTTTGAAAACCTGTCAAAGTGGAGCAGTCTGATATCGAAAGCGAAGATTTTTCATTTCTCATTCACAGATCGCTGTCATCTATCACAACGGCGCATTGGGAGAGTAACAGAGGAATAATTACGTGGGATTTCAAGTTCAATAGTCTCCTCTGATGCCTTCTAATACCACGCTCAATGATTTCTGCTACCGACCATGTAATAGCAACCGCTAAGTGCACACCAAAGCTGCGCCTACGTCGAAAAATCAAGGGTATCGTCGTTGAAGAAACTCCGCCGAAAATGCTGTCTCGTGACGTCCATGTAACCTGCCCGCTAGAATAACGCAAAACGAATCCTGTCGTACGGTGAATGCAAGTGTGGGTGTTGAGACCCGTCATCCCTACCACAGATCCAGGAACACCCAATGTTCTACTGACGATGGGCACTAGGTATAGAAGACACCAGATGTCGCGACCTAGGTTTCCTGAGCCCACCTCCGCTCGCGAAGAGGCATTTCCTTACCTGCCTTCTTCCTCGTGCCATCGACTTCGTCCCTCCAAGCCCAGTATTCGCCGAGACGGATTTCGGCATACGCTGCGTAATCGAAGTCGATCTGTGAGATGGTGACTTGGATCAATGCCCAAATTCCCCTGGTTCATCGTTAGCAGTTTTTCGGCTTCTGCAAGTCGGTTGTCAGATGTTCTTACCAGTAGAACCCTGGCACTCCTCTGAAAAGGTCGGCTTCATCGAATAATCGCTGGACCTCTCCATCGTCTGTGCTATCTTGACCAAGATGATGGCTGTAACTTTGAAAATACTCCTCGAGGAACCCTCTTCGCTGTGATCTTGTAGGTAGAACGCTGAAATCGCAGTCAAACCCGGCCCATTCGCTGAAGTGGTTGGCGATGTCAAATGCCGCAGGCGCAGGTGTCGCATATCTATTGCACGTCAATGACTGTTCTGGAAGTCGGCGGTCGTTGACCATACTCGTAATCGATGAAGCTTACGGTCTCTACTCCGTCCGCCGCAGGCTTGCCGTCGGCAGAATGTTGAATGATGATATTGCCGCTGAGGAGATCGCAGTGACCGAAGATAAGCTGGCTTGGTATGTCAGCCATTGACCACCCTAGCAATACGATTGCTCCATACGCCGTCCTTGCCAAGGCCTGGTATATCTCCCAAATCCTTTACTGTTCGCTCCAGCTCCTTCTGTAAGGTATCCTTCCTTGCAATTTCCGCCTCGGTGGCTGTCGGAAGGGCAAAGATCCACTTCTGCATCACAGTCCACAGATTCGGCGTTGCCTTCCCGGGTGCAATGGCATTGATGGCTTCCAAAGTAGCCGGGTCCTGAGCTGAAGACTTTGAACCCGAGAGAGAGAGTGGTAGTTCCCCATCACCATTCACGACAACGGCGGTTTGTCCGGCAGACACGATTGGCAGGACAGCATGCCATTGACCAAGTCTTCGAGCGACACCCCGCCAGACCGCTTCACGAGTCAGATCTTCAGGCTTGCAGACTTGCCCTCGGATGAATCTGTATAAGAGACCGTTCTGAAATCGCGCAAGGAGTGGAGGAGCGAGGTTGTTTTTGGAGAGCAAGGAATGTGAGGTAGTTTCTCCTACAAGTAAGAAGCTAGTTAGTCCATGGCACTGTAGCGTCATAGGTTGAAATTACAATGCATACGTTCTCTATCGATCAGAATTTCACTCCCCTTTCCGTATGCTCTCAACAGAACTGCTTCGCTGTCAATCTGTTCCTCTGTATAGCCCGGTCTTCTCTTTACAGCTTTTAGAAGCTGGCAAAGGCATGCTTAGCGTCGACTTAGCTGGAGTGAGGAATGTTACTGGACATCATGACCTACGGTATTGGTGATGCCATCCGTAAATCGGATGAATTCAACCTTGCCCTCTGTGTGCTCCCAGTCCGGGAACAGAGACAACACTAAGCGGAGGGAAGACGCTTGAGAGTCCGCGGTGTTGTATGAGAGGGAGATATGCCGGACATCTTTCAATGGTCCATCTGAAGGTGTCGAAGGGGACATGGTTCGTTGAAGTTCGTTGATTCCAGATGAAATCTACGACGAAGCTTAAGCGTCAGTCGACCATAAATCAGCTACACGATCATCTTGGTGTGAAAACAGTGCATTGCAGCTGTGAAAGACGTTATGGACGTACGGAGATACCGCAGGATTCGTTAACGTACATCAAGCTAGAGGTCTGATGGCAGCATACCAATCTACTACAGTTATATCACTGCATCAACTGATTGAAAGGCTTTCCAACCGCAACATGGCTCTCCGTGAGGCAATTGTAAGGATTAGGAGGGTTGTGCGTCAGCTATCCTGGTCGGATCTCCAGGAACAAAGCCTAAATTGCAGACAATCAACGGGCTAACTGCTATCTCCACGTGACGGCGAGCAACATCGTTCAGACTTAAGGGTTTGTCATTTATTGCTAAGGTAGCATTATTGTCAAAGAACAGACTCAGTGTTTCTGCATCAAGATACAATTGACTACTGAAAGGTATCACGATGCGAATGAGATGGGTCAATCGAAGTCAGGTTTCTCAAGAATGATGTATCTATACAGGGTTGTTATCAGTGGGCAGACACCCTTATCTCCCGGTTCAGAAGCAATGCGAATCCGATAAGCGTAGTTCTGCATTGGAGGAAGAAGTATGGTCAAAATATGGAGAATATGGCATCTGTCCTTCTACTTGACATGTCATCCTCTCCATCACCAGGGCTCGACAGCTGTCCACTGCGACACCAACGATGCTACACGATCAGGAGCAAGCCAATGAGCGATCCCGATTGCTTCTCCATGTACCCAGCGACCGGCGCGTGAGTGCTATACAGCAAGAAGAGGATGCCCGCTCAATACTCTCTTCCAACTTGAGCAAGGAGGAGCAAGCTCTATCGTCCACTCCCATCGGCGAAAGACTGCCTTATAATGACTATACCACAATTGACTGGCTCCATGATCTGGTAGGGTTCAGATGTCTGATACGTACAAATATCATGGCTGATGATGAACGCAGGTCAAAGATTCCTGCCGCTTGCGAGCCGTTCATTCTCGCCGAGGCCTGCGATATCGATTGCTGTCTGGCTTCGACTCTTGCCAAGGATGGATCGCTGCAGCTCTTATCGGCATTCTTACTGCTTGCGTAGCCTTCATGGTTGATGTTGCAGAAGCCACCGTGAGCGATTGGAAGCTGGGATACTGCACTTCCAACATCTTCCAGAACAGGGACAGCTGCTGCACCGATCGACATCCACTCGGTACCACAAAGGCGAATTTGGGTGAAAGTTGTGAGAGATGGCATATGTGGACGTTGGACTATTGCGGCGCCTTTGGGATATATGTTGGCTTTGCTCTGGTTTTCGGAACAATCAGCTGCTCCGTTACCTTGCTGACCAAGAGCTCCTTACCTACTGCTGCCCCCGGTCATGCTGATAAGCACCATGACTCTGCAGCTGACGGCGAGCAAGAAATTGTTGGAAAATCGATGTACCTGGCCGCTGGGTCCGCCATTCCAGAGATCAAGACTATCCTTTCGGGTTTCGTCATTCCGAAGTTCCTCGACTTCAAAGTTCTGGCCGTGAAAGCAATCGGTGCAGTCTTTGCCGTTGCCACTGGGATGTGTTTGGGAAAGGAGGGCCCCTTTGTTCATATATCCACATGTGTAGCATACTTAGTGGGCATGTGGTTTCCAAAGTATAGAGAAAACGGCAGGAAAATGAGAGAATTGCTGAGCGCTGGGTGCGCCTCTGGATTATCCGTTGCTTTTGGTGCGCCTATCGGTGGTGTTCTCTTCGCCTACGAGGTACAAAACCTCAAGACCTGTTCTGATGGATACTGATATCTGATAAGGAAATCAGTACATACTTTCCTCGAAAGGTCCTTTGGCGTGCGTTTCTCTGTTCGCTCTTCGCCGCTGTCGTCCTAAAAGCTCTCAATCCGACCGGTACAGGCAAACTCGCCCTTTTCCAAACCAATTATGGCACATCCTATAAAACTATCCACTACCTGGTATTCGTACTCCTTGGCGTTGCCGGTGGATTGTTTGGAGGAGTCTTTTGCAAAGCCAACTTCTTATGGTCCAAGAGCTTTCGAAAGTACTCCATCATCAAGCACCACCCTGTCCTCGAGGTCTTCTTTGTTGTAATAGTCACAGGACTTTTACAATATCCGAATCCCTTGACGAGAGAGCCTGGAGACGTCATCATAAAGAACCTTTTGGTGGACTGTCGTGAACCCAGCGGCTCGTGGGTATGTCGGATGGAAAGCCTGGACGACAATCGGAGTTACATAGGGTGGTTGGTATACGGAACAATAGCGAAGCTGGTCTTGACGATTATCACATTTGGCCTCAAGGTCCCGTCGGGCATCATCATTCCTGCGCTGGACGCTGGGAGTCTTTTCGGAAGATTGGTCGGTCAGTGGATTACTTCGATATCTCCAGGCATTTTCGCTATGGTTGGAGCAGCGGCCTTCTTGGCGGGTGTCTCCAGGATGACGATCTCACTGTGTGTTATCATGTTCGAGGTAAGCACGGCAAGCCTCAAAGCATGGTTGGCCACGCTAATACTATCATTCCGCAGCTTACTGGCGAGTTGGAGTATACTGTGCCGCACATGATCGCTATCTTGGTAGCAAAATGGGTTGCAGACGCCTTGGAAAGAGAAGGTGTTTATGATCTCGCGCAGACGGTGCTTGGTCATCCTTTTCTGGACCTTGACCACTCCATTGCGATCGTCCAGAAGGCAAACAAACCTGTCGAAGTGCTTATTCCGCCCAAGCAGACCATGAAAGAAATCACGGTTGATGTGCCCAAGGATGGACTTATGTCGAGGAAGATCTTAGATGAAAAACTTGATCAGCTCAAGAGGCGTGGATTGCTCGACGCTGGTTTGGTTTTGGTGCAGGATGGGATGCTCCAAGGGTATCTCGCTGAAGGAGAGTTAGAATTTGGTCTGAGTACTTTGGGCGCCGCCTGGGAAACGACTCCACGGGTTAGGTTGCTGGGAAACGCAGAGGAAGGCGAATTCGATATGTCGATGTTTGTTGATCGAACGCCGTTGACAATATGCGCAAAAGCGCCCATGGAATATGCCGTAGAGATGTTTGGGAAGCTCGGACTGCGGCATCTTTGCGTGGTGGAGGAGGGATCAGGGCGATTGATGGGGGTCAGTCAAGCAGCTTCCATCGCCAAGGTCATTGTGCTGACGGTGCTTGCAGGTTATTATTAAGAAACGTCTTGTGGTGTGGTTGGAAGGTTTGAAACATTGATATCCACATATTTTAGATCGATATAGATCAGTGGACATCTTATCTTGATCCACCCATCCCCAATCGATGTGTCTGAAGAAGGCGCTGCTATGTTCTAATGCTTCCCCGATCTCCGTATTGTGCTACTGCTCCGCCGATGATGTGGTGCAAGCTTCAAATTCTACACTAGTGCGGCGTGAGCCTGTTGGAACAGTGAGGCCACGCTCTTTGCGAATCTCGTACCGCCCATGTTGGCACGCCCTTCCGGATCATCTTGTAGTAATATGACTTATGTGGTGAGGAGATTGTTGAAACCGAAGGCAGGGAGTAGCGCCCCGAGAACAAGTATAAGGCTTAGATAAAGACATTCCGGTGAAGATATTGGAGAGCCGCTAGAGTTTCTCCACAGCCCCTTCTTCTGACACACCGATGTAGAAGTGGTAAGCCCACCAACAGCTTGGTTCCGGCCATACTCGCAGGTGCGCCAGTTGCGGTCACGTCACCTCATGACATACTGTTGTAGAAGTTGATGTGCACATGACCCTATGGTGAATGGCGTTATTGTGACAAGTAGTGAGAAACCAAGAACATAATCGTCGAGGAGAACGGGTGGACTTTTCTTTTGATCTCTGCGGGTACAGATGGGTATGCAAGGGTGACATAAAGATCCATCATTATTGAAAAAATTATGTAGCTTGCTGCTTGCATTGAAAGGTCCAACGCCTTTACATTTGGATTGATTGACGGACTGTGAAAGAAGCTTGTAGGGCACAAATAAGATAGTCAGCCCAGGGTTGTAATTGGTTCGGTAGAGTGCTATGCCAGTAGCCGCGCTCGCTTCGCCGCAGGTACGGAGGGCAGGCGTCTATCAACATCAACCATGCTGCCAAACAACAAAGCTGTATCAACCGTGAGCCTCTGCTTCTTCCGCTAATGATGTACAATTCAGGCCACATGAACCGCAAAGGCCGTTCAAGAGCAGTGATCCGTGGGTCATGCTGTCTTCCGGGCGTTTCTCTCCGCTTCCGCCGTCAGTACCGCCGTCAGTACCCCCGTATTGACTATTCCCAGCTTGGCGGTGTATGGGGACGCGAGCGAATTTCTCATCTGCTAGACGCATCGACGAAGAGGTCTTGTATCCGATTTTCGTGCAACCTCTGCATATAGTCGGTGGATCATCTGGCTTGCTTCCAGCCGGCGGCATGGATTCCACGCCGATGAGGGGTTTGCCTGAGATTGCTTTTGCCTTGTGATGCCGTGTTCACAGCAAGCATACATCGGTAGGTTTCCTTGGATTTCCTTTGTCAGCTCCTTGTTTCCCACCCAAATGACTGTTCTAGGACATGTGCGGCTGGACATCCTTCCACCTTGTGGTTCTGAAGACTCTCCTGCGCTCCGTTATAAAAGACTCTGAGGATCTCCCTTGCAATGTGTCTGAGCTGTGTTGATTGTATATCCATCATCTCTCAATCCCACTGCAATTCTCTTGTATGTCGATTCCATGAATCTTTTTCATAGGCTTAAGTCCTTTTTGCCATTATAAATACTATGTGTGATCCTTAAGATCCATGCACGGCTCCAGACATGGGATTCCTTCCTATGAAAGTTAGCATCATTTGTTCGAGCAGTAAGGCTTCTTCGCTGTCGTCTTCAGCTTCAAGAGCTTCATATTATATGACCCTCATCTTTGACACCTCGTTGAGAGATGACCGTATGGCTTTCCTGGGTTTCCCTGCCTACACGTACGAGGGAGAAACATTTCTAGACGTTTGGAAGCCAGGCACTTCGCTTGGAGGCCAAAACCGTGGTAGGTATTCCGCAGCGTGCCACTACCTAACACAATATGTACCTTCCTATGGTCCTGACTGACGAGGTTGGGCGCAAGTCACTGGAATGGGATAACCAGCTCTTGCTCTTCCGAGGTGAGATTGCAGATATCTCAACCTTCGAGAGAGGAACAAGGAATGCCTGGATACTCGACACAAGCCGTGATCAGACATCCTCCCAATCTCCGACGACTGTAATACAGAATCGAGTGTACACGACTTCCAACGGAATGGTCATGCCGTTCAGCGAGAGGTATTCCACAAGGTGGACCTCAGGGCTAAGAATTCTTTCCGCAAGAGCAAGCTTCGATCGATGTTGGAAAAGAAGCTGGATAACAATGCCATCAATCCCCTCCTGACCATCTGTCAAACAGTTGATGGCAAAGAGTACACTAAAGAAGCGATTATCATATGAGGCAACTCGATTCGAAGAGTGGGAGGATGTATTCGTAACCGGTATCCCAAGACGGAAGAGGGACGGCGGTGATGAAAGTTTTCTCTTAAGTATGAAAGCCAATGAGCGACCTTCTGAGGAGAGATGGAGCCAGGTATCCTATAACGTAAGCCTTCGTTATATCTGAGTGAAGTTTGGTATTCCAGGCGCGATATTTCCGGGGAAAGCACTCAACTTAGAGATTGATTCATCACTGCTCGCGCTAATCCACTTGCTTCTTCCTTGGCTGGGAGGAGTCCCTGATGGTCGTGTGTGGTGGTATCCTCTCTAGGCTTAGTTGCCGAGCCCTTGTTCGAAATCGCCAGCTCGCACGCTTATAAATTTTGCGTTGACAAGGACCACTGAACGTCAAGGCAAGACTTTTCAAGCATACGCGTTCAACAAAGAACATCACCTTTGCGATACGCATTGCCGATACTCCATTCCCAAGCATTTTCCCATTTAAAGCATCTGTTGCTCTACGCACAGTCATCCGTCCAACATCTCTCAAAACCGACAACTCCGTGGAAGTTGCTTCCTGTGGAAACCCTTACCGCTCCTACAACCTTTATCACTCTACTGGAAGGATGACGAAGCCACTGGGTGGTATAAGGCACCGGGAGGAAGCTGTTAAAGCCGTAAGCAAAATGGAAAGCTACTCTGTCGAATTCATCAAAGCTAAGCATAAAGCGATTAAGTCATTGAGATGGCGAAAGCTACCTGAACTTTTCTCTGGCTATGTCGCTGATCTGCCGGCACACGAGCAACGAATGCGAGAGTCATGGTTCTCCAAAGCAAAGGAGCAACTGGCGCGAGCATATGAGATGGGATTTGTATCTCCTGAAGATGAATCCACCATCCTCAGATTCGACTGGGAAGGGGAAGACGTCCAATGGGAAGTGTTCCACAAGATCGATATGTCGCGCAAGGACATCTGCGAGAACAGTGGTATCCATTCGAGAGTGGACAAGCAGGTAGAAGAGCTAATGCCTCCAGCGCCTCCACAGTGTGTTGTCGAGTGGGTCATGGCAACTACATATGTGAAGGAGAAGGCGAAGGGGAAGAGTGGGAAGAGGACCTACAAGAAAGCGTCCGGCAAGGGCAAGGTGTTGTCCAAGAAAGAGCTTGCGAAGAAGCTTGCCGCACGGAGGGCAAAGTGGCTGGGAAGGTGGCTAGATGCTCTGGGCCTACTCTGGCATGAGGAGACTACTTGGCCTCTGCTGGAGGAACACTATGAAAATGCTGACAACGAGATGGAGACTATCTTGGAAAAGGTCTCAGCAAACATGCCCAAGGATGCATATGATCCTTATCGCCAATTCGACCGTGACACTGTTGCAGGAGAGCACGAGCACATCCTGCGAACTGTGGCCGGTCTATATGTGGCGGTCGATGTGAACTGGAAGGTCTTAGTCTTCATGTTTCCCAAGGCTCTAGAGTATTTTTATAATGGCTCAGAGATCCAGGAACGAGTAGATGAGGATCTCACTCGCTACGCTTACATCGAGCCTCCTCCTCACCCAGACCCACAACGACACCGCAATGACAAGTACTGGATCAAGCAGAACCCCCACTTCGCAAAGCCAAAGGGGGTGCATGGTACCTACCACATGGGTTGCTGGCAAGTCAAGGGCCATAGAAAAGACCCCATCGTCGAAACTCACGACTCCCTCCCCGATCATGCACACATTGCTCGACTCCAGAAAGAGTTGATGAAAGGTGCTATGGCAGTCCTCACCAAGCCTGTGAACTTTCTTTATGGTGTCGTGGATCCACAAGACAGAGCAGAGTTTGTGGATGTGCAACAGAAGACCTTTATGTCGGAGCCGATTGTGGAGAACGATCCTTTTACGCTTCGAGCCTGGTTGCACAACGTCAAGACTGAGTCGCACTTGGACTCAGGGGACTGGTTGAAGGGTCTGGCGTTCCTTTCGACCACGGGAGCGTATAAAGGTATATCTCTACTGAGTCTAATGACGAACTAAGCTAAATTCGATAGGGGCAAACCTCTGCATCAAGGCTCTCGGCATCCAGCTGGAGTACCCATCTGGATCTATATCAGCACTCCGAGGGCGGGACCTTGAGCACTATACCACCTGGTGGAGTGGTGACTGCCGAAATTGCGTGGTCCACACAACGCACGAATCAGTCCGCCAAGAGGCCTACAAAGAGGGGCACGGCGGACTTGAGGAGGCTGTGGATAGCTCAGAGGAAGGTTCAGATTCCATCTCGACGCCCAAGAAGAGAAATAGGGAGGACGATGATATGGGGCCAAAGCGGGTCAGGGTGAAGATGTAGTAGACCGCAGCTCAACCCCGAAGGAAAAGAATATATATCACGGGAGCGGCTATCAGACACTTCGACGGACACTTAGGACTACTCCACATATATACTCTGAGTCCTCTTACGATGCGGACCCTCTACTAAGTTTCGCGATCCATTGATGGAGACAGCTTCAGCCTCCGACGATTATGGTCAACGTTAAGGCTGATTCACACCTCGATTCTCTGGACTGGGGAAGGGGATGTGCGGCCACGATGCTTATCGGTGACTCTCTTGGTATGCTCTGCTTCCTGCTGATAGTCTGAGCTGGGACTCACTCGTGGCTTAGGAGCAGATTTATGCTTGCCTGATCTTGGCAGACGCATTTGTGCCCCATCAGGTTCTAGTGAGATGATTTAAGGTCATGAGCTTTGTCTCCGATGTGACTGCAGATGGAAAGGTTGTTGAGGGAAGGGTTAGTATTCCCGAACATCTAGTGCCGAACTGGTCACTGACCCGACGTGTCACCTAGAGACGCTCTTATGTCATTGCGGAAGAGTAGTTGAAGAATCTGATCTTCTCATGTACAACTGGTGTGGGAATCTAATATGAGGTTATGAAGATGCCGGCTATCCGTACGTCGTTAGACCTTACCGATCGCCTCTAACGATGTTTCCCCTAGGTGTGTTTCGAGGTCCAGGAGGGGAGCAAGGTTTTAGCAGCTAGAACTCACATGTCCAGGATACGACCATGCACAACCCGAATCCTTCTCAACCCAGTGACACAGATTCGAATTCTCAACGTGCATTTCGCGTATCGACCTAACGGGCACTACACAACGCCATGGAGTTGGTCTAGATCCTGTGTTGTCCGCTGCACTCCCGAGCTATTGCGTAGAACTGCGTACGTGAAAATGAGGAGGGCCGCAGGCGAGCCAGCTTCAGCTTCCTCAATCATAAAGAAAGAGGGCAAGAAGCGGGCCCACTCAAAGGAAGCCGATCGATCTTCAGAGACTTCAGATGATCGGGAAAAAGGTAGATATGCTTGAGGAGTGAAGTTGGAGCGGGATAAGTCGCCCATCAGTCTTCTTCTATTCCTCTGTTACTACTATTAGGAAGTGTAGCCGTAGTCATGGCGTTATAAAGACATCGGCTCTCTTCTCACTTCCGGCTACCTATAATAATACGTTGTGTTTTATATCACAACAGCTGCAAAAGACATAGTGCAAGTCTTCGTTACTGTGATGCACTGTCTCTCACTTACTTCAGGCTCGATGGCTTCGTATTCAGGTGGAGCTCCCTCTGCAGTGTGAGAACCTCATAGTAGTAGGGCTCGTACTCTGGGATCGATTGTACTTAGGATTGCATCTTCAAGCCCAGTAGTTTGAAGTCCATGCAAAAGTCTGTATGCGCAATGCGTACATCGGAATTACCTTCAAAGTATTCAAATAGTGTTGCCCTCGTGTGAGAATGTTTTGTTGGCTTATATCGGGATGTAGTGATGGGGGTAGCTGTCTTCACACAAGACAGGATGGATAGGGTCGTCATAAATTACTTATCTCAACCATGGGTACTCAAGTACACTACCTGATAGATCTGAGATGAACACAGTATGAACATCCAACTTGTGATTTTTCGACAGGTTAGAGAGATTCCCTCGCTCGCAAAGCTCGAGGACCTCCCCAAGGAAACTGTGGGAAAGTCCCTGAACATAGTGTGATCATTGTAGGTAGATCTCACACATTCACCAAGGTCTTTGTATCAGATTATCACTATTGATGATCACGGTCTGCAACACCAAAACAAGTATTTCCGTTAATTCTGCACGCATAGAATTATCTCTCCTGACGTCTCCCACAGCTTAGTCCAAGCAAGACAAAGAAGAAGTCGAAGACCTACAAGGTTACCTGGTTCCTCCTTTCCAACTCTCGTTGGTTCGCCCTGTAGATTCAGCTACCCTCTATTGGCTTCGCTTTCTCTTCGCAGCTCTCCGTGCAGCAGCCTCGACATGCTGCCTCTTCGCGAGACCTTGTTGTCCTTTCGGCTTGGCCATTCTCTCCTCGGCCTCCTCACGAACCGACTGGTGGTTTGTGTGCACGAGGCAAGTAGCTCGCAGAGGCACAAATCGGCGCCTACCCAATCAGCATAAGATGATCAAGGGTCGTATCTTCAAGTCTTACCTTGTAACTCGGCACCAGGTGTGATGAAAGCTAAGCCCCCCTTCTAATCCTTAGCATCCGTGTGCGTCTCGCTCTTGACGTTCAATAAGGCCGCTCGCATGCTAAAGCGCTCCTTCTTAATAGTACAGACACGTCCAGGTGTGTACTCGAGTACTTTCTCACACTGCGTTCGCAAGTTCCGGTCCAGCTCCGAACCAGAAATACAGAGCTCGAGTCAGAGCTCCGCAGGCCCCTTCCATCAACTCCTCCCTCATACGGGCAGTGTTGGCGAGTTGGAGGAGAGTATCAGCCGTCTTCACGCCGAAGGTCACCTCTTCGTGGCCCTCCTCGTGGTGACAGCCCCAGTGATAGGTACCGTGGTAGCCACCTTGTTCAACGCTGAACTCGGGATGCTCTTGAATCCACTCATCATCGAGTGCGTGTCGCTTCTCATCTGGCTTGGGAGGGGGCTCGTACTTGGCATAGGTGGCCAAATCCTCGAAGATGTGCTGCACAGTGGCCTCATCATAGGTGAAGATCAGGCCACGAGGAAAAAGAAAGAACAGGACCGCACGATTCTTTTCGACTGCAATATAGATAGT
>JAABUP010007291.1_pt1 | contig 14987 bp, 13 predicted proteins | sample 5559201 | NCBI WGS metagenome assembly JAABUP01 (sample SAMN10711887, study PRJNA513373) | rock metagenome | isolation source: Antarctica rocks | place: Antarctica | reverse complement strand
AGGATGGATAACAGAGTCTTTGATATTAGAGGGAATGGAGGTGATCGACGCGTCGTAGATCAAGACTGACGCGCATGAACGGTTCGCTTCCTGCTACGCCGGGATGTGTATCGATACGCTACCATCATGCAATCCAATTGGGAAATCAGACGCAGGTCATCTTTGGGTAGCGGGAGATCTTTCGTCTAAAGCTGCAGATCTCGATCCGATAGATACCTGGTACAAGGGTCTTTCAAGGTTCGATGACGGTTGGGTAGTACAGAAAGAAAGCGCAGTTTGTTGATGACGGAGAGTGTTGACACTTGAGCTCTGGGAATCTTGATAGTAACGGTAGAAATTCGGAGTTAGACATCGCCCCATAGTCAGCGTGCAATGAAGTACACAGACGATATGAAGAGTATAAGCGACGACCAAACTCGCGACTTGACAAGTTCAATGTTCTCTGAAGTCTGAACGCGTAAGATGAGGCTGTGAAGGTGCAGGGAAGATCCTGCACGAACGCGACAATGGCGCCGAGCTTGAGAGAGAAGCGAATGAAAGAAAAAAGCAATCGCTTCTCTTCGAGTCCTACCTGCTGTCATCGGTGTCAGCTAACACTAAGTGATCCATTATCGGCATCTTGCATTGACAAGATACTACCTTTAGATGTCAGTGGTGACCGGATCAACTGCAGAGGCTACACAGAACAAATAGAAGCAACCCAGCCCTGTATCCACGCCATCTGGAGTCCTTCCGCAAACTAGTACTTAAGGATATGTTGAATGTCCTCGTCTCCTTCCGTAGCTTCTCCGATATGCCGGTTGATCTCGTCAGGGAGTTGGGCGAGAGGGCAAGGTGCATGCCTGCATCATGTAAAGCATGACAGGACGGCCTTAATCTCCTCCCACGGAGATGTCGGGGTTCGGGTTGGATAGCACAGGACAAGAGAAAAACCAATTCCACAAGAAGGATTCCTTCAGGTTCATCAAACTTGTACTCCCGAGTGGTTGATTGGTCTTCTGGGCTCGTAGCTTACAGAACCCTTAGTGAGATGTATACACGCCGCTTTCAGGCGACTTTGATAGTGGCCATTAGTACCTTGGTGGATTGATACGTCAAGACACGTAGAGACACGAAGAATGACAATGATATCGCGCACGTTGAAGAGAATAAGAACAGGTCTTTTGTCGCGAAATGTACCCGACATCACGTGGCTTGAACTCTTTGGACCATGCATAAGTGAATTAGCTCGGATGATGGAACACGCATCCTTGACAGCTCTGCTATACAACTACTTGAGGATACACCACTTCGCCACACTGTAAACAGTCAACAACGTCCACAGAGATCTCAAAATCCATAAAGTAAACCGATAGTTCAGCAGAAGTCAAGTGCACGAGCTATCTTCCACTGTCTAAAGCGGTGTAGTGGGGCAAGATGAAGCTTACCTTCAAGGTAGGTGATTGTTTGGAGGACTGGAGCTCCATGCTAACGTCATCGACGTCACCAGGACCTTAAGCAGCAGAAGTTCGTTATCGAAGCTGAACCTTCCGAAACGGTGCGGTATTCTCTCAGTCGTTGACCTGACACGGACACCCAACTGGTGGACCGTTCACTTTGCCATATCTCGCAAGCTGATACTCGGACGAAACATAGATCGGTGAGGTCAAAGAGAAGATTTCAAAAGAAAAAGGATGGGAAGCAAGTCAACAGAAGCTCATCTACTCTGGTATGTCCACCTCAGAGAGTCAAGCAAGGGTTGAGGAACACATCCGCAGAAGTATCAATCAAGGGTTTATGGTGTAAGAAAACTGACCAAGGTGTACGTATCAGGCAAAATCTTGCAGGATGCCAACACTGTTGAATCCTATCATATTGAAGAGAAAGGGTTCATTGTCTGCATGGTCTCAAAGGTATACTTGATCGCTTCGGGACGAGCGGAGTATGGTGCAAAAACGCTAAGCCCTCAAATAGCCCAAAGTTGCGCCAGCACCCTCCAGTGCTTCCTCTTCTGCCAAACCCCCCTCAACGCCTGCACCGAACGTCGTGCAAACTCCGTCAGCTCCCGTCCCAGCGGCGGCTCCCGCCTCAGGTACTCCATCTGGAAATGCACCAACTACCCCATCACCCGCTCCAGCAACAACGACTGGAGGCACGACTGAAGGTGGAAACTTCAATGACCCGTCGGCACTTACACTTGGGGCACAGCGGGAGGCAGCAATCGCGAATATGGAGAGTATGGGGTTTCCACGAGCCGACATTGATCGAGCGATGAGAGCTGCTTTCTTCAATCCAGATCGCGCTGTGGAGTATCTCCTGAACGTAAGCATTGATGACCTTAACATTGTCGTTCTCGCTAATACAATACAGGGCATTCCCGAAAACGTCCAACAAGACCAGCGTCAAGCAACCCAGCCCGCCCCAGCTGCTGGGGCCACGGGTACTCGTGAAGCTGCCGCTCCTGCACCTACTACTGCCAATAACCCTGGCGCAGCTCCATCTGGTGACTCTAGCGACCAACCGATTAATCTCTTCGAAGCTGCCGCACAAGCTGGTCGAGGCGGAAGTGGTGGACGAGCAGCAAGGACAGGAGCCGGTGGTGGGGCTGGTCTGGCTGGATTGGGCGCAGGTGCAGGTGCTGGAGCTGCGGGGGGAGGAGAAGCTGCTGCTGCTGGTTTGGGAAACCTCGACTTCCTCCGAAATAATCCTCAGTTCCAGCAACTTCGCCAAGTTGTCCAGAACCAGCCTCAGATGCTTGAGCCAATCTTACAGCAAGTCGGTGCCGGTAATCCTCAGCTCGCGCAGCTGATCGGTTCGAACCCCGATCAATTCTTGCAGTTGCTGAGTGAGGACGTGGACGAAGATGCGCCCATGCCGCCCGGTGCTCAAGCGATCAGCGTCACCGAGGAAGAAAGAGAAGCAATTGAGAGGGTAGGGCTCAAGTTTTATCATTTCTCGAATACATTGCTGATTTCAACAGCTGTGCCGTCTAGGGTTCGAAAGAGATATGGTCATTCAGGCCTACTTCGCATGCGACAAGAACGAAGAGCTCGCTGCCAACTTCCTCTTCGACCAGCCAGACGAGGGTGATGATGCTTAGTGCTTGCTTCCAAGCTAAGCTCATTACTTCCATTTTCTTGGACATGTCAGCCATGGGCGCCATACGTCTTTCCCGCAACCTATGAGCCTTGCAACATATTTGCTTAGAGCGAACGATTACATGGCTCTACTTCTCTGATGACGTTATCTGATGAATAACTTTCAGTTGTATGGTACATGATACGAAGATCTCACACCTTACGACAATTCATACGTTGACGGCTGTTCGTAGCCTATCATTCGTCGAGACGAATCTGAGCCGACGATTGAACCGATTGCGTTGCGGGCTCGCAAGAGTAGTACAAATCATGATCACATGAAGTCGACTCTCTCGGCAACCTGACGTCAACTTCCCAGATCCATTATTGTACGTGCAGATGCGAGGCACCTTACACCGTCAGGCCCGCATCAATGATTACTACTCGCTCTCACCTTCCCCTGTACACCCAACACCCATTAAGCACATAATGCAATTAGACCATCTACAGCTCGCAAAACGTGCCGAATCCCCATGATCTCCCCTACGGACACTCCTTCGTCACCTTCCAAGCCGTCAGCCCCCTCCGCCCCACCACCCTCGTCAGCGTCGTCCAAACCCCATCCTCCGCGAAGTCTAGGTCGTCCAGGCTGAGATGGTTCTTATACGTCCAAACCTCCTCGAACCGTAGAGCCATGTCCGCTTTGCCATGCTCCTCTGCAGAGTCGGTATATCGATCGAGAAAGACGCTGGACCGCGGCGCAACGAGGTAGGTTCCCTCATCACGGTTTCCAGTCCTACATCTCGCCACTGCCCTCAATCCCTCGACCATAGTCTCCGCCTTCAAGCCCATGAGATCAGTGGTGTTCACAGCGTTGCCGTTCCCATCTAACATCCAAACCGGCGGACTGTACGTCTTCCACCACAGCACGTCCCTCGCGTCCTCTCTACCACCCAGCCATAGCTGTGTGGGTATGACGCCGCCTTGGTGGTAGATGCCCATCAGCACGCCGAAGAAGGCGTTGAAGATGATCCACGAACCGAGCCACCAGCGCACGAGGTTTCGAGACGTGGGGAGGCGGATCGAGGAGAGGATGAGGGGGATAGCGGGGATGAGGAAGCGGGGTTCTTGGTGTTGGAAGATGGAGAGGAAGATGATGCCGGAGAGGGCGGATATGAGGTGGAGGGTTGGGAGGGGGGTCGTGAGGAGGAGGAGGGTGGCGGGGCCGAGGAGGAGGGGGAGGTTGATGAGAGTGTGTTGGTAGTATGGGTGGAGGCCGTGGAGGGCGAGGTTTGCGGATTGGGTGTTGTAGAGGAGGTTGTTGAGGGGGGTTATTATGGGTGAGTGGAGGATGGTGTGGAGTGTCAGTGGGTTGGGAGTGTAGAATGCGGTGTCGGTGCAGATGGCTAAGAGGGTTGTGAGGGAGCCAAAGACGAGGAGCGATATGAGAGAGAATGGTCTGAGAGGGGTGTGTCAGTCGTTGTGTAAGTACCGATGCAACATGAGACACTCACTTGCGGTAGAAATGCGGCAGAAGGCGGAAGCCGGGTATTAGGAGGAAAGCTGGGAAGGTGATGCGATTGAAGATGCCGAAGACGATAAGGAAAGCTAGAACACCAGAGGAAAAGATGGAGGATCGTTGCTATTCATGCGTCAGTCCCTGGTGGACGTGGAAGCCCTAGACCGTAACGTACCTTGTTTTCGATGATCCGCTGTATCAGAACCAAGCTCCATGCCACCAGTAATGTCTCAACGGAGTTTGAAAAGGTATGCGTCTGATAAGTCCAGGTGACATAGGACGATGCTACCAGCACTATCACCTCTCGTCGACGCCGAGGTGATTGAACAAGCTCATGTATCGCCCAGTCTTCTAGCACGAAGCTCAAGACGAACATCAACCCTCGCAACGTGTAGAATGCTACCGTAGGCGCGACCTTCTCATGTCCACTCTCTGTCCATACCCAGCGCAGAAGCAGCATCGGCACGCCGTAAACAGGCCATAGTGCGAAGACGCTTCGGACGGGTTGCGCCGATGTGAATTCCCACGTAAGCTGGACCGGATAGGAGAAGATCTGACCTGGAAAGCGTTACTCTGTTAGCAATTTTGTAGTTCTTGGGATCAGAAAAGGTCATTTGTAGATAATGGATTGGATATCGAGCATATGCCGCATGCACGCCCTGCATCCATGCTACTGATCGCAAGCCTCACTGTCGTTCAAGCTATGGTATCCAGGGCAATAACACGGGACTTCAGATTATAGACCAAAGATGGATATCAACCTACCAGCTATGACTTCAGGTCCCTGAAAGTTCTCGTCCGGATGGATGTAGCTGGGCGAGAAAGCAAAGTACAATCGCACCAGAATGAGTAGTAGATATGTTCTTCTCCACATACTCGGGGATTGCCCGTCACTAAGGACAGCATGCTCGTACTCGTACTCGTTGCAGGAAGGCAATGTCTTGTGTGTTGGGGAAAGGCCCAAGTTGATGCGACACGCCCAATGGGTTGCATTGCGTTCATGGCGTCCCGTGTCCAGGGAAATTAGATGTAGAGAAGTGGTACAATGACGCCAACTATGTCTGGGAGTAGATCTTTCATGTCTTGATATGGAGTCAAATCCTATGATAAGTGCCCATATAACCTTGCTGTCTGCTACATATCCTCACTGCCGTGCTCAAGACTGACCGTCTGTTTCTACCTGCATTGCGGCTAACAGAGCGTGCCAAGAGTCTATTCTGGATTTTGACTATTTCATAGAACAACTTCTTGCTGCTTAGGCGTAGTATCTAACCTTTACGTCTTTGAACAGAGTATAATGCTCCAGACACTTGGGTACCCAATTGTGCATGAAGCAAACATCTGCGCCATTATCATTGGCATTCAAGCAGCATCTTTGAAGAACAGCCAATCAACTTGAATAAAGGCATCAAGACAGTCTGGATCCAAGACAGGGGTAAAACATTCAATTAACTGAACAGAACAATGTGGTGAGTTTTATAAGGTACGCTTGAAGACGGAGAGAAATGACGGCGCATATCTCGAAACGGCCAAGTTGCGATACTTCACTGGTTCCGGAACAAGCCGATCTCTCGGTAAAGCCTCCGCATTTAGTCGAATGGCTTAGCTACTGTTGCCTTACCGCTGTCATTATTGATTCACTTCAACGAAGCTACAAATATCACCAGCTTTCGACACACGCTTCTTCCCTCTCTTCCAACATTCTAACGACTTTCTGAGATCCTTCACGACAGCCTATTCCACAACATCAATCATACCTTCAACCTTACACCCCACATCCCACTAGAAGCGATCAAGATGGCCTCTACCAGCATGATTGTGCTAATGAGCTCTGATAACGAGGAAATCCCAGTTGGTACGTCTAACGCCATCATTGTAGGCATGCTCAGCGCCTCAACTTTCTGCGAGACTCACTTACGCTCGACTGACATGGTCAATCTACAGAGCGTGAAGTTGCCGAGCGCTCCATCTTGATCAAGAACATGATGGAGGACGTTGGCGATGCGGCAACTGCTGAAGCCATTCCGATTCCGAACGTATGTTATCAATCTTGCATTTCGACCTCACTGGTCCAGGATCTAATCCTCTCTTGCCAGGTCAACGCAACTGTTCTCAAGAAAGTTATCGAATGGTGCCAACATCACCGCGCCGACCCTCCGGCTTCCACCGACGATGATTCTGACTCACGGAAGAAGACAACTGATATCGAGGAGTGGGACCAGAAGTTTATGCAGGTCGACCAGGAGATGCTGTTTGAGATCATCCTTGTAAGCGCTGAATTTACCACGCTTTGGCTGGACACGTGTACTAACATGGGTCTACTCCCAGGCTGCAAACTACTTGGACATCAAGGCTCTCCTTGATGTTGGTTGCAAGACAGTCGCCAACATGATCAAGGGCAAGTCGCCAGAGGAGATCCGTAAGACGTTCAACATTCAGAACGACTTCACTCCAGAGGAAGAAGACCAGATCCGCCGGGAGAACGAGTGGGCTGAGGAGTAAGTTTGGTCCTTCCTCATTAGCTTTTGATGTATCCGCTAACTCAGCCCTATAGCCGTTGAACCCTCAAACAGGGTCTCCTTCACTAGCACTGCCTCTCTTGGCTAAGCCTCTGGCTGGTCCTTCACGGACCTTCTGTGCGTAGGTGGAACTGCTTTCGGTCGGCTGTGGCGTTCTTATTCGCGTTTACTCTATGGTGGTGCTTCTGGCCGGGCTGAAATGCCTCCTCATTCTCCATTCCCTCCTCACACGTCTTTCTAAAGACAAGCCTCATTGCCCAAGTGCCTCTTCGCAAATCTCTAAGCTCGCCTATCTGAACTATGCGAAGGTCTTGCCCGGGGATAGCGCAGCTAGACAGTAATGGAAGTCATGAACAAACCTTCCCGAAGCCTATGCATTGCACTCGAAGTCTCCCCTACGCTCCACGCCGAATGCTTCTGACAATAACTCTTCAGCAGCGATGAGGCCTGTAGATTTCCTAAAGGCAAAGCCAAAGGCTCGGGAGAGCCAGGGCAAGAGGAACAATAACTTGTGAGATCAGCTATGTGACGGCAATGCTCTCTACGAATTTCCAGATCAGGGTGCAAAGTCCTTGCACTTCTTGCGTCCTCACATTATGGCATCCACAAGTAGATTTGGACACTCAGCAATCGTCGTGCTATCAAAGGTTATCCTGGAGGCAGATGTACCAAACAATCCGTAGCCATCACATCCCAGATTGGTCGGTTCTTGCAGAATACTCATTGCACACATTCATGAAAGGTAGCGGAGTGTCGATCACGCAGGTCGTAGATTTTTGTGTTGAGTACAAACATGCCCAGGCGCCCTTAATGACACACACTATTCTCCAGCTCGACCCTGACCAGATCCATCGTCCATCCCCTTCGACCTCTCAATCCATCACAACCTGTCCAGTCCGTGTGTGTGCAAGCCAGCATGATTGTAGCAGTAGAGGATGGTAGGAGAGAGGAGTCAAGGCGAGACGTCTAGATGCCGATACGAGTCTTGCGCCAATGCCGTCTCTTGGCGTTATATCTACCGCAGCCCAACACAACGTCAGCATTCACCAACGTAGTAGCCAGGAACTCGGTGGAGGTTTAGAGGCGGAGCTGAGAGTCCAAGGATGCCGTTCAACGTTCAGGAGACGTACCTGATAGTGTTCCCTGTCCGTAGACGGATCCACTGAGGAATGGGACGGTTTTGCTTCTGGGCTCGAGCGAGCTTCTGCTTCGTGCGGAAGGATTTGTGGCTCTGTGCTTGAGTGTTAGCCGGAACCTATCCAACGTGACGACAGGATTGCCAGCAGGTATGTCCAATGGTTAGGCACTTACCGGCATCTTGACGTTCTGTCGCGATGTAGAGGCTCTGGGTATGTTGTCGTCGACGATGCCGCTTCAATTTTTGCCGTCGGTGGTTGTGTGGTCTCGGTAGGGCTTAAGCGAGATCGGATGACTAAGCGGATCTCGAGATCTTCATCGCTGGGCTGACCCTGCGGGCCGGTTGAAGTTGCTGGCTCGTAAGCGAGGTTCTACAATGCCAAGAGGAGCCGACGTTTCCAGTCGTCGATGGGTGCGCCGAATACGATGCGGGGGGTCCAGCAGACGATTGGTCTCCTGATTTACATACGCTCAGCTGCCGCGAATCTCGATAGATGTCTTGCTACTCGGACATGCATGTAAAGTATGAGCTTCGGCAGCGAAGCGAACACCTCGGCGCATACCCAAACTTAAGGCCGGCCGGCCCTCAAAAGAGGCGCTGAAAGCAGATGTCCTCAAAGCGCTACGTTATTACGGCAGGAGACCTTGGCCAGAGAAAAGTATTATTACCGGCCGTTGGATACTACGGTATGCCCATACAGAGTTCATGTAGAGACTTTGGGGCCACCAAGAACCCAGGGCATCAAATCATCGTGACGCAAGGATCCACCATGCATATGACTGACCGCGAGTCGAGTCATGCGCTGATGCCGGCCGCCGTGAGTTGACAGTCAACATCATTGGACAGCAATTCGGTATAACAACAGTAATACAACATCTGGATAACGAAGTGATAGCTACCCTGTATTATTACGTGTTCTTTTGTCTGCGGAGAAGCAAGAGCAACCGATCGAAGAGTCATCGAAGTAAAGTAGACGCCGCATCTGACGCCCTCTCTTCGAGTTTCCGCATTCAATGTCGCGGCAAGCGAGCTTTGATAATTGTGAAGACATCCGGCAAGGAAATGATCCGAACGGGATAAATTCTTGGGGGGCCAATAATCATCACCACCACGTTCCATTTTCTGATCTCAACGTTTGCTCTTCTCTTGGCTTCTGCCTGGTGTGGCCGTTCTGGATTGACAATCATACAGTTTTTGCTTGCTTTCCTTGTCCTCTTTCACCATTCTACATCCAGAAATCCCATTGCGGGGCAGTCTGGCTGCTGTCAAGTAGAGGACAATCAAACTATACCCTCTCCTACCTATCTGTTTACTTGCCTTCGTATGCAGATCTGTCCCTTCACATATCACAGCGATCCAAGGGCAGTGCCCATTCTTCCGCAGCAGGCGAGCCCTCATGGACAGCACCGGCGGAGACCTGGCACACGCCGTCGAGCAGGTCGAAGAGAACATTGAGAAACGCTCTTTGCATAGCTCGAGTCATGTACGACCATCAGAAGAAGACTTTGTTGGGGATAAGAGCACTCGGCATATAGTCTCGTCCGACACATCGTCGCAGGACTCAGCCGCAGTGGAGAAGCTGGACTCCAGGATTGTGAGGGTCCATGATGGGACAGATGGGGACGAGGCATTTGCACACCTGCCAGAACACGAGAAGGAGATTGTAAAGAGGCAATTGGACATACCCCCGGTGAAGGTTACATTCACCACGCTATATCGATACGCCACCAAAAATGATTTGTTGATATTGGCCATAAGCGCATTGTGCGCCATCATTGGTGGTGCTGTTATGCCTCTCATGACGGTATGTACGATTTCGCACTGCACTCACATATCGTATACTGATCGTCTGTGTAGGTGATCTTCGGTCAATTAGCTGGGACATTTCAAGGATTTATCCAGCATACGATTACACACTCGACCTTGTCACAAAACATCTCTCACTTCACGCTTTATTTCATATATCTTGCCATAGGAGAGTTTGTCACAATCTATATAGCCACCGTTGGCTTTATCTATACTGGCGAGCACATCACGCAGAAGATCAGGGAACAGTATCTCGCAGCCATCCTCCGTCAAAACATTGCTTTCTTCGACAAGCTAGGCGCAGGAGAGATTACCACCCGTATCACTGCCGACACGAACTTGGTCCAGGATGGTATTTCGGAGAAGATTGGACTGACTCTCACTGCCATTGCTACGTTTATCACGGCCTTTGTCATCGGCTTCGTCAAATACTGGAAGCTTACCCTCATCCTTACATCAACAATTGTCGCTATTGTTGCTTGTATGGGCGGAGGCTCAATGTTTATCGTTAAATACAACAAACGATCCCTTGAGGCCTACGCACTAGGTGGCACTGTAGCTGAAGAGGTAGTCAGCTCAATAAGAAATGCAACAGCGTTTAGCACCCAGGATAAGCTCGCTAGGCAGTACGACACGCACCTGACCGAGGCCGAAAAGTGGGGACTGAAAGTGAAGGTTGCTCTGGCCTTCATGATAGGCGGCATGATGTGCATTGTCTACCTGAACTATGGGCTGTCTTTCTGGCAAGGATCTCGATTCGTTGTCGCCGGTGACATGACCTTATCCTCCGTCCTCACCATTTTGCTTGCGGTCATGATTGGAGCCTTCTCACTCGGCAATGTTGCTCCAAATGCGCAAGCTTTCACCACCAGCGTTGCTGCGGCTGGCAAGATCTTCAACACCATCGACCGTGTGTCGCCTCTCGACCCAAATTCAGAGGCAGGCGATAAGCTCGAGCACGTGCAAGGTACGGTTGAGCTCTGGAATATAAAGCACATCTATCCATCGAGACCAGAGGTCGTGGTCATGGAAGACGTCAGCCTTGTGGCGCCAGCTGGGAAGACTACAGCGCTTGTAGGTGCTTCGGGATCGGGAAAGAGTACTATCGTTGGGCTTGTGGAGAGATTCTACGATCCTGTCGGTGGTCATGTATATCTCGATGGACACGATGTTCAGACGCTCAACCTTCGATGGATGAGGCAACAGATATCCTTGGTCAGCCAAGAACCTACACTGTTCGGAACCACCATATACGGTAACATCAAGCACGGTCTCATTGGCACCAAATACGAAGAGTTTTCAGAAGAGAAGCAGAAGGAGCTTATAATAAGCGCTGCAAAGATGTCCAATGCCCATGACTTCATCACAGGTCTTCCAGAGGGTTACGACACCAACGTTGGTGAGCGTGGCTTTCTGCTGTCTGGTGGTCAGAAGCAGCGTATCGCTATCGCTCGTGCTGTTGTCAGCGATCCTAAGATTCTTCTCCTTGATGAAGCAACTTCTGCCTTGGATACTAAGTCCGAAGGAGTGGTACAAGCTGCACTTGACGTTGCTGCTCAAGGCAGGACAACTATTGTCATCGCTCATCGACTATCCACTATCAAAACTGCTGACAATATTGTTGTCATGTCCCGAGGTCGCATTGTGGAGCAAGGTACGCATGATGAGCTCCTGGAAAGGAGATCAGCCTACTACAATCTTGTCGAGGCTCAGCGTATATCTGCTCAGAAAGAAGAGCGGATTGCGGATGAGAACGCAAGGCTGGATGCGCAAGAGGAGGAGCTCTTCAGAAGCCCAACGAAGGAGAAGGGAAAGGCATTTGAAGTGGACCCAGACGATGTCAATATAAGCAATAAGCTTAACCGTACCGTATCCGAGAAGTCACTTTCTAGTGTGGTATTGCGGAAAAAGAAAGCCGAAGATGGCGCTCATTACTCGCTGTGGACTCTGATCAAGGTTGTCGGCAGTTTTAACAAAAGTGAAACTTTACTCATGCTGTTTGGATTGTTCTGCTCGATCATCGCTGGTGGAGGCAATCCTACGCAGGCTGTCTTTTTCGCGAAAGCGATCGTGTCACTGTCACTCCCACCAAGTATGTACGACAAGCTGCGGCAAGATGCGAACTTCTGGTCATTGATGTACCTCATGCTTGCTATCGTCCAGTTCTTTTCGTTCTGTGGTCAAGGCGTCGCCTTTGCTTACTGCTCCGAGCGTCTTATCCACCGCGCAAGGGACCAGGCTTTCCGGACAATGTTACGACAGGACATTGCTTTCTTCGATAAGGAGGAAAACTCCGCAGGCGCCCTGACTTCCTTCCTCTCAACCGAGACTACCCATCTGGCGGGCATGAGCGGCGTCACCCTTGGTACGATCCTCGTCGTGACGACTACCCTCGTTGCTGCCATCTCGCTTTCGTGCGCTATCGGTTGGAAGCTCGCTCTGGTCTGTACAGCTACCATACCCGTACTTCTCGCATGCGGTTTCTTCAGGTTCTGGATGCTGGCTCAATTCCAGAACAGAGCTAAGAAAGCGTATGAGGCGTCAGCGAGCTATGCCTGTGAAGCTACCTCCGCCATTCGCACTGTTGCGTCCCTTACTAGGGAAGATGACGTCTGGGAGCACTACCATCAATCGCTTGTTACTCAGGGCCAGAAAAGTCTGACGTCGATCCTCAAGTCCTCCGTTCTCTACGCATCATCGCAATCCTTTATGTTTCTCTGCATCGCTCTCGGTTTTTGGTACGGTGGTAATTTAATCGCTGATGGCGAATACACCTTGCTTCAGTTCTTCATCTGCTTCTCCGCCATCATATTCGGCGCACAGTCTGCGGGTACGATCTTCTCGTTCGCGCCGGATATGGGCAAGGCGAAGCACGCCGCAAATGAACTCAAGAAGTTATTCGACCGGAAACCGGCAATTGACTCTTGGTCACAAGAGGGCGGTCGCGTTGATGACATGGAGGGCACGATTGAATTCAGAGACGTTCATTTCAGATATCCAACACGTCCTGAGCAGCCTGTCTTGAGAGGACTTAACCTTACCGTCAAGCCAGGCCAGTACGTTGCTCTTGTTGGTGCCAGTGGATGCGGTAAGAGTACTACCATCGCATTGCTCGAACGTTTCTATGACCCGCTGGCTGGTGGTATCTTTGTGGATGGGAAGGAGATTTCTAGTCTCAACATCAATAACTACAGAGGATTCCTCGCTCTCGTCAGCCAAGAACCAACACTGTACCAGGGTTCGATACGAGAGAACGTACTGCTTGGCGCTGACCGGGAAGATGTACCAGAGGAGGCTATTGTGCAGGCTTGCAAGGATGCCAACATCTACGAATTCATCCTATCACTACCGTATGTCCTAATCACCAATTTCACGTCTTGAACATAAGCTAATAGTCTGTAGTGATGGCTTCTCCACTGTCGTTGGCAGCAAAGGCAGTATGCTTTCGGGTGGTCAAAAGCAGCGCATAGCCATAGCGCGCGCACTCCTCCGTGACCCTAAGATCCTTCTCCTCGACGAAGCAACATCCGCCCTGGACTCGGAATCCGAAAAAGTGGTGCAAGCGGCACTTGATGCAGCAGCTCAAGGCAGAACGACGATAGCGGTAGCACATCGGCTGAGTACCATCCAGAAGGCGGATATGATCTATGTCTTCGACCAAGGCAGAATCGTCGAGCATGGCACGCATAATGAGCTGTTGCGGAATAAGGGTAGGTATTTTGAGTTGGTGAACTTGCAGAGTTTGGGGAAGACGGGTTAAAAGTTTTCTGTTTCGGGTTAGTGTATATACTACCCTTTTCTTTGTGGTACTGTATGATGGCATCACGACTTGCATTGGCGCTGGTGTTTGGAGAAACCTCTAGATTCTGGATGGAGTTGGCAGATTATGACGGCGAAAAGGTGTAACGACACAGCTCACTTCACTACAATCTGTCTGAGTATAACAGATGTGTTCCTATATTAGACACGCATACGCGGATGATGTTAATACCAGCTCTTTCGCCGCTTTCATTACGATCATGCTATGTTCGTGAGAGTCGTATTTCATCACCCCTCATGCCATGTCATGCATAATCAACACCATCCACAACATCCACCCAAACCCGCCCTTTCCAACCGCCTATCAGTCAATCAAGCAAGCCCTAACACCCACCACCCTCCACACACATCCTCCCCCTCTTCCCATCACCAACCACCAACGCAACTCAACTCAACTCAACTCAAGCCCCCGCTTCCCCCACCAACTCAGTCCTTGACAGCGACACCAAACTCGGCATAAACATCCCGAACCCGAACACCGCGATTCTCGGCAATGATCCCCATGAGGCCGGTGCCGATGTCGCGCATTGAATTGTACGCGTGGAGCAGGTGGATGTGGTGGGTTACTGTTTGTGAGGGGTTGGGGTTTCTGTGGTGGGTAAGAGTAAGTGGGGGTTAGTGAGGGGGAAGGAGAGGAGAGAGGAGAGGAGTAGAATAGATTTTAAAAAGGAAAGCATGGAGGAGGTATACAAGCTACGAAAAAGAGGAAAGAGCCACATGGTTTGACAAGAACGCATATCGTAGGGTCGAAAACACCAACCCAAACATCACACAAACGAAACAAGATGCTCGTACGTAAGGGAATTGAAAAGACCTACTTCAATTGGCTCGACATCTCCTCCCGTTTAGCTTCGGCTTCCGCGATTCGTGAGTGCAGCGTCGCGACCTTGGCTTCGAGACTGGCCTAGAGTACATGTACAGGCGTCAGCCGAGCTGTAGTTGTAGAAGTTTGTCTATGTGGATTGGGGTTGGGGAGAGGTGGTGGTGGTGGTAATGAAGGGTATGTACGATTCTTTTCGCTTTGAGAGCTGCTGCTTGGACGTCGGCGTCGGTGTCGGGTTGTGGATCTTTTGGGGAGGTCTGGGGGGCTGGAGAGGGGGACATGATTGGTACTGTTCGTGGTTTGCGGC
>JAABUP010007290.1_pt1 | contig 14988 bp, 16 predicted proteins | sample 5559201 | NCBI WGS metagenome assembly JAABUP01 (sample SAMN10711887, study PRJNA513373) | rock metagenome | isolation source: Antarctica rocks | place: Antarctica | reverse complement strand
GGTCAGCATTGTCAACAACATGCAGACTGCTGAGTCACTGAAGATGCAGTCAGTCATGCTAGGGGGTGCAGCTGACCCTTCTGCCTTCATGACTGAAGTTGGGCCCTTCCCCTATGAAGCCTTCAGGGTACAAGAAGGGGCCTCCCCCGGACGCAGGCTGTCACGTGATCTGCTGCCTCAGCTGTCGCTTCAGCAGGTGAGCATGTGGAGGGCATCACTATAATACGGTATTGATACGCATTACGCAGCGTGACGACGTAAACAGCTACACCAACTCAGGCACTGCCTGGAAAACTTGCTACTGCACATTGTCTTGTCTGGGCCATGGCGTGCTGTAATGTTGCTAATGCTTAGTCGTCATGCCATTCTCCGGCACCGCTTTGCTGTGTTTCCATCAGTCATCTTCACACATGCTACAATCATCATCCTGCAACGCAAACGGCAAAGCACTAGCTGCAGCTTGCATTTCATACCAGGGCCTATGTAGAGCATGGCACCTGGGCAGTCTGCTATAACACTTGGCTTGTCATTGAAATTGACGCCAACAGGTGTAGTCTTTCCTTTTCTCGACTTTACTAGAGCTTGACTGTGTAGGGCACGCAATATCTAGCTCCTACACAGTCGTCCTTGGCCAAGCAGAGGACTGCTGAAGATCTGCCTTCCCCTTCAAAGGCACCACCCCCCTTCTCGCCCTCTGCTGTCCCGGGCTCTCCCATTGCTGGTGCCTATGACCCCCTGATGCAGAGGGTGCCCTCATTTGCAGAGTCCCTGAGGTGCTGCCGAACTCTTCATACGTTGACTGCTTTGGCATGGTTGAGTGGCAGTCTCATTGTTGAAATCGCTCAAAGAGCTCTGTGTTTTGCTGGTGTTGCGCATTGATGCACATTGCACTTTGTAATTTGGCCTATGGCATTGTTGCATGTCTGGTCATGGTTGCGCTGTCTAAGAATTCCAAGACGCATGCAAGATATTGCGCCCAGCAAAGCACTCCTCCGGGCTGTACAGCCATTCAGAAACCAGGGAAGTCCCAAATCAGAATCACACATTTGGATGAAGTACACATGGAACTGTATCATGGAACAACTTTGGTCAATGTTGACTGTTGAAAATGAGTGCAGGTCAAGCCAGGACGGCAGCTGGGGGGGTATGCTGGCCGGGGCCCCTTCTCCTGAGAAGGGCCGCAGGCTGCAGACTGGCATGATCAGGTCCAACAGCCAGACGGTGGGGATTCTGGGTCCTGTTTCTGTGTCCCACCTATACATGTTGACATGCCACTGCTGTGTATACAACCGCCCTTACAAAGAATCCATGGAAACAATATCTGCTGAAAACATGCTTGACAGCTTGCAGCGAAAGTCATGCCTCATGTGAAAGTTGAGAGATGTAGGCCAGATGATGCTCTTGTTGTGAGCAAATGAAGTGTTTGTTAGTGTGCTGAACTACATGTTCCTGGTGTTCATGCAATACTGCACCTTTGCATTCAGGCAGTCACAGGTCATTACCACTGGAAATTGACCTTGATGTTACCCGCTGTTACCCATGCTATTACCGGCCGTTACCTGCTTTGTCTGCTACAACTGAAGTCACAGCATGAAGCTGATACCAAGAGTACTCTGAAGGTCTTTCATACTGTGTCTTGCATACAGAGCATGCAATCATTGTTTTCACCGGACGACTGTTGTTCTGTTTACCTACTACTACCTTATTTGTGTTGCAGCTAAGAGGTCCCGCAATGCCAGCCAGCGATCTCCAGTCACAGCTGAATGACATGCTCGATGACTCAGCCTCAGACACCAGCAGCATCCCTCAAAACACCCTTGCTCTCAATTCCCCTCTGCGTGCAGCCCCCACCCCGATTGCCTCCCCCGGGCCCCCAGCAGGGGTGCCTGGACCCAAGCTGGCAATGAGCGATGCACGCATGCAGCAAATGGTGGCAATGCCAGGAAGCAATGGTGATTTTGAAGGGATACAAATGAAGGCTCAAGGGATAGACCCAATGCAACAGCAGCAGATGTCTGAGTTGCAAGGGCAGCTGCAGGTCAGCTGCACACTTGACTCCAACATACAGACTTAGCATTTGATCTAGCAAATCAGCTGTTGTTTCAAACACACAGCTTCAGGAGTTGACCCAGCTTGCCTCAACATTCCCACCACGGTGTGGTTGTCTGACATGAACATTTCACAGCAGCACTGGTGCTTTCACTCCAGTGCTTGCAGTTACTACATGTTTATGTGGCTCTGACGAGGATTCAAAGCATTAAGCTCTAGGCTGCACATAACATGACATCCAGGCACACTGTAAACCTCCAAAAAGTATCTGTATTGAGTCCAACTGATGATCTCACATACCAGAAATGAGAATCCATTGATTGGTTTTGGCATACTATGCAGGTTGCCCTAAGCAGGCTACAGCAGCAGGAGGCTGACAACATCAGGCTGCAAAGGTCAGCGCAAGAGGCTAGCCAGGTAATGCCTCTGGCAAGCTGTATGTTGCTGTGCCTTCTGCCTGCAAAGACATACACCTCAATCCATGTGATTCACTTTGTTCACAAAGGCACCATTTGCTTGTGGACCTACGAAGTTATTCACAGTTGCTGATTGCATGGGTTCAAAGCAACAAGCTCTGTGCTGCACATAGGATGACATCTAGGCACACTGCAAACCTCCGAAATTGTCTGTTGAATGCACTGATGATCTCACACAAGGGTGGTGTGCAGGCTCAGGCTGCAGGGCAGGCAGAGCTGAAGGCAGTCCAGGCAGAGCTGCAAGGAGCAACAGAGGTGCTGGACAGCATGCAGCAGATGGCCAGCAGCAGCATGGAGGGCCAGGAGGAGGCTCAGAAGCAGATGGACGCCCTCACTGCCCAACTGCAAGCTGCCATCCAGGTGAATGCTGTTCATTCATTCATTGATTCGTTCGTTCGTTTGTTCGTTCGTTCGTTCGTTCGTTCATTCACTCAGTTGATTTTAAGGTCTTGGGGCCAACCATGACCATTGGACCACTAGTCTGAAAACATCAAACAGAATATCAAGTGTGGCAGTGTGTCGAAGTGTATCACGGCGTGTTGCGGCGATTATCTGTGTAAGCATTGCCCTTCGAGAGTGAATCAAGCTGTAGAATTGGCTACGTGGTAGGCAAGAGGTGTGACAGTGATGATGTTTGAGCCTGGTCGTGTAAAAAATTACACGTGTTATCATTTGGATGTAACTTGAAAAATCGACTGACATGAGTAATGACTCTGCTTCTGTGTTGAGCAACCTTATAGCATGTGATCTGTAAATTCTATGAGTCCCAGATCAGCTATTCAAAACACTGCCCATGTAGTGAAATGGTGCAAGGCAGCAGCTGCACAAGCTGCCTCCCTCAAAAACTGCACGTTGTATTGTTTCTGAGTGCATTGCGCCCTGGTGAAGAATGCATGCAGGCAAATCACTGACAGATGCTGTTGATCAAGAACAACATGCAGTTTATACAAATGTGGGCTATGTCAACTCACTGCTGCTGACGTGGTGTGGTTTACATTTCACAGGAGCGCCAGAAGATGAAACAGCGCTTGGAAGCCAGTGTGAATGCAGAGGACAGCCTGCAGCAGCAGGTAGAGGCGCAGCAGCGGCAGGTTGATGATGCCAACACACACTGCGAAGCCCTTCAGAAGGCCAGACAAGAGGCAGAAGAAGAGCTGCAGGTTGGTGTGTCATCTTGCAATGTCTTGGAGGGAGTTTCATCTCAAGCCGTGATCTAACATGGGAATTTGAGAAATGAGTTGCAACAGGAAACAGTATGCTGTGGACGAACATGCTGTAACGCACCACGCCCTCTTGTCAAACAACAGCTGTCTGGCATTTTGCTGATTGTCACATGTATCAGACAACCTTGTTCTGTGCATGAGTGGAAGAATGCATTAAGGTCAATTGGTCTAGGCTGGTCCTATGATCTTTGGTCTTGATGACCATGTAAAGTCCACAACTGACTGACGCAAACAAACTAAACTTGTCCTAGAATATGTAGTGCTCTTGTGCTGCCCACCTGTTGTTGCCAGACAACAGCATCAAGCCATTGCTTACCATACTCATCTCAGGCCATATGGTAATGTCGGCCAGAAATTTGGTGGCGTACCAGCGTACTCTGACTACCAGCAGTCCTCATGGTTGGCAAAGGCCAAAGCAGACTGGTGAGCGTTGCAAACCATAATTACTGACTGGTGGCATTGCATGTGCAGGAAGCAATGCAGATGGCTCAAGACAGCATGGAGTCTAGTGGCCTTGCCCTACGCAATGCAGAGGCCAGAATCAGTGAGCTGGAGCGCCTACTTGCAGAAGCACGCCGTCAGCTGGTCATCATGCAAGCGCAGTTGGGCGACAGTCAGAAAGAGCTGGGTTTGGTGCAAAGTCAGCTCGAGAGCTGCAAAGCAGATCTCAGCAACTCTGAGGAGGCGCTGGCTGAGATTCAGAGGCAGCTGGGCAGCACCCAAAAGCAGCTTGGCAGCAGCCAGAAGGATCTGGCTGCTGTTCAAGGGCAGCTGGCGGAGTCTCAAAGGGAAACTGCTGCACTCGAAGGGCAGCTGGGGGATAGCCAAAGGGAAGTAGGTGTGGCCAAAGGGCAGCTTGGGGAGACTCAGAAGGAGCTGGGCGCCACTGGGAGTCAGCTGGCAGAGTCTCAAAGGGAGCTGAGCTCAACAACTGGGCAGCTTGCTGAGAGTCAGAGGGACTTGACTGCTGCCAAGGCACAGCTGGCAGACAGCCAGGCAGAATCCAATGCAGCTAAGAAGCAGCTGACAGACAGCCAGCATCTGCTGGAAGATACCGGGAGGGAGCTGGCTGACAAGCAGAAGGAGCTGGGCACAACTGAAGGGCAGCTGGCAGACAGCCGAAAGGAGAACAGTGATGTCAAAGGGCAACTGGCAGATGCCCAAAGGGAGCTGGGCAGTACTCAGGGGCAACTGACCGCCTCTCAAAAGGAGCTGGCAGCTGTAAAAAGGCAGCTTGCCGACAAGCAAAGGGACTTGGACACAGCTGCAGATCAGCTTGCTGAGAGTCAGAGAGAAGTGACTGCAACCAAGGGGCATCTCTCCGACAGCCAAAGGGGCCTTAGCTCAGTCAAAGGGCAGCTGGCGGACAACCAAAGAGAGCTGGGCACCACCAAAGGGCAGCTCGCTGAGTGTGAAAGGGAGCTGCAGTCCAACACAGAGCAGCTTGACAGCATGCAGAAAGAGCTCAGTGGTGCAACAAGGCAGAATGCAGATCAGCACAGGGAGATAGGCAGCCTGAAGAGCCACCTTGTTGAGAGTCAAAGGGAACTGGAGTCAGTGCAGGCGTCACTGTCAGGCAGGGATCAGGAAGTGGCAGATCTGAAAAGGCAGCTTGTTCAGTCCCAACAGGAGCACAGCGCAGTCAAAGGGTAGCTGTCAGACAGCCAAAGGAAACTTGGCACCTCTGAAAGGCAGCTTTCAGAGGCTCAGGAGGAGCTGAGCACCACCAAAGGGCAACTGGCAGACAGTCAACAACAGATCAGCGCAGTCAAAGGGCAGCTGTCAGACAGCCAAAGGAAGCTTGGCACATCCGAACGGCAGCTTTCAGAGGCTCAGCAGAAGGTGATTACCACAGCAGCGCAACTGGCAGACAATGGACAGGAGCTGGAATCTGTCAAAGGGCAGCTGTCAGATGGGCAAAGGAAGCTGGCTGCCCTTGAAAGGCAACTGGCTGCCAGTCAGCAGGAGCTGGGCACTACCAAAGGACAGCTTGCTGCCTGTCAGCGAGAGGTATCTGAGGCAAACGGCCGCTGTTCAGAGTCTCAGCAGGCGCAGCAGCAAACCCAGAGGCAACTGGCTGACTCTAAGCAGCGAAGTGAAAGCCTGTTCAGCAGTTTGAAGCAAGCGGAGGATCAGGCAAGTATCTATCTCTGACATGGGGCTGTGCGCTGTAGCATACGTTATACAAAGCATCTGCTTGCATGGCGCAGCAACACTTGAGAGGCATTCAGCTGTCAAGATATGTCTCACCAAACAACAGGGTGATTGCTGTGAGCTTGCAATGTCCATGTGGTGGAGGAACAGCAGTCTGGTCAGTGATGCTAGTAGCCTGACTCTGCATGGGTTTGCGTTGCTTGCACAGACCACATTGCTGGCATTGTATCTTGTACTGTTACACGGTTCATTACATTTACTAGTACATGTGTTGTCACATGTGCTATTACATGTGTTGTTACATGTAGTAATGAATGTAGGTGCACAACCTCCACGAGCAGCTTGCAGCTGCAAACAAGATCAAACAGCAGCAACAACAGGAGCTGCATGATTTGCACGAGCAATCAAAGCAGACTCAAGCTGAAGCCATTGAGTCAGAGTCTGCCCTGCTCAAGCTTCAGCAGCAGCTCAGAGCTCAAGCTGACCAGATTCAGAAGCTGCAAGAGCAGCTGCTTGACACCCAGCAGGAAGCTGGCGTTCAGGCAGCTGCTTTGGATGAGTCACAGCAGCATGCGAGTCAGCTCAGGGAGCAGCTCAGCTCGGTCAAGCAGGCTGCTGATCTTGAAAGGGAGCAGGACAGGCAGCTGACTCAGCAGCTGCAGCTCAGGCTCGCTGAGACTGAGGGTGAGCTCAGAGTCTCTGAGGCAAGCAGCAGAGACAGGCTGAATGAGTTGAGTGAGGTCAGTATCAAGCTGGCAGGCACTGAGCAACAATTGGCCGAGTCACAAAGGGAGCTGGCAGCTCAGTCAACTGCTTTGCATGCTGAGCTGTTGAACGCTGAGCAGAGATTTGCTGAATCCCAACAGCAGCATGAACTTCATGCTCATGCTTTGGATGAACAGGTTGTGAGTGCCGAGCAGAGGCTTGCTGAAACACACAAACAGCTGAGCAGTCAAGTAGCAACATCCATAGCAGAGCTAGCGGATGCCAACAGCAAGCTTGCTCAGGCTCAGAAGCAGCATGACATCCAAGCTGCTGCGCTGAGTGCCAAGCTGGCGAGTGCTGAGCAGAAGGTCGCTGAATCACAGAGACAGCTCAGCAACCAGGCAGCTGCCTCAAGGGCTGAGTCAGCTTCTGCTGAGGAGAAGTTGGTCAAGTCTCAAGGCCAGCTTGCCAGTCAGATTGCTGCTCTGAACTCAGACCTAGTCAGCACTGAGCAACAGCTGGCTGAGTCTCAGAAGCAGCTGTCAACACAAGCTGCAAGTTTACACCAGGCTGAACGTCGAGTAGCTGACCTAGAAGCTGAACAGGTCAGCACTCAGCAAAATCATCAAGCTGCCGAGAAGGCCTCTCAGGCTCAAGTCAGTGAACTCAGAGATCAGCTTGCCACCGCTGAGCGCAGCCTGACTGTCAGTCAAGCCACCGCTGCCAGCAGCAAGCAAAAGGTGGACAGTCTAGCAGCTGACCTAGCAGGAGTTCAGGATCAGCTTGAAAGCAGCTTGAAGCAGGAGAGGAAGAAGACTGGCATTGTGGCTGAGCTGCAACAGCAGCTGGCTGCTGAGCAAAGCAGGCTGCAGGATGCTATGCAGTCCAGTCAGCAGCAGAAGAAGCTGCTGCTACAAAGCCAGCAGGAGTGTGCAGACTGCCAATCAGCCCTCACAGGTGAAAAGAGTCTTGAGCATTCGTCACATATGAGATTGGTTGGCTTTCTTGTACATTGAGGAGAAGCTTTGTCTTGCTGGCATCTTGACAGAAGCCTTTTCTGAGTTGCGGCTTGACAGCTTGTGATACTTTCACTTGCATGCAGAATGAACGATGCTTGAGCCCACACCAACCAGCATGACCCACTTGCATGCTGTGAAACGCAATTGGCTTGCATTTGACTAGGTTGTGATGTGGTGTATTACGAACCGTGATGTGCCAACTGTAGGTGCCGAGCAGCAACTCACCACGTTGCAAGCCTCAGTCAAGGACATGCAACAGCAAGCTCAGCAGGACGCTCAGTCTCTGACATCAGATCTGGAACGCACAAAGCTGCAACTCTCAGCTGCCAATCAAGAGCGTGATGTCCTAGAAGCCTCCTTGCTTCAGTCCCAGGCAGACACAGCAGCTTTGGAGGGTAAACTGGCACAGTCAGCAGGCCGCGTTCAAGTTTTGGAGGGAGAGAGACAGCAGCTGCAGTTGAACCTGGACGATGCAAAGCAGAGGCTGGCAGCTGCACAGAAGCAGATTACTGATGCTGAGGTGGCTCAGCAGGCGAGCCAGCAGCTGTGCGCACAGCTCAGGTCTGAGCTGACTGGTGCACAGACACAGTCACAGACAGCCAGAGCAGACTTGGCAGAGGCTTCATTACGGTATCAGAAGCTGCAAACTGAGTTGTCAGATGCCCAAAGGCAGTCGACTGCAACAACTGGGCAGCTGTCTGAGGCACAGCAGCAGCGTGAGAAGCTGCAAACTGAGCTGTCTGAAGCTGTGAGACAGTCAAAGGCAAGCAGCACAGACTTGGCAGATGCACACACGCAGTGTCAGACGCTCAGGGCTGAGCTGGCAGCAGCTCAGCGACAGGCAGCAGCAGCCGGTGCTGAGCTGGCAGATGCACAGAAGCAACATCAGACCCTCAACTCAGAACTAGCTGACGCGAAAGGCATGTCAAAAGCAACCAGCAAGGAGTTGTCAGATGCACAGAGGCAGTGTCAGCAGCTGGTGTCTGAGCTGACTGATGCTCAAAGACAGTCCAGGTCAGTCAGTGCACAGCTGTCAGATGCACATCAGCAGTCTGAGGCCGTCAAGGCACAGCTGGCGGCAGCTGACAAAGCCTTGGTGACTGCTCAAGAGGAAGAGAGGCACACCAAAGCAAGCTGGAGTGCTGCGGAGCGCAGGCTGGAAGCGGAGAAGGACGCATTGCAGGTGACCACCTTGTTGCCGGAATTTTCTCTGCCCCAAAAAGTCCAAAATTCTGCCCGCATGTTGCGCAAGTGCTGGATGTCCAGTCATTGTTCTCTGCGAGTGGCTGGGAGGCTTTCACCATATGTACCTTTGATCGCACATTGAGGGTCGACATTGGGTTTTACAGCGACGCGAATTTCAACTGGGCCCGTTCAAAATCTGCGCTGGCAAAAAGCAAACTGAGATTTGACTTTTCTTACGCTTCTGCATGGGTGATTCTGCGGTCCACATATACAGTTTAAGTTCTACTAGTTGTTACAAAAAGCAATGATGCTCATCTGATGCTGACATGCTGTCTGAGTGTATGCAAAGTTGCATTCTCTGAGGTGATTATTGTCCTCTTCACTGTAAGACCTTTGTTACTGTGTATGTGCAGGCGGTGGCAAGAGAGTTGGCCACTGCTCAAGGCAAGCTCGCCACAGCTGGCAGTGAGCTCAGGCAGATTGCCTCGCAGGCCGAGCAGGACTCACAAGAACTGAGGCAGGCTCGCATGCTCATAGCTCGGCTGCAAGCACAGACCACCTCAGAGGCTGAGCATGAGTCACAGCAGCTCAAGTTGGCTCAGCATGACTTGAGTCAGGCCAGGCTTGAATTAGACCGCGCTGTGCATGAAATGGGGATAGTGCAGAGCCAACTAAGTTCTGCTCAGCAGACAGCACAAAGAGCACAGGTGCACAGATTCACTACTCAGCATTTACAATGGCAATTGTGTTGACCCGTTGCTGTAAGAACATCTTCTAGATTGTTTAGCACTGTAGGGGGCATGCGCTATATCTGCTTTGAACTTGCAGTGCACCTCATCCACCGGCTTGAGCAACCGTCTTTATCTGTGCTTGTATTGCAAGGCAATGGCAAGTTTACAACTGCTGTGTCCTTGCACTGTTCAGAGCCTGCCAGAGCCTTGCCGCCTGTTTTACCTCTTCAACAGGAGTGTCAAACTAGCTGGCCCTGCTACACAGCTTTGTCACAACTGCAGGCACAGCTGAGGCACTACACACTGTCGCAAAGACCAGAGAACACTGAAGCATCTTCTGTGTGAACAAAAGCACACAGAATCATGCAATGATCATACCGACAAATGTATGCATCTGTCAACCTGCTGCACACGAGATGTACGAATATCCGCTTGCACTTGCAGGCACAGCATTCAGCAGTCCAGGCAGAGCTAGAGGCTGCAAGGAGGGAATGTACCACCCTGGGGGCAACTGCTGAGGAAGCTGCTGAGCTGAAGGAGCGCCTGTCAGCTGCCAGGTCAGCTGCTGCAGCTGCTAAGCAGGCAGCGCAGAAGGAAGCTTTCCAGCTGCAAGCCCAGGTGACTCTCGCTGCTTTCTTGTTGTGGGGAATTACACATGCGTAAACTTCCCAGCAGTACGCGTTACGCATATCACATTTATGTCTTGTTTGCGGGGCAATCTAGCCCAAAGCCTATAATGGCCTTTGAGTAAAGCCTAGGGAAGTGTTACACACAGAAGATGACAACCTGAAGGTAGTGATGGAAAAAGATTTTGATACTGATATGCCCCTTTGCTGTTTAATAAAAATGTCAGATTAAGAAAGACGGACCAGAAATGCAAATCTGCCGGCAAATCTGGAGTTTGCACTTGTACAGCCTTCTTACAACATGATCAGTGTGCCCTTATCTGTGAGGCATTCTCCCATGTACTCACTAGATGCAATGCCTTACAGAGCTTCAGTCTGCAGTCACGTGTGTCAAATGCTTCTCATCCCATGTGACGCAGGCCAAGGCTGCAAAGGCAGCTGCAGATGCAGCAAAAGAGTCTCTGGAAACTGCTCAGGCAGAGGCAGGCTCTCTGAAGAGCCACTTGGCAGCAAACCACAGTGCCACATCATCGTGGATGTCTAAAGCCGAATCTGCTCAGCGCCAGATCAGCGCCCTGCAGCTTCAACTGGAGGCTGAAGGTGAAGAGCACCAGAAGCTGCGAGAGGAGCTTCAGGCTGCAGTCGCTACTGCCAATGGACATGAGCAAGCAGCAGCAGCCAGACTGCAAAGCGAAGCACGCACGCTGCGTTCAAATTTGGCCTTAGCACAGGAGGCTGCAGCTGCTTCAGCAGCTGCCTGTTCAGAAGCAGAGCAACAGCAGCAGCAACTGCAAGTGAAGCTGGAGGCAGCCAACCAGCAGGCGAATGCACAGAAGGCAAAGGCAGACTCTGCTCTGAAGCATAACAGAAGCTCTGAGAGTCAGGTCAGCAATCTCAAGCAGCAGCTCAGGGAAGCAGAGGCACTGAGTGAAGAGCAACGGCATGCTGCCCAAGCCGCACAGCAAACTGCCGCTGCATTGCGTAAGCAGCTGCAGGCTGCCAAGCAGGCAGCACAAGTGGCCACAGCTGTGGCGGAAGAGGCACAGCAGCAGGCTGCTGCTTTGCGTGGCGAGCTTGACTCAGCCATTGACCTTGCATCGTCCCCACACAAAGCCAAAGCAGATGCTGCACAGAGGCAAGTGCGCGGTCTTCAAGGGCAGCTTCGCACTGCACAGGAGCAAGTGACCTCACTTGAAGGACAGCTGACAGAGCTGCAGCAACAAGCAGAAGAACAAGCAGCTTCGTCAAAGAGGGGATCAGCATGGTCAGATTCTGCTGGTCTGCGCAAGCAGTTGCAAGCAGCCAGGGCTGCAGCGTCAGAAGCACAGGAGCTTGCTGGCAGTCTTCAGTCTGAGCTGGAGTCTGTCCAAGAGCTCAGTGCGTCCCACAAGGCAAAAGCTGATGCTGCACAGAGGCAGGTGCGCAGCCTACAAGCTCAGCTGCAGACCAGACAGGAGCAAGCTTCCTCCCTTGAAGCACAGCTGGCAGAGATGCAAAGTCAAGCTGATGTCCAGACGCCCCTTAGGCAGTCATCAGCCCTGCACGCTGGGCATGCTGTGCTTCAAAAGCAGCTTCAAACAGCCAGATCCACAGCAGCTCAAGCGGAGGAGTCATCATCTGCCTTACAGTCCGAATTAGAATCTGCACAGCAGCTCAGCGCTACATACAAGGCACGAGCAGAGGCAGCGCAGAAGCAGACACAGAGGTTGCAAGCAGAGCTCACAGCAGCCCAGCAGCAGCTGGTTGATGCTGAAATCTGCGCTGATCAACACCAGCAAAGCATGCGTGAAGCGCAGTTGGCATCCCAGAGACTACAGAAGCAGCTTGGCAGCCAATCAAATACACAAACTGCGTGTCCAGATCCAGCTGTGCATCAACAGCATGAAGTCATACAGATGCAGCTGGCAACAGCAAACCAGCTTGCTGCATCTCTGAAGGCCAAAGCAGATGCTGCACAGCACAGAGTCGCGGCGCTTCAAACCGATTTGGAGTCTCAGCATCAGCAGCATTTGGCGTTGCAGGAGAGTTTGGCCACTGCTGAGGCTGCTAGCTCAGCACTCAGGGCTGAGCTTGCGACTGCTGTGCAAGCCCGTGCCACTGCTGAGCAGAAGCTTGCAAGCTTGCAGGTATTAGCTGCATGTATCAGTGCGCACCGTCAATCTGTACGACAGCTTGCTTCAGCAATGACAATCATGCAGGCTGTCTCTTGCGCTTAAAGGCCAACTTGTGTTGTGTGACCATGTATCAATGCATGGCGAGTCAAATTGACTATGCAGTCCATGTTTGTGTACGTTGACTTGTATGAAGCCTTGTGCAGGCTCAGAGCTCAGCTGCTAAAGTGAAGCAAGCTCAAATTGAGCAGCAGCTTTCAGCCTTGCAGGCTCAGCTAACAGCTGCTGAGGCAGCTGCTCAGGAGGTTGCCACAGCAGGTCTGGAAGCCTCTGACAGAATCCCTGCCTTAGAGCATCAGCTGCGCAGAGGGGAGGCTAAAGTGGCAGCGACCAACGCACAGATGTCTTCCTTGCAAAACCGCCTGGCTGAAGCAAACCGCCGAATAAACGCAGATGCTGCGGCTACAGCAACTCTTGAGATGCAGCTGGACCTTGCACAGAGTGAGCTAGCAACAGCAGCAGCACAACAGCATGTGCTTGCATTGCCAGCATCTGGACAGCAGGGCAGCAGCATGGCTGACCTGCACGCTGTGCGTGCTGAGGCTCGTGCTCAGCAGGCTCGTTTGAACTCTGAGCTGGCTGCTGCCAAGGCGGCATTGGCAGAGTCACAGCACAAGCTCAAGTCAGCAGTGCTGGACAATCAAAGGCGCCGTGAGGATCATCAGGCTGATCTTCATGAGGCGCAAAACAGCCTTCTGGCGGACCAAGACTCACTTCAGCAAAGGTCGCCTCCCTTTCTCACAATGGGGCTTTGGCCCGCTGTTTTGAAGAAGGATCACGACATGCATGCCATGGTTAAAAACTGTGTGGCATGGATCTGTCATTGCACAGTCAGTTGCAATTCATATGTACAGGGGTGGTTACATACTCCGTAGTCACATAGTCTGCTTGCTGATGTGCATACATTCGTTCCTGCATCACCTTTGCTTTCCACAGCAACTACAACAGAAAGTCAACTGACTATGGCAGCAGTCAAAGACATGGAATGTGCTTGCAGGCTGTCAGAAAGCGAGCATACACTGCATGCTAGCAAACAAGCTCAGCAGCGCCTGCAGCAGCAGCTGGCTGAGTGCAAAGCTGAGCTTGAGGAGGCAAGTGTGAGAGCTGATGCTGCACACTCAGAGGCTCTGAGTTACCTCAGCAAAGTCAGGCAGCAGGACAGACAGGCTCAGCTGGACAGGTCAGTGTGCAAAATGACTCCTTTATGACTGCTATTGTGATTTGTGCATGCAACAGAGGCCGTGATAGTTGTCAAACTGGATCCTAATGCTCCCATTGGAGCAACTTGTACACAACAGAGATACCTTCCACCAGATCTGTCATGTTGATCTTGATCAAGCACAAACCACAGCACAGTGTGCCAATGATGCATCACTGTTGCCAAACATCATGTCACTGGGCATGCGCCAATTTATGTAGAGCACCGGGCACCTGAAGTGGCAAAGAAGTCAGCACCTTGTGCAATCATTAAGACAAACTGCTTGTGGACGACGCATAGGTCATATTGGTCACAATAGGTCACAGTCGTTTGCATGGCCTTAGTCACTTGTGAAGCCACACTTGAAGAACCACTCACCACTTGAGAAGCTTAACATCACCAAATCACATCTATTTTGCCGTGGATGCTATCTGCAATGAATCTGCTACTGCACTGCTGCATTCAACTCTCACAACGTGCCTGGATTGAGATGCAGGCATAAAGCCTCTAACAGTCACGCTCAGATGGACATGCAGCAGAATCTGAGCATGCTGGTCAGCCAGCAGGAGGTTGAGCTGCATGCAGCCAAGCTTGCATCTGACAGAGCTGCAAGGCTGCAGTCTGCTCAGAAGCAAGAGCTTGCAGAGGCACTGACTCAGGTCAAAAATCTCACGCAAGAGGTTGCTGCACTGACCAGGTGATCCAGCACTGCATGCCCACATCAAAATGAGCATTGCCCACATCACACGTGTCACATGTGCTTGTCAGCTACCACACAAGAATGCTGAGAACTGGTATGATGCGTTTGAGCAGTTGAAAATGTGACAACTCACTGGCTTGGAACCATTGGCTGAAGTGATCATGGTGACAATGCTTTGATGTAATATGAAGCTGTGCTGCAGCAAGCATGCCCATTTTCTGCAGCAAGTTGTGTGTGATGTGTACAGGCAATTGGAGGAGTTGCAGTCAGCAGCTCATCACTCCAAGTACAGTCAACTTGAGCATGGAGCACAGTCCTCCCCTCAACCTGGTTCAGTCAATGTGACCATTCTCAGACAGATGAATGCCAAGCAGAAGCGCATTGAAGCCCTTGAGCAGGCTGCAAGAGCTGTCAACTCCCAGCACCAGACAGACCTTGCTGAGCAGCGTCAGCAGGTTTCGCGTCTACGTCAGCAGCTGGGCTCGCTACATAAGCATCTAGAGGCTGTTCAGGCAGTCAGCATCAAATCTGGCAGGGCACAGTCCAAGGCAAAGAAGCCAATGCTTGTACAACAGCAAGATTCAGACCAGCTGTCAGTCAGGAGTCTTCAGGAACTACTGTATGCTGCTCAATGTCAGCTAGCTGAGCAAGCACAGCAGATCGCTAAGCTTCAGCAAGAAGCAACAGCAGCTGACACACAGCTTGAGAAGCTGACGAATCTCTTGCAAGCTCAGGAGGCTCACAGCCAGCG
>JAABUP010007288.1_pt1 | contig 14991 bp, 18 predicted proteins | sample 5559201 | NCBI WGS metagenome assembly JAABUP01 (sample SAMN10711887, study PRJNA513373) | rock metagenome | isolation source: Antarctica rocks | place: Antarctica | reverse complement strand
TGGACTTCCTGTCGACCGTCCCCTTTGCGCTGATCATCCTGGCCTGCCTGAACAGCGGCGGCTACGACACCGTGACGTACCGGTTCTGGGCGCTGCTGCAGCTGCTGTCCATGGCGCGCCCCTCGCCTTGGGCAGATGCCAGTCCTTGGCCGGTCGGGCTTGCATGTAAATGACCAGCCAATGCGCCTCATGAGTAGGCAGGCAGCCAGGGAGGTCCATACAGCACGGAGCTCACTGCATCACAGCCGCATGCGTGTTACAGCCCGGGGCACGACGACGGATGGCTGGTCGTGTGGCTGTGCAGATGCGCATGTACCGCTTCGGGTGGCTGTTCGAGCAGCTGGAGATCAACCTGAGCATCAACCTGCTCTGGACGACGCTGTTCCGGAATCTGCTGGTGCGCGCGCGCCCCCGGCGACCAGCAGTGACAGCCCTGCCAACGTGAATACACTAGGGATTTGCTCTCGAGCTCGACTGTCTGCAGAGCTGGATTGGCTGGGCGGATGCGCCCGAGCCGCGCAATGCATGTGCGGCTGGCCTGGTGTGTTACACGGCGCAGTGTTGGCCTGCACGGCGGTGCACGCTCCGCACGGCTTTGCTGGCCTGCACAGCGATGCATGCTCTGCACGGCTAGTCGCCAATGGGCGTGCGCCGGGGGCAGGTGACGTGGCTGGTGACGCACTGGGCCGGCTGCCTGCTGTACTTCATCGCGCTGCAGGAGGGCGCGGGCGTCCGCACCTGGCTGGACCTCAAGCCCGACTTTGTGGCCTCCCTGGGCTCCTTCGAGCGGCGCGCCCGCGCGGGCCCTCATGCAGCGGGCCACACCCACCCGCTCGGCGTGCCCAGAGTTGGCATTCACTGGAGGCGACAAGAGCTTGAGTGGCAGGCGGTGAAGGCATCAGTGCGGCAGTCCTGGAGGCTGATTAGTGTTTAGTCTCCCACGTGATCAGCTGTCAAGGCCTTATTCGGCTTTGCAATGTTCAGAGCCTAGCCTCCGTCATCCCTGAGCCGCTTGTGCAGTCGGGCCCCGGGGGGCAAGGCCTTCAGGGGGCTGCATGGCTGACGAGTGGGTCCGCGCGCGCAGGTACATCCTGTCGGTGTACTGGAGCATCACGACGCTGTCGACGGTCGGCTACGGCGACTGGAACCCCACCACGCCGGCCGAGATGGCCTTTGTGGTCCTCTACATGCTCTTTGTGCGCACCCCAGCTGGCTCCCACTGCAGGAGTCGCCCATGGGCGGCAGCGAGCCACGCCGATAACACTATTTGCTCTGCCTCGCGGGGGCCCTCTTTCACGAGTCGCAGGCGCCCCGCTCACGGCTGAAACAGGCATTGAAGGCCTGATATGCCTGGGTGCGCCAAAGGGCGCGCACTAAATGCCCATCCTTTTCTTTCCATGAAGCGCATCAGGAGCGAGCACGGCGGCGCGGCTGACGCGCGCGCTGACGCCGCAGAACGTCTTCCTCAACGCCTACGTCCTGGGCACCGTTACGCTGCTCATCGGTGCGCGCGCACGCCTGGTAGCAGGGCAGCCGCCCTGTGTGTTAGCCCGCAACCATTGCCAGTCACGCTCCTGATCGGTGCGCTCGCAGGCCTGGCAGCAGAGCAGCCGCCCCGTGTGTTAGCCGCGACAGTTGTTAATCACGCTCCTTATCGATGCGCGCGCACGGTTGGTAGCAGGGCAGCTGCCTCATGCATGAGCTGTGATGGTTGCCGGCACATGCGGGAGTGCATCCGCCCGTGCTCTGAGCGCATGAGCCGCGCCGCGCAGTCAAGCACGACCAGAGGCTGGGCCTGTTCCGCGAGCGCGTCGACAACTGCCGGCAGTACTCCGCCATCAACGGCGTGCCTCCTGTGCGCCCAGCGTCCTGCGCTCCCGGCGCCAGGTGGCATGCGATGGGTGGGTTTTCACGTTTTTTGGGCGGCTCCTCTGAGAAGGCGAGCACATGTGCCGCATGACAGCGTCGCACAGACAGGCTGCTCTGAGCGCGCAGGACCTCCACGCCGCCATGATGGCCCACCTGCGCCTGAGCTTCAACAACGAGCAGGCGTCCGACGAGAGGGTGCGGTCCGTTCGCTGCAGCCCAGCTGCGCTCACCCGTCTGCGCAGGGGCCGCTTGTACGCCGCACAAGCATTCCCGGGCTTTGCAGTGCGCGCGGCTGCATGTGCCAGGCCTCAGCCGCTGCGTCTTGGTGGCTCAACATGGAAGTGTCTGATCGAAGAGCCCAGGAGTCATGCTGCTGGGCGCGCAGGTGCTGTCGACATACCCCACAACCATCCGGCGCCGCGTGTTGAGGCATCTGTACTTGCAGCAGGTGCAGCGTCCTGACGCTCAGGCTTGCACCAGATGAGCACTGTGTACAGCCGATTGCGGGGCGAGCAATCTTGCGACTCTGGCCACCATACTTATGCTTGCGGCCACGCTCATAGGCATACACACCTGGCGCGTAAAGGACAGCGCACGGATTGAAGAACCTGCTTTGTCAGTATCACCAGCTAACCAAGCGCCTTCTTCTCATAGTGCTGAAACCTGTGCGCGAAAGAGGTTTCAACAATCGCCATGCTAACGAATGCTTCTCTAACCACCAAAGCATGACCCGGGGGCAACATGGGCGTGTGCCCGCTGCGCTGACCGCGGCGCCCGCGCCGCGCGCTGCGCCAGGCGCGCTCGTGCCGGTTGTTCGAGGGCGTGCAGACGCGGTGCATGGACGCGCTGCTGAACGCGTCCAAGGTCGAGCTGTTCATGCCTAAGGTGGCGCCCGGGCGCGTGCCGCGCCGCGCCCCCCACCCGCAGGCTCCGTGCCGCCGGCGCCTCGTACGAGCATGCACCTTGGGGTAGGGATAGGGTTAGATCAATATGGTTAGGGTCAGTTCAACCTATTCATATACATCAGGAGGATCCACACCAGCGCGTCTGCCTGCGCTGAGGACCCTAGCCCTCAACCCGCAGGTGGATGTCATCAGCCTGGGCGACTACTCCAACGAGCTGTACATCGTTGTCAACGGCGAGCTGCAGGCGCTGCCCCGGCGGCCGCCCGCGCCCCTCGCCCGCCTGCGCATCCGCAGCTCTGAGCGTGGGCGGCTGCTCCCATGCGCTGTGCGCTGTGCGTACTTGTCAACGCCAGGGACGCGCCCCCGCCCGTCACATGTCCCGGAGGGGTCTGCCATATCGTGCAGTGCGTGCGCATAAAGAAAGAAGCAGCGGGGCCCAGGCACTGCAGCGTGGTTGCACTAGCAGCGAAAGAACAAGGCGCAGTGCGGGCCGCGAGCGCCGCCTGACCCCAGCCGATGCACCCAAAGCCGGCCTCCGGCCTGCGCATCTCTCGAGGGCGGGCGCTAGACCGGCGGCGCTGGGCGCGCAGGAGCTGGGGCCGGGCGCGGCGGGCGACCATGCGGACGTGCGGCTGCAGGTCGACCAGCACACCTCGGTGCACGGCGGCCAGTGCGCGGCCCGCCCCCCGCTCGCCGCGGCCAGACCCCCAATGCGATGGCCTGCCTACCCTGCTTGCGGCGGCCAGGCTCCCCACGCACTGGCCTGCCCTCACGGCTTAGCTTCCTGCTCTTGCTGTGGCAAGCTCTAGGATGCCTGCGTGCATCAAGCACGAGTCGCATGCCAAGGGACGAGGGGATGCGGGAGTCAGACTCTGACTTGGCTCTTGTTTCTGGCAGTCTTGCTTCCAGGCTCTTGTTTCTGGTTGTCACGAATAGAATCGTGCGGGGACGCCAGGCGGCCGCTGGGCGAGGGCGACACGTTCGGCGAGGTCGCTTTCTTCACCGGCGAGCGCCAGGCGGCCAGCGTGCACACGCTCACCGTGTGCCGCGTGCTCACGGTCACGCGCGCGGGCTTTGACGGCGTCGCCGCCGCCTTCCCGCTCAGCGCGCGCCGCGTGCTGCTCAACCTGCGCGACCGCGCGCAGGAGGCGCGCCGGCCCCCCGACGCACTCTGCCCGGCGCCGGGCGTGAGAAACTGCTCGTGATGCCGGTCGCGCAGCCGAGGGACAGGCAGCCTGCAGACGTTGGAAACTGTGCGAGGCGGACTTGCGGCATGCACACGGCGTGGCAGCAAGGGAGCATTTATGCCCTGATATGAAACAACGCGGTGGGGGCTGGCACCCGCAAAGGCATGCAGCAGGCATGGGGTCGTGCCCGCGTCGCTGTGCACATGCCACCAGAAAGAGTGCGGCGCATGCCAGTCCGGCAAGGCTGTGCATCGAGCCGCCTGCCCGCGCCTGCATGCAGCAACGCATGGTGCATGCGCACCTGCGCCGTCGCTCGGAGTGGCGCCTCGCCGACGCGCGCACGGGTGCCGGAGGCGGGCCCGGCGCGCGCGCAGGTGGTGGACCTGCGCTTCCGGGGCGCGGGCGCGGCCGCCATCCTCGAGAGGCGCGCCCCGACGCTCCGCCACGAGCACAGGCCGAGGGCTGTACAGAACACGTTTCATGGCAGGGTGTGATCCGACGCGAGCCGCTGACTTTTGTAGCGCTTGAGCGCCTCGAAGCGTGTGCGGACTAGCGTTGGTGACACGTGTCAAGCTTGTTAGCGCTCTAGCCACGCCTCCTTACCAGTGCGCCCCCTGCGCTCATAATGAGCAGCCGTCCTGGCCGAGTCGTGCACTCCCTGCACGGCCATGCGCGCTGGCCGCCGCGCGTGCTGCAGCACCGCCACCCACGCGCCCCGCGGGTGCAACCGTGCGCGGCCGCGGCGCCAGGGCGCCCGCAGAGCTCAAGTACGCGTTTGCGCACCCGGAGACCGCGGACGGCGCAATGCAGGCAGCGGCGCGCGACCTCTCGCCCGTGCAGCAGCAGGCGCGCCCCGGCCGCGCGCGCCCCGGCATCCCGCGCTCCTCGCGCAGCCGCCGCCGCCTACGCTCGTGACTTTGTTGAAATGCAGCGTGTGCGCCTGTGGCCCCTGAGGCGCGCGTACGCGCGCAGTGCCTGGCGCAGTTGCTGCGCGTGCGGCACCTCGTGGCGACCACCATCGCCAAGCAGGACGAGGACCGAACGCAGCGCTTCCTGTTCGCGGCCGCGCGCGGCGACGCGGCTACTGTGCGCTCGGTGCGCGCGCGCGCCTGGTGGCCAGCCCGGAGCCGCGGGCGGCCTGGTGTGGTGGGCCGCGCAGGCACGCCGGGTCGGTGAACTGGGGCCTGAAAGCCCTGTTGGAGGGCCCTGCGTAATTGATCCTGCAGCGCCACGTACGCGGGCGCTTGATGCCACCGCGGCATAGATACTGGGCAGTGTTTGGGCCCACTCAAGCGCTTGACTTGTTTAGCCCTGCTCCGCCGTCGCAGATGTTACCATCACTGGGCTGTGTAATGGCATCCAGACTCCCTCCAATTTTGTGCTCCGCCTCACGTGCTGTAACTTGGTAAGAAGGTATAGGGCACGGCCCCACCGTGCGATAAGGTCTGGAGGACTGCATGTGCTGCGTCTCAGCACGCGCGCGCTCGCAGATGCTGGAGCAGGGCTTCTCGGCCGACAGCGCGGACTACGACGGCCGCACCGCGCTCATGCTGAGCGCTGGCAAGGGCCATGCAGGCGCGGCGGCAGCCCCCTGTCACTAGAGCTCTGCCAACACGGCAAATAGGTGGCGGCGCGAGGCCTGTCCTGTCTGCCGCTGCCGCCAGCTCGTGGGCAGGCACCCTCCAGATGCATTTACATGCGAGCTTGCGCATGCGCGCCGTGTGTGCGCCTGCGGGCGCCGCCCACGCGAGCCCGGCCCCGCCCGGGGGACGGAGCATGCTTGCGGAAAGCGCGCCCGCGCCGCGCCCGCCCCTGGTCCCGGCGCCGGCGCTGGCGGCGGGCGCCCTCAGCCGCACCGTACCCCACCCTACCCTAACCCCCTCAACACGCAGACGTGGTGGAGCTGCTGCTGGGCGCGGGCGCGGACGCGCGCGCGCGCGACTGCCTGGGCGGCAGCGCGCTGCTGGACGCCGCGAAGGCCGGGCACCATGCGGTCATCGACGCGCTCACTGCGCGTGGCACCACGTGCGCCTCCTGTTCGGCGCTCCGCGCCCCGGGCGCGCTTCGCCGCGCGCTCTGCGGCGCGCCCGCGCCTGCGGCTGCTGCTGGGGGGGCCTGCTGGCGCGCCAAAGGGCGCGCCAGCAGCCTGGTCCGTGTCCAGCAGCGTGCATTCAGGGACACTAGGCGTCTTGGGCATAAGGCTCAGGCAAGGCAGGTCACGTGCGGGCGGCCGAATGCTGAGCGCCGGGGCGCGTTCGCGCATGCAACACACACTCGCGCAGCGCCGCGCGCACTTAACGCGCGGCGAATGGCTCTGGGTGAAGCCGCGCAGCAGGCCGCGCCAAGCGCGGTCGGTCCACCAGGATCCCAGCGCGGGGGTGGCCGCCTGGTGCGGCGCAGCCGCGCGCGCGGCACTGACGCGCGCGCCCGCAGGCTGGGCCTGCTGGGCGCGGAGGCGGCGGGGCGCATGTGCACCTGCGTGCATGCGGGCGACCTGGTGCTGCTGCGCAACCTCATGCGCGCGGGCATCGACGTTAGCGCGGCGCGCCCTCCCCGCCGGCTCCTGCCCCGCCCTGTGCTGCGCGTGGTGTGTGGGCGCGCCCCGCGCCCGGAATGGCGAGCGACGAGGTGGGTTGTGGAGAGGCTGCACGTGTAGTGGCGGTGCGCGTGTGTGGTGGGCTGTCTGTGCTCTATAAGGCCAGAGTGCATGCATGCAGCGGGTCTTGGGTTTGCGGCGGCGGTGACGCAGCGCCTGATCAAGAGCGTGCCTCGCGGCCCTGTTGCAGGCTGACTACGACATGCGCACGGCGCTGATGGTGGCCGCCGCCGACGGCAGCCTGGCGGCGGTGCGCGGCCGTCTAAGAACCAAGCGCATGCTCAGTGGCGCCGGCCTGTGGGTCCCTGGTTGCGCCGTGGCAGTTACGGCGCCTGCTTACCATATAGGGTCTTACACGGCCCTGCACTAGTCGTGTGGGATGCAATGTGTAGCAGCGGCAGAGGGCGGCGCAGGGCATTCCGCATGCGGCGCAGTAACTTTCCCCCTCCGCTCGCTGCAGGTGCGGCTGCTGGTGGAGGAGGGCCGCGCGCCCCTGCACTGCAAGGACAGGTTCTGGCCCCAGCCCTGCACCTGCCCCTGGACACACCCAGGCCGTGACAAGCGGGCGAGCGTGCATATGCCCTGCTGGGTCTGTCTGATCCGCACACCTGGCACCATCCACGGTCTGGAAGAGGCGAGAAAGCAGCATGCGGGACTGCATGCGATGACGCCACTCAAAACCTGCCAGCGGAGATGGAGACGGGGAAGGTGCCTGGCGGTCGCCGGTTCACGACTTGCCAGATTGTCGCGGCGCTGCATCGGAGCTGTGTCACATGGAGCGTGGGAGCCAGTCAGGCATCAAAGCTCCACAGCATGCCACGGCGCCGTGCAGGTGGGGCCACACTGCGCTGGACGAGGCCATGCGCGAGCAGCGCCGGGACGTTGTGGCCTACCTCCAGGAGCGGGGTGCGCCAGCGGACGGCCGACGCAAGGAAGCGTAGCCCCGCATGAGCTCTCCATGTAGTCCACATGGCAAGAGAGTCCGACAAGGCTGAAACCGGGGGCTCTTCAACAGCCGGTGTTTTTGCTCGTGTACGTGTGATAGGATGTCTGGGCTTGAAGAACAGTTTTGGCTCAAAATGCCCTTTTGTGAGCGGCGTGCAAGCACCAATGCAAAGACGTGTGTGCATTGTGGGCTCGTCGACAATTAATGCTTGCGCCTCTGACCTGCATGATGCTAGTGATGATGGTTATCTGTTGGTTCGCCAACCGGGGGGTTGACATTTCAATGTGCGCCTCTGGTCCAAGGGCTGTTCAAAGATGTGCATGCCGCTATGGACCAGATGAAAAACAATCAGCGCCTGAATGCTGGCATGGTCTGGCCATGATGGCCTCATGAGCACAAGTGGAAAATAAAAACACTGAACCCAGTGCACAGCAAGCACCCGAGGCAGAGAGAGTAAGAAGAACAAGAACCTGCTCATGTGCAAGGGTTTGGATACGCAGCAAGGCTACCAGATAAGCACGGTCGCAGCTGAGTCTTCTGCTGCTCGTGCTTGACGTGTCCTTGGGTATGGTGTGCTCGACGAGCGCACCCATGTTGGCGAACGCTGGCGCCGCGCCGCGGCCCGCGATGCCCCAGCGCGCGCGGCGGTGCACCTGCCTGGCGCGCAGCAGCAGCAGCGAGTACCCGAGCAGCAGCTGGCCGCGCGCGCGGCAGGACGCGAGCCTGTCTGTGCAAGTGCGCGCGCTGTCCGGCACGCTCGCACGCGACGTGGAGGGCGCGACCGCCGAGGAGCTCTCTGATGCCGACCTGATCGAGCGCCGCCGCCTGCTGGAGGACAGCTACCTGGCGGCGACCGCGCCCGAGCCGGTGCGGCGTGTGGCGCATGTGCTTTGAAACGGCGCGCTGCGAGCTCCGTTGCGCTGCTTGGTGCGCCCTGTGTCGACGCCCTGTCGCGCTGCGCAGGATACCGCGTCCACCAGCTGGTCCGAGCGGGCGGAGCGGGCGCTGGCCGGCGAGGATGCCGCGAGTACCCGGACGGCTGGCTCCGCGCAGCCAGCCCCGAGACTGCGGCGTGGGCGGAGCCGGGTGGCGGAGCCGGGGGCGACCAATCGGTCTCGGTCGGCCAGCAGGAGGCGATTGAGCCGAAGGACGGTGCTCAGGCGGAGGAACGTTGTCCGTCGCCAGCCTGTGAACGCCCTGGCGGGCACGCCGGAGGCTGCGAACGCCAGAGAGCTCGCGCGCTTGGAGCTGGCACTGCGGGACGGTCAGAGCCAGGGCGGGTGAGCGATTGGCACGCCATGGCTTGCTTTCACAGGGCATGCGCATGACTGCATGCTGGCCGACCTCAAGAGGCGGCAGCGAGTTGCGTTGCAGCATACAGCACGCTCGGCATGCTTGTGCATGCGGAGGGCGCGCACTTTCCCAGGAATAATATCTTGCGGGTAATAGTGCGGGGCGCGCGCGGTTGCAGGGACCCGGCCTCCGCCACGGACAACCTGGCCGCCTTTATAAACAGCATGGGGCACACGGAGGTGCTGCAGCGCGAGTCCGAAGCCTCGCTGGCGCGGATGGTGCAGCGGGGCGCGGTCGCGGAGCAGCGCATGGCCGCGCAGCAGGAGCGCCTCGGGCAGCCGCCGTCGCTGGAGGAGGCCGCCGCAGAGCAGGCGCGCCGCTCGCACAAGCGCTTGGCCCTGCATAGCAGCCCAGCTGATGGCCCTGGATAGCAGTGGCTGCCACTTGGTTTGGCAATCACCTCCAGGCGTCAGCTGCTCCTGCCAGCTCTGCACCTGCCACCTCTTCAGGAACAAGACACTGGTCGCACGACTGGCTGCATCAACCAAACAGCGCTGTGTTTTCCCTGGACTAGTGCATATGAGGCTGCTCGTCTGATACCGTGCTCTGCGTATGCAGGGCCTGCGCTCAGCGGCGCAGCTGCGGCTGCTGCTGGCGAACAGCGCGGCCGCGCGCCAGCTGCTGATGCAGCACAACTACCGCCTGGTGATCAGCATCGCCAAGCGGTACATCGGCCGCGGCGTGGACACCGCGGACCTGGTCCAGGAGGTGCGCACGCGCGAAACGGGGAGCGCGCGCACCGCCCAAGCTCGGTCGCCGTGCCTACCAGTGCCAGCGGGCATCGATCAGGGTTAACTTTAGAGCAGATGCTGCCGCGCTGCTTGCATAGCACGCGTTTAGGTCTGAAGCTGCTCTGGAGGACAGCGCTTGCCTGCGTGGGACACTCGCGCGCGCTGGCGAGACGGCGGCGGCTGCTGAGCTGGGGTGGTGTGCGGCGCAGGGTTTTGTAGGGCTGTCGCGCGCGATCGACAAGTACAGCCTGGACCGCGGCTTCAAGTTCTGCACGTATGCGTCCTGGTGGATCCGGCAGTCCATCTCGCGCTGCATCACCGAGCGCTCGCGCGTGGTCCGGCTGCCCGTGCACATCTACGAGGCGGCGGCCAAGGTCAAGCGCGTGCGCGACGAGCTGCAGGTGCGCCTGGGCGCCGACAGTTTGGCGCCCTTCAAAGGCGGGTCGCGGCAGGTTGCTATGCGTGGAGCCCGGTGCGGACTGCCCTGTGCACGTCAGGGTAGCGGGAAGGCCCGGCTTCACCTGCCTCCGTCAGCAAGGGAGCAGGGGATGTACTGACAGCGGTGCGGCGCCGCAGCTGCGCGAGGGCGGCACGCCGAGCAACGACGCGGTGGGCCTGCTGCTGGGCCTGACGCCGGCGCGCGTGGCGGCGTACCGGCGCCACGCCGCGCCCTCGCGCTCGCTGGAGGCGCCCGTGTTCGGCGCCGGGCTCAAGGCCGACGCCGCGCCGCTGCTGTGGGCCGACCGCGCGATGGCCGAGGACGTCGACGTGCCCGCCGCAGTCGCGGCCAGCGAGGAGCGCGGCGTGCGCGCGGACATCAACGCGGCGCTCAGCACGCTCGCGCCGCGCGAGCGCAACGTCGTGCGCATGCGCTACGGCCTGCACCGCGCGGACGGGCATGCGATGAACCTGGGCGAGGTCAGCGCGGCGTACGGCCTGTCCAAGGAGCGCATCCGCCAGATCGAGGACGCCGCGCTGTCCAAGCTGCGCCTGCCCTGGCGCCGCATGCTGCTGCGCGCGGACACGCTGGCCGCCGCGGCCGAGCCGGACGCCGCGCTCGCCTAAGCGCGCGCGCTGAGCGCGCATGCCGCAGCGGCTGCGGCGCCTGGAGCGCCTGCGCGGCGTGCGAGCGGGCCGCTGAACGCGAGGCGGGCGCATGAGCGTCAGGGCTGCGAGCGCGGAGGCGCAGCTCAGAGGCGCCCGCTCGCTTCGACAGAGCGTCGCGGATGGACCAGGTCCACAGGGCGTCCGTGACTTTGCTTCTGATCAATGCTGCTGCCCTTACGGGCAGAGGCCTGCGTCTGGCCCGCGCAGCGGCCGCGGCAGATTGCCGCGCTGCGCCAGCTGCGTAGGGCGGAGTGTGCGAGCATCAGGGGCTGTAGGGACCGTGTACACCAATTACGTCGGTAGGAAGAGCGGCACTCATTCTTGCGTGGCGCTCGGGGCGTCGTCGCAGGCCTGGCATTGTACCTTTTAGGCGCCGGGAGTGTGATCTGGTTGCTCGCAGGTAGGCCTCAGCCCGCTGCGAGGGGCGTGGCTGCCCTCAGGCGCTCAGGCCCGTCTCTCCCATTCATTGAGCGCGCCTGGTCTGGTGTGGCTCGATTTTGGCTGTCCAACGGCGCAGTGCACGCCCTGTGCGGCCTGCCGCCGCGTGACCTTTGTGGGATGGCTGTTATGCGCGGCGCGCTGCCGAGTTCAGTGTGCGCGACCGATGATTAATTTGTGTTTTCGCGCCTGCCTGAGTCCGTGAACTTAAATGTAAACGCATGCAAAGATTGGGACTGGATGGTTTTCCAGTGCCGACAGCGCAAGCACCCGCTCCTCGTCACAAGCGAGGCAGCCAGAGGAGCTGCCCGCGCTGCATTGTCCTGCCCCTGGCGGCCACCGCCTCCAGAACGCCTTTTGCTGCATGCTGCACGCCCGATACAGCGCCGTCCATGGAGCGTGCGCATGGCGACTCGCCTGCCCGCTCGGACGCCAACCAATGAAAGTATGCACGGCGGACTGCGCAAGCCCGCAGGGTTGGGGCCAAGCCTAGCGCCCGCGGTGGCTACACGCGCTTCATGAGCGGGAAGGCGATGACGTCGCGGATGGAGGCCGCGTCGGTCAGCAGCATGGCCAGCCGGTCCAGGCCCAGGCCCATGCCGCCGGTGGGCGGCATGCCGTACTCCAGCGCCGTCACAAAGTCCTCGTCCAGCACCACCTGGCGCCGGCGGGCGGGCGCGCTCACCCCGCGCTGCCGGCCCTGGACCTAGCCTGACAAGGCGCCAGCGGCTCCGTGAGCCTACGGGCCTCCCCGACAACTCTGTCCTCTCTAGGCCGCGTGCGCATCCGCCGCACCCCAAGGCCGCGCCTTAATGCGCACCCGCGCCCACCACGCAGAGGGCTGTCGAATGGCCGGGGAGAGGGCGGCGCGTGCCCCGGGGCACCAGTGAGCACACTGGAGGCGGCGCGGCTCGCCCCTGCTGCGAGCCGCATACCTCTGCCGTGCCACACGCACAGCCCGTCCTCCAATGAGCGTGGCAGACATGCTTGAACCTGTCCCTCTGCTCTTCCAGTCCCTGCTCCTGACCTTCGCCTCATGGCTGGGACGCTCGCCAGTCCGCGGACCCTGCGACCTACCGAGGAGGGCAACCTTCACACTCCGGGCGGGCCGCACACCTCGTACGCGTCCTCGTCGGCGCCGCCGGCGCTGGCCGCGGTCTGCAGCTCGCCGCTGACCGCGCCGCCTGGCAGCGCACCGGCGCCCGGCGGCGCTGGCCGCGCAGACGCCTGCGCCACACGCGCCGCGTACTCGGCCACCTGCGCCTCCAGCCGCCGCCGCTGCTCCACCGGGTCGGTCAGCTCGGAGTACGCGTTGGCCAGCTCGCGGCCTGGCGCGCGCGGCGCGCGCGGCTTAGAGTAGGGCAGGGTAGAGTAGGGTAGGGTAGGGCTGGCGCGTTCGCGCGCACTGCGCTTGGGCATGCCGCGCGCCCCCGCGGCGCCTGGGGCGCCCCGGCACGCATGGCGGCCTGGGCAAGCATGGCGCCCCTGGCAGCCCGCTTGCCGAGCGCCTTGTCAGCATAGTATGTCCGTGACAGAGAAGTGCGGTAGGTGCTCAAATGGCGCGAGGCAGACCGGCCTGGATCACGCCTGGCAGCGCCGGCAGCCCTGTTCGGCTGAGACTGCATTGCCATGCTGTGGTCGTAGCAGCAGACGCTGAGCGCCAGCATGCACGGCGGCAGGGCGCAGGCGCGCAGGCCCCGCAGATCGCACCCGCGACAAACAGCTCAAAGCGCTCCACCAGGCCGGGGCTGCTGCGGTGCGGCTTGGCGAGCGGCGAGATCTCGGCCGGGTGGTCCAGCACGAACGTGGGCTGCTGCAGCCGCGCCTCCACCACCTGCGCGTCCCGCCCCGCGCCTGTTCAGGCCGCCAGCGCTAGGGCATTGCTGACCCTAACCCTAACAGCATACCTGTCACCAGCAACAGCGACACCCCGCCTTTATGCACTGCGGCCACAGCGCGTCCGCCTGCGCAGGGCGCCGCCCTCGCTGTCTGGCGCTCTCGCTCCCGCCAAGCACCCACGTGCATACACAGCTCGCCAGCATGAGAATCACGCACCCGACGCTTTGAAGCAGCGCTTGCAATGGCGCCCGCACCCAGCTTACCAGGGCGGGGACTCAAGCTGCGGAGCTCGGGCGCAACGCCCGCCGCACACCCCGCCGGCCCTCGCTCTCACGCCAGCCAGACCCCAGACGCCCAGCACGGGACGCCAACCCAAGGAAAAGCCACGCTCATCCGGGAGCCGGTGCGCGCGCCTCCTCGAAGCAGGCGTTCAGCGCGGTGCCCACGGTGCTCGCCGCGCCGGCCGCCGCCGCCGCGCGCTCCGGCGCGCCCGCCGCGCGCAGCGCCTCGGCCGCGGCCGCGGCCGCGGCTGCGGCGTCGTCGCCGAATGTGCTGAAGTCCACGCCTGGCCGGCCAACGGGGCTGCGTTAACGTGATGCTCTGCCAATCATCGTCTGCATTGCCACCGCCGGCGATGGCCAGGGTGCATGGGAGGCGCGGGCGCACCGCCTCGGGCGGCCTCCTGCACAGCGCAGACAGGAACGGCAGCCCAGACAGCAAGACAGCCACAGCCGGACTGACATGGGCAGCCCATACCAGCAGCGGCTCCGCAGGCACAGAGCGCCCGCGCGCCGAGCGCCACGCAGGATCCTGCGGACACCCCAAGCCGCCCCACCTGGGCCGTCGAGCGGCAGGCGGGCGCACCAGTGGCCTCCTGCACCAGCTCGTGCATGGTCGCGCGGCGGAACGGCGGGCCGAAGTCGAGCGCCAGGCCCTGGTAGGTCAGGCGCAGGCCGCCGGCGATGTCGGTCGCGCAGGTGCGCACCAGGTCCTCCGTCAGCGCCATCATGTCGTGGTAGTCCGCGTACGCCTGCCGCGCGCGCGCGCGGGCATGCGCTTCGGCCCGCGCTGCGCCTCCTCTCCACACCTTTTGACTTCTCCACACCAGCCACTGCCAGTCGCTCGCCCCAGGGCATGGCGTGGTGACTTGCGCGCTGTGCGGGGCACATGTGGCGCACGTGTATCATGCCCCCGAGCGGCTTCACCCACAAAGAGGACCCTGCACAGCGGGGGCGGGGTGCACCAGCAGCGTGCGCTGGGAGAGCAACGCCGTGCCTTGCAGCGGGACATGGACAGGCGTGCGCGCCTGGTAGAGCTCTACGGTCGTGAACTCCGGGTTGTGCCGCGAGGACGTGCCCTCGTTGCGGAACACGCGCCCGATCTCAAAAACGCGCTCGAAGCCGCCCACGATCATCCGCTTCAGGTGCAGCTCTGCACGGCCGCGCATGCATCGTTGGACACGCCAGGGTTTCCACCTCTCAGTACCTATGACACGCGGATCACCACTTACAGCACCACAATTCGTGGCCGCACCCAACTAGGATAGCAGCAGTGCACGGCCCGCCTCCTTGCCAGCGGCTCAGGCCAGCTGCCAGCAGACTCCTCCACTGTCGCGGCCCGGCATATGCGCGCCGTGCATGGCACCAGCCTCTCCGGCGGAAACTCGCGCCCGCTTGCACAGCTCTGCCCCCGCGCGCATGCAGGGCCCCGCCGTCGGCGGCCGCGCCTGTGGCGATGCGCAGCACGAAGGGCTGCTGCAGCGCGTTGTGGAAGGTCACAAAGGGCCGCGCGTCCGCGCCGCCCGCGGCCGCCTCCAGCACCGGCGTCTCCACCTGCGCGCGCGCGGCGGAGAGGGTGCCGAGGTTAGGGTCAGGGTTGCAATTTATCGCAATACATCCGTAACCGCCGCCTCCTGCATGCCGTCCCAGCACCCGCGTCTCCACCAGCGCGCGCCCAGCGCGCGTGCTCAGCAGGGCTTTCCCAGAGTCCTGCTGAGCATGCATGCACGGGCAGCACACAC
>JAABUP010007287.1_pt1 | contig 14993 bp, 12 predicted proteins | sample 5559201 | NCBI WGS metagenome assembly JAABUP01 (sample SAMN10711887, study PRJNA513373) | rock metagenome | isolation source: Antarctica rocks | place: Antarctica | reverse complement strand
GACTAGATTGAACATCATATCAGCGTTCAACAAACTTTAAATGCATCTCAATAGTGAGAATTACATCACTTTTATCACTGCTTTAGAAGCATATAAATACAAGATGCTATCATTTAAACTGACTAATGAATCGATTTTCTTTCAGTGATATATGAATGATGTTTTATGAAACTTTCTGAACGACTTTTGTCAAGTCTATCTAGATGACATTCTCATCTATAGCAAAATGAGAAAGAAACATAGAGATCACGTCAAACTAGTATTGTGTCGACTACGTGAAGCTGAACTGCAGATGAATATTCGAAAGTGCGAATTCAATGTAGAAGAGACTGTCTTTCTAGAAGTCATCGTATCAGAACTAAATCTTCGTATGAATTCTAGTAAAGTGACAGTCATAGTCAGCTGAATCACTTCGATCAATCTAAAAGAAATTCAGAGCTTCGTGAGATTTGTTAACTTCTATCGTCGTTTCATTAAGAACTTCTCGAAGCTAGTCAAATCATTCACTCAGCTGACTAGAAAGAACACATCTTTTGTTTGAAATGAGATCTGTGTTCAAGTCTTTGACAATCTAAAGAAACAAGTCAGCTCGATCTCAGTACTTCGTCACTTTGATCTCAAACGACAAGCTATTTCGAAGATTGATGCTTTGAACTATGTAAAAGATGAAATACTATCTCAGTATGATGATGAGAAAGTTCTTCATTCGATAATCTTCTACAGCAAAAGCATGATTCTCATTGAAATCAATTATCACATCTATGACAAGAAATTACTAGTCATTATTCAATGTTTTGAACACTGACGACTCGAGCTGAAATGCACTGAACTACTCATTCAGATGTTCATTGATCATCAGACTTTGAAAATTTTCATGAAAAACAAACAGTTGAGTCGATGACAAGTCAACTATCTGAACATTTTATCAAAGTTCAACTTTCAGATCATCTTTAAATCAGACAAAATGAAAATTAAAGTCAATGCTCTAATCAGAATGCTTTTAGCAAACATCTCTGAATCAGCTCAGCGTCTTGAAGATCGTTTTCAGACTATTCTGACTTTTGATAAAATTGATGTTCTATTTATTGAATCAAAAGCAAATCTCTATCAACAAGTATGAATGATCAATCAAACAGATGAGTTCTGCAGCGAATATAAACAAGCTATGAATAAAAACAAGCTCAAATTTCATATCACTAAACTGAAGAATTGCAAAATCATTGACGATGTTCTATTTAGAAAAGATCTACTGTGAATCTCTGAGAACATGCACACGAAATTACTACAAGAAGTGCATGATCAATCTTCAATCTTTCACTTCAACAATGAATGAATCATTGATCTAGTTCAGTGTTTCTATTATTGATCAGATCATTGAGTTACTATTTGATGATACATTTGAAACTGTCATGCTTATCAGCGAAGCAAAGTCTCTAGAAATAGCATCAATGAACTTCATCATTCTCTCTCAATTTCACAGAAACGCTGAAAAGATATAGCTATGAACTTCATCACTGAACTATCTTTGTCAGAAGACTATAACGTCATTTGCACAATTATATGTCGTCTCATCAAAGAACATCACTATGTTTTCTGTCATTGAGAAGACAATGACATTTCAGTCGAAGAAACAATTTGAATCATGTTATGAAACATCTATCGACTGCATGATCTACTCAGTTCTATTGTTTCAGACAGAAACTCTCAATTCATATTGACTATGTGAAAAAGTCTTTGCAAGTGACTGAGAATCACAGTTAGTTTATTCACAGTCTATCATTCTGAGATTAATGATCAATCGAAATGAGTTAATCAAGACGTTGAACGCGAACTTAGAATTTATTGCAATTACATGCAAGATGACTGAGTCAAATAAATATCTATGATGAAATTCAGTGACAATTCAAATATTTTCTCGATCTCTTCAATGATCTTTTTCTACTTCAATAAGAAATTTCATTCTCGAATGAGTTTCAATTCAGATACGACTGACTATGAAACAATTTGTGAACGTCTTGAAGCTAGAAAAATCAATGATATTATCATTTGAATGAAAGAGTTACTGAACTTTAATCATCAACAATTGAAAAAGACGAAGCTGATCATCAAAGTTCAAATCAATAAACATAAATGAAACATCACATATGAAGTAAATGACTGAGTTTGACTATCTTTCAGAAACGTCAAGACAACGAGACTCTGCAAAGATTTGAAAGACAAACAGCTAGATCTTTATCAAATCACTGTCAAAGTGAGTATTTTCTATCATCTTTGTTTATCAGTCAGCATGAAGCATCTGCATTCAATGTTCAGCTCAAAACTACTGCAATCATATTCAGAAAACTCTCTATCAGAACTGCATTCAGAATCACTCAGATCAACCATTATCAAAGATGATGAACATTGAAAGATAAATGATATATTGAACTTCAGACGCTATCAAGATCGAATACAATACAAAGTCAAATGAACAGATCTAGATAGAGATGATGAATGATACTATGTCGATAAAAAGAAATTCAATGACTCAGAAGAAGTTTTGAATGAATTTCATAAGCTATATTCAAACAAATCGCGCTAAATATCGAAATAACTATCAACAAAAGTGAGCAAATGAACTACATTCATGCAAACATGAATTTTCAAAGAGAGAAGTAATGTTACGAGCGTATCAAGACTGAACAAGACTGAAGCTTTAATCAATTCGCAGTGAACGCTAGCGAGTTCTCTGCGTAATAATTAGAACTAATCAACGAGCTAGTCAGATTTGACTCAGATATGATTCAGATATGACTCAAATATGACTTAACACTCTTCTTCTTTCTCAACACTCTTTTCTTTCATCAACATCTTGTTCATCTACATTACATTCTTTTCATGTCACAAACACATTTCTTTCAAGTCTAGCACAGTCATTGAACATTACATAAATAAAAGCTTTTGTATCAATCTTCTTCTGTATTCTTAATATTCAGTTATAGTTATTTCTAAAGATCAAGCACTATCAATTCTGATCTTCATTGATTGTATCATTTAAACATGATTCTGACAATTATGACACATTGTCTTTGTTCTGCTCTTCATTGACGATATTTTATACAATGATGTTTTGATTCGATTTTCAATTCGAAAACGAAAAACGTTTCTTTGCATTCGTGATGCTCATGATTGTAACGCAGAAACTGTGTTCTCTTGCTCAATGATTGTCATTCATTGAGCAGAGAAATGTGTGATGAAAGAAAGATGTGCATGATGAGAAGATAAAGTGTGATTGTATTGAATAACTCTTTTCTTCTCTTGATTTGACTTGTGTCATGTAGACGTTGAATAGATTGTTAGTATAGACGTGCAATCGCAATCGTTCAATGCTTAGCTGATCGATAGTAGAGATGCATTCTGATCGTTCTCATACACTCTCGATTTTTCACGTAGATAGATGTATGATCTGATGTCAAGTAAAGAAGATGAGTTCAAGTCTCTTCAATATATCAGCGTGATCGACGAGTCACTACTTCTTCGAGCACTGTAGTCACGACTCTCAGACTCATCATCTGAAATGACTATTTTATCTGATATCTTTTCATTAATTACTCAATGACACTGTCGATGTGATGAAGACGTTTCGATATCGACGCAGTCGACGAGTCGCAAATTCTTCGATCACTTGTAGTCACAACTCGCAGACTCTTCATCTGAATTGTTTTTTTCACTAGGAGTATCTTTTCATCTCTTACTGACATTGACATGTCATTAATCTTCTTCGTAGATCGATTGTGACTGTTAGAAGAGAATGTTGTCGCATGAGTGAAAACTCTGCACGACGACTTTCCTGATCACGCAACGTTCTAACATCGTTCGAACTGCGTCGAATTGAGATCTCTTGACTCTTCTGACTTCTATTCGAACACAGAATAGAATCAAAAGGTTCGTAGTCGACATCACGTACAGGTGAATCTCGTTGCCAGCCGTGTGTGTCCAGTATAATTTAAGTTTCTTCATTGCCAAAATACCGTCGAAATCTCTCAAAAAGTCCCTCTTTTTTCCCCAGCTGTGAATTTTGTTTTTTTTGTTTTTTTATTTCCCTACCTCAAAACGTCGACATAGCTAATCACCGTCACGTAGTCAATCTCCTTCCCCAAATGCCATTCCCTCCCTCCAGCAGCGAAGTACCCAACTCAAACCCATTTTTAACAAGAAAAATTCTTTCCCTGCCTTTTCTTTAAATTTTCATCTTCCTGACCCATACATAACTCACATTCGCCAATCTTCTCCTTTTGCAGCATTTTTCTCTGTTGCTACTATTTTCCTATTCTTTTCTTCTACCCCTAGCTAATCTGCTTCTTCTTCTCTCACTCTTCTAATATATCTTAGAATTTTTACTTCATTTTTCTCTGTTCTTTTTACTCACTTTTTTTTTGGGTATATATCAATTCTAAATCACTTACTATCTCTGAGCACTCACCCGCAGCATGAAAATTTTTCCCCTCCCTCAAAAAAACACCCGTCAAATTTTATAAAACAACCTTTTTTGTTTTAAAAATTGGTCATATTTACAACCTTTCATCTTCAGGATTCCAGCTCAGCAGCCTCAGCCCTTCTTCTACTATGCGTATCCCCTCCCCCCCAAAAAAATCCGCCCACGGCAAAATTGAACTTATGATTGTTTGTAAATAGTATAGTATGTTGAAATAGATGAAGAGCAATGGTCGCTGCTACCTCGCAGCGCTAAAGAGTTCTATCTGTAGAAACGTTCACTTGGTGCAAACAGCAGCCCAAGCCTCCATCATACACCCCACCTTCTCACCATCCGTGATGCAGAAATTATTCTGCATCTCATTCACAACCTGCGATGTGACGGGCGCCAGCTTCGCCTTCTCCTCATCCGTCCAGTTCCTCGCAACCATAGCCCCAAAATTCTCCAACAACACCGTCACAAAGTCTGCTTTGTCCTTCCCCCATATGCCCTCCTTCACGACGCTGAACTCGACGCTTCCAAATCCGCCGTCCGTCAGCACCTTCTCCAACTTTTTGGGGTCGCACCATGGCTCCATCAGCGGCAGCTCCGTCAGCGGGCTCGCAGGCTTCACGCGCTCCTGCACCTCCCAGAGAATCGGCTTAAAGCCAAACGTTTTCCAGAGCGTCACCGCCGCGGTGCCGCCCGGCTTGAGCGTGCGGTAGATCTGCTTCGCGCCCGCAACGGGGTCCGGAAAGAAGAAGATGCCAAAGTTGGTCAGGACCGCGTCGAACGAGTTGTCCGCGTAGGTGAGGGTCTCGCCGTTCTCGATGCGCAGATCCTTAACCTGGGCCGCGAGCGCGGGGTCCGCGGCGATGATGGCCTTGAAGGACTGCACCATCGGCGGCACGACATCGGCGGCGGAGACCTCGGCTGAGGGGTAGACCTTGAGGAACTCTTCGGTGGCTGCGCCGGTCCCGCAGGCGTTGTCGAGGACGGTGCCGCCTACGGCGGGAAAGGACTTGAGCAGTGGAGGCAGATGTGAAGCGACTGCCCGGCAGGCGTGGCCGACGCGGTGTTCGTAGACCGAGATGACGGAGGCGAAGGCGGCGAGGCCCTCCTGGGCGCTGGCGGGGGCAGAAGAAGCCATGTTGGGTGGCGTATTGTTGGAGGTGAGGATGCTAAGAAGGAGGCAGGAAGGCAGTAAATAAGCAGGATCGGTTGGCTTCTTGAACTTGAGACAGTGTACACGCATAGGCCTGACGAAGGTTGATAAGAACAAGATGCCGCGATCCCCTGCTTCTCTGACTGGAATGTCTTAGCGAGGTGTTGCCTACATGTATTGAAGGATCCGTCATCTAGACCCCGTTTGCCGAGAGTACTTACGGAGTAATCATACTCCGTACTCTAGTAGGTTCGATTCCTAACGGCGCTAGTACAATGGTGTAGTGGTTTCGTTTCTTCTTTGATAGCGTCATTAGCCATAGGATACAGTACGATAACATCCCGTGTGCTAGGGTTAAATTCCCCGAGTTGAATCCCCGGTCGGGACGACTCAAAATTTCCTTGAAGCAGGTCGTCGGGGGCCGTCGCCTACTCGTATGCACGGGGTTTCCGCGCGCACGGGGTTTCCGCGCACACTGGGTTTCCGCGCACACTAACTAAAACTATTTATATTAGTGCCATTTTTGGCACGCTAAACCCGATATTATCTGTTGCTAATCTTTCTAGGTTAGAGTGCGCGGAAACCCCGTTCATACGAGTATTGGTTGTGGGCCGCGTTTGCCGAGAGTACCTAATCATAATTCGTTTCATAATGGCGCTAGTCTTTGACCCTACCTGCTGCTCTAGCTGATCTGATACCATATACAGTAGCGCCTAGCATTTCTTTGGAGCATCGCACGGAAGCTGAGGCTGCCCCACATGACACCCTGCACTCCTGATAACTGCGGCGCACCTACAGAGCAGAGCTGACACAGGATCCTCTACACGATGGATGATCAGACACGAAAGCAGATGCCAGCGCCGATGCGAAGCTGCTGCACCCACAGCCGAGTGCTGCCTTTTCGACTACGTGCATCTATCAGCATTGCACTCACCGACCGCTCTTTGGATGGCTGCGGCGCATTCAACAATGTAGAACAGCTGACTGGACCCTGGAAAGCGTGTCAGCTAGCGCACACTTGTATGAGCTTATAACGGCAGGGCTATCGGCCCGCGAAAGGATGCCTGGAACTACAGTACTTGTACTTTCGGGTTAGTTTTTAGTGTGTCAACCGAGCATAAGCGGCCTAATTTTAAATAAACAAACCACATTTCTACTCAACAGAACTACTATTAATTCTACCTCATTACACACTCTCCATCATGCCTCATAAGAAGAGATTCACAAAGGGAACAGCTAAAACGGAAGCCTCGCGAGTCAGCAAGTCAGATCATCAGCAAATTCATCCGGTAATTAGATCTGCAGCAACGATCCTGAGCGAGATCTCGGGAAATTCTTTACTTTCTATAGGAAAATCTCTAGATCTCAAGCCGAATACAGTGCATTATATAGTCAAAGATGCAAAGAAGAAAGCTGAAGATAATAATTGAAAGCTTCTTGATCAACGCAATTTCCAAGACGCCTCGCGATTAAATAGATCTTGCATTCGGGCGACAGCGTTGTTCCTGTCTCAGCGTCTAATCCATTCAGAAAATAGGACCTCAGAGTCATAGTCATAGATCAAAGTCACGTTCTTCTCATCGATCGTATCGCTTCGACGTTGCTCAAGATAGACGATATCGTTGATCTCAGAGCATCGATGAGAGATAGAGAGATTGCGGAGGCAGTCTATATACAGTAGTGTCAGAACAGACGGGGGAGTAAAAGATTTTGATGAACCTACAAACAAACTGAAACCTCTGAGCCATGTGATCTGAATAGCTTCAAAATTTACGAAGGCAGCGACAGCGATAACGATAATATCCAGTAATTCTGATGGGGATGAGGCGGTGGATAGGCTCAAATTTGTATATGGGAGGTGCGGGGTTCCCGCTTATGCTCGGTTGACACACTAAAAACTAACCCGAAAGTACCACTCGATCTACGTCAGATCAGCGACAGGGGTTGTTTCAACTCGTATTGTACGCGTATATGACGTGTCATGTATTATTACCGCTTTGGCTAGCCCAGACGTACAGAATGCACAGTCGAGCTTGTATCGCTATGGAGCGGAGCGGAGCTTTCAAGTGCGGATAACAGCGCAGGTCCTCCGTCTTGCTTCGAAGATGCATTGTCTTCACCAAGAGCCTCACAAACATGAAGCTCACTCCAGACTTTGATGTGCCGCCAAATTGCGGGAAGCGTCTGCTCCCCGCTGTTCTGGATGAGACTGCAGCCAATGAGCCTACTCGGATATTTGTCTCAGTGCCAAAAAGCTCAGACATCTCGGAGGGATTTAGAGACATCGATTATGGAACGTTTGCCAAAGCCATTGACAAATTTGCGCTTTGATTACGTGAGCAGGTTAGACAGGAGTCGAAGCCGAAAACAATTCTGTATTTTGGGCCCTTGGATATTCGGTATCTACTGGTGCTACTGGGCGCTGCGAAGGCTGGACATATCGTAAGCCTGCCATACGAAGACTCTCTCTCTCTCTCGCTCTTCATCAAGTTCTAACACTGGGCGGTAGGGATTCCTTAGCTCCCATCGCAACAGTATCGAGGCCCATCAATCAATTGCAGAAAAGGCCGAGTGTGAGACAGTACTGGTTCCAGATGATGCGCCAGCAATGTTGAGCCAGATTTTGCAAGCCAGATCAATGAAGCAGATACCTACGCCAGCAGACGTGGGTGATTCTAGGAACTGGGGCTTCCGATGTTCGGGCTCTCATGATTGACTGTAAGTTTGTGCCACACGGCACCATGACGTTTTGAAGGGTTTTACCTTTTGGCCACAACACTGACATACGCCTCCACAGTCTTTGATACCGCATGGCATGGAGCTTTGCCCATTGCCACCCAGGGTCCCGATAACACCGCTGGCTCTACCAGAACATTCAATTACTCAACTGCTGTAGGCAACTACACCATCACCGAAGCCGTAAGTGTCCCACGTACCTCCTGGTCCCCAGTGTCAAGGCCCGATGACCCATCGCTAACGAGACGCCTCCTGGCAAGCAGTTGACCGCATACTTGGTCGCAGATGATGGCTCCGTTAAGATCTTGTACGAACAAGCTGCTCCTGTGAAGTACAAGTCTGGCAAAGGTGAGTTCGCCGGGTACTGGGTTACATTCCAGTTTGATGCCACTCTTCCAACCCAGTCGGCCATGGGGTGGATCTCTTACTCCTGTCAGACTGAATATCCATTTGGTGAATACACCTATATAGACATTGGCTCGAGAAGCTACGAATTTGATGCTAATCCATACTGCAGACCTCGCTGAATATCGCACTGCCGCGATCAACAATGCCACCTCGATTTTGAAGGAGGCAGGCAAGCAACCGGGCAAGCTCTTGGGCCCATTGTCGGAGACGTCATTCTAGGCGCAAGAGAATTAGAGTAATATGAATTCTCAGGACGCGAGCATCGCAAGTGATATACACGCAGTTAATGCTTCGAATTTCAGTCAGAATTTAGTAACTAGAATCTCGCTTAAAAGAAATAATTATGCAAATGCTATTATACAAAGAGTCCCGCTATACGTACGCCCCAATTTACTTCATATATATATATATACATCTTTCGAACTTAAGACTAAGAATTGCTGTTTTTGTTCGAAAAAGAGAGCAGGGCTACTTTAAAGGGAGCAGCGAGGAAGCAAGAGGAAGCACTATAGGGCAGTGCAGGGGCGCAGGTAGGAGCCTGCAACGGGTCCAACAGCCTTCGGCTGGGGCGGCCATTGTCGGTTTTTAGGATCCTTTGACAGTTGAAAGTGAGCCAGCCTTAAGTGGAGGCTTCCTCTACAGATTGACCCATCCTTCCTTTGCCAAAGTGTCAAAACTCTGCCCCTGGCATTCACCCCCATCAATCAAGCGCGTGAGAATCGCGCGAGCTGGGGGGTTCTGGGTGATGCCGCCCCTTTGGCGTGGGTAGGCTGCTACCCAGTTGCTGCTCTTCTTACAGAATGAATTTCTTGTGTTTCAATGCCACAGATAAACGGTTCAGGGGTAAACCCATACTGCCTCTAACCTTGAAGTACCTCAATTATATAAACTAGAAACTAGAATCATCCTTTGCTGGTAGTTAACTTTATATTTCAGGTGTTTTAATGCTGGGAAGTTAGACTTCAGTCTCTGTCAACTAATTATTCACCATGGTACAGTTACATCTACGATGCAGGCTATTGCATGGCTATTTCCTTTTAAGAAAGAAGGTGCTGAAGTAGACAAGTTCTGGAGGAGTGGAGAGGATAGTGGCTTCATCAAGACCCGAACAGGAGCTCGAAATGTAGATGTAAGCGCTGTATATCAGGCAATCTGCATGCTGCATGCTGATATAAGGGGGATAAATCCCTTTCAATAGTAAATTTGAATTACTAGGGTTAGGGCTTTTTATCGGCACTTGCAACATCTTACTAACTCCTATTTGAGTATAGATCGCCAAGCCTTTCTCGCCGATTGACCGAGGGGACAAACGTAAATTTCCAAACTGGGTCCGCTCGACCAGACACTATGCGATCCGCCTCTGGGGAGTGCTCAAACACTGCACATTCTCACTAAACGCCCCATGTCTACCTATTTGCCCGCGCTTAAACGTCTTACAGCCTCTTTGCCTGCTAGATTCCTGCTGCAACGGCTTACACATCCCCTGCCATCGCTAGCAGTGCCAATCTCCCTCCGTAGCAAGAGAACTTCCAGACTGCTACCTTCAACTCAGCATTCTGGCCAAATACGCCTAATGGTTCGTACTGACTTCTATTCAACCCGGTGCCATGTAATGCCCTACTAATCATTTTTGTGCTTGAAGTCCGAAGCATTCCCTTCGCCTCTTCGACTCTCCCCCAGCGACATTCCTCCAGGCTGGCACGCCGAAGCTGACAACAACCTGGCCTACGTCCCTGAATCCTTTCCAGGGGAACGCTTCAATCTTCCTCTGCCTTTTACACCACTCCTTTATAGCGATGGCCACGAAGAGATCTTGGTCGAATGTGGAAGAGGCAGCTACTACATTTGGAATGAAATCGCGGATGATATCTGGCGTATTGATGAACCGAACAATATAAGTGGAATATTGGGAGCACTGGATGAGGCAGAAACGCAGGGGAAAGACAATGGCCTGAAGACGACTTTACTGGAGTACCCAGGTTCGAAGGATGCATTGGACCAGAATCAGCACGTCATTGACCGATGGCGGCATGGTGGTAAGAGTGAGGAGGGTGAGAAGGGCTCGAGGGAGCAGTTGGGTGTTAATTTATCCGCTTGAGTAGGTGGGTGTTTCGCCGTCCATTGTCCAGCTGAATGCTAACGATCGTCTTTCGCCCAGCTGAAATATAAAAGATGGATGCTTATTGATAAGGCGAACGAGCCTAATTTGACCAAATAAATAACGTAAAATGTCTAGTAGCGGTAGCTCCAGAAAAGGATAGTCTTTTCCTTCTTTGAGATGTCTTACGTTTGATCCATATTGTTATACGATCGAAAAAGTTTTGAATTACGGAACATACACATCGCCATGAAATCAACCCGATGTTTACTTTAACGAAAGTCGAGTAAGAAACGGCAAAGTCAACATCACTCCCAATATGAGGACAGGGAACATCATATTCCGGCTGTTCAAACTCTAAAGAGATAACTATTAGGCCGCTCCGTCTTGAAAGCCTCCATGAAGGCCTTTGAGTTCGTGGCACGCCTTCACGAACTAATGGGTTCTGGCTTTTGGATGAAAGAAATTGTATCTCAATGCTTAATGGCCTTCAAGATTTTCACCATCTCTTTCTTGAAGCTTTCCGGATCAGCTTGGTATTGCCTCATAACCTCCTGACAATTCGGGCATGGATCGACTAGGCACTTATGGACCGCTTCGGAGTCATAACTTGCCGCTTGTCCAACCGACCCTACGTTGATACAAATTCCGCCAACACTCTTTGCAACCCACGGATCTTTAGTCCTGTGAGACTGTTAATATACCTCTAGAAACCAGCAAGGAAAGGTTGTATGCCCTTGCTTTCCAAGAAGGAGACTGGGCAAACTTACCCCAAGTGTACAATCAGCGGTATTGTCTCCGCACAATGCCCGAACAGCTGGCCTCGAGCTCCCAAAGTCTTCCTTATACCCGATACGTCAGGGCTCGGCCCCAAGTCCAATTTGCCTTCTTTTTTCATCCAAAACCACCTCGCCTCTTGAATTACCGTCTTCAGTTCCCCAGCGCCCCCGACGTTTGCCCCAAGCGCAACATCTAAGTCCGTTGGGGGCGAAGCAACCGCCTGCGGAACATCGAAGGATAACATGATAGGCTTCTTTTCAAAGAGAACGTCATTGAACGCGATGAAGGCCCTGTTGGGTGCCATTGCCAGATTCCCCGCCAGATTGACGAGATTTTTGCCGAAGACGGAGACCAGAGGAACGAAATAGTCCTCTCTCGTCGCTCCCGGGTCTGCCGTGCCCATGGTAGAGAAAACATATCCGAGGCAGTCGTAGACACTGAAAAACGGCGTCTTGACGCCGTTCCAGAGGAATATCTTCTCATCAAGGATCGGCTTGCCTTTTGGTCCGGGCTTGGTGAAGATGCGAAGCTTTTATGAGTTGTCGTAGCTGGAATGCTTGATGTTTAGTATACGTGCGTGCAGCTTTTCAGCGCTTGGGTGGGTCGTGGGTTGATCGGGGATTGGAAAGGATCAAAGAAGAAAAACAAGGGTCGAGTGGCCGTACTTGAATTTCGTGATCAGGTCGACGTAGCGTACCACGTCCCTCTCGACTTCTTTCGTGATTCCAAAATTCCCAGGCGTCTGTGCCACTTGATCCAGGAAGCCGAATAGCTGGTTGCTTTCTTAGGCTTTCCTTGTATTGAAACATTGGATGAAAAGCTACTTACATCTTTCCGATTCCAGGTATACGCTTTTGTAAGATCGATTCGGTTGTTGAAGGCCCGTCGAGGGACGATTCTAGCTAGTGACATTGTGCAGGCGGTGGCAACACGCAATGAGACTTTGCGGCAAAGAATTCAGAAGAGTTTCACTGAATTAGACAAGTCATCTGAGTCATCAAACCACACCATATGCAGGTGCATGCGACCTAGTAGAGTATCAAAAACCTCGCCACACAACATCTGATCTTGTATGTACTGTACTCGACAAGAATTGCTTCCCCGAGGCGCGTGGCTTCGTCACGGAAGCCATGGTACTGCGATGGAGCTGGCTGGAATATCGATATGTTTATGTGGGAGACCTATGTATGGGGGCTAGTCAAAAGACTGGGGGTAGATTTAAGTAGGTAGATGAGGATTAATTAACATGTGGTAGGCAGAACTACATATTAAATTATACAGCTTTTTGCTACTGCAGGCTCCGGCGCGCTATGGAGGCCCTTCTCCTCCATTTCACTTGTACAGCTGAAGTTGTGGCCGCCAATCCCTCTTCTTTCTGGCCTTTCACTCAAATTTACACTTAATCTTTCTTTTGATCGGTTTTCCTCTCTTTCAAAGTCTTCATTTGCCTGCCGGCTCTTTTTTGTTATCTTCAAGGCTTTGATTCTCTTTTCTCCGTTTTTCCTTTCAACGACACTGCAACGAATAGCCATGAATCGCTGCTTGGAACAAAACTCAAGAAGCTTAAAATTTGTACATAGATAGAGTACGGGCGAATATTGAATCATTAGGACGAGTGGGCACCAGTTACCTCTTCGCACCTGAATATAGCCTTACATATTATTACTGACTGAGTATGCTATTGATGAAATAAACACGAGAGGAGAAATCCAGGTGTTAGTCTTCATGATAAAGTCTGTCAAGCGTCTCATCGAGGGCGTTCTCTCGTTTTTCACAGCTGCACTGCTGGCGAACGAAGTCCACACTCGTCATGGGTAGCAAATACACGAGAATCTGGGGAAGGGGGGAGTTTTACAGGTAGAAAGAAATCACTCAATATGTGCGTTTTGGTACATATTTTTCGGTGTTGTATCTCTGCAACGATCATCTTAGAAGCTCTCCTATTATTGCTAAGGAGCTGCATACAACTGGGGCACATTATTGGTTAGAACTCGACACTTCACTGCCATAGTGCCAGGTAATAACAGAACTTACTGCGAAACGGCTGAACAGCTCAAACTCCATTCGCTCCGCGGCCTTTGGGCCCCTGCGCATCTCACCTAGAGCATCCGAGCCAGGAGGGAAGTCGGTTTCGAAGATTGGCTCTCCAGCACCTCTCATATTCGCAAAAACAGCTTGTCGAAAATGCCATCGAAGAAGTTCATCAGAGGGTCTACCGAGATCATTGCGAAACTGCTCATCAAGAAATTTGCCTGCGATGTCGTCTGCATCATCCGTAAAACAAATGATTTTATGATTATCCTACAATTATTAGCAGCTGAAAACCCAAGGGTGAGCGTGTGTGATCATACGTCAGGATTGATTGAAATTCCATAATGATCAAAGAGCCCGTGAATATCTGCTCTTAACAATAGCCCGTTTTGCTTTGAATTAATCGTATCCCCGTTAGCAGTCGGAATAGTAATCCAACGAGCAAAATTGTGCTGAATCCAGTGATCTTCATAGGCGAGAGGAAAGATGTGTGCAGCTTCGAAACCCGTCCACCAATCACGATAAGCACCCAGTGCTATCGTGCCTGTGATAACACATCTGCCGTCTCGCTTACGTACTTCGTCGCGGAATGAGTGAAGACGAGTGCCTGTAGCCAACGAAATTGTACGTGTGAGACAAGGCTCATTGTTGACGGTGAAGGACCCTGTAGACTATCAGCCAACAGACCCCATTAGGATCAGGTCCAGAGGCTCACCAACTACATAATAGTTCCCGGAACGCAGTGGTTCTTCGTTTCTCTCTAATGTAGCAGAGGTTTCGTGTTCAATAGAAAAGGAGGATTGAAACAGAAGCAAAATTTCTACCATGGAGTAAAAATTGGATTTGGTCACACCGTTGGTCAAAAGCAGGCCTCCAAGTACTGTTTCCCGATCTTCGACATCGTATAAGTGGACGTTACGTCCTACAGATCTATCAGCGGCCATAACGAAGGGCATCAACTTGCTAAAATAATTCGCAGTTCTTTGCGAGACTAAGGTAGGTAGTTCTACACTAAGTAGGTACCTAGTTCTACGGGTCGCGTGACCAACGCTAGAGGTCGCTTTCCTGAGCTACTGGTAATGAATGTAATCTAAAATCACAGAAAACAGAAAACAGCATCGTGACTGCATGAAGAAACAAAGAATTTTCTAGATCTGGTCCGTCACATTTCAACACTCTGATCGAGGCACTTTCATCACCTTCTAAGATAACATCTCTTTGTGTCACAACACAAGCCTAGCGCGAACTCTGAGCACTACCTTAGATAAAGGGAGCCGATACCCGTACACCCCCCTGGCTTACATGTACACCCCCCTTTGCTT
>JAABUP010007285.1_pt1 | contig 14996 bp, 10 predicted proteins | sample 5559201 | NCBI WGS metagenome assembly JAABUP01 (sample SAMN10711887, study PRJNA513373) | rock metagenome | isolation source: Antarctica rocks | place: Antarctica | reverse complement strand
TATGGTCGTCAACGGCCCGGACCTCGCGATCGCGTGGCTCCCGCCGATCGCGCGGATGCTGGCGCAATGGCGGCGGGACAGGGCGAATGGCGCGTGAGTGGTTGTGCGACTAGCGCTCGTCGAGCGCCGCGCGCAGCAGGGTATCGACCGGCGCGTGGTCATCGGTTAGGATCAGGTCGGTGCGAGAGGCGAAACGCGCCGCCAGATCGGCGGGGGCGAACGGGGTCCACCCGCTCACTGTAGGCGTTGCCAGCGGCGCATCGCTGGCGGCGATCACGAAGGTGGCGTGGCCGGGACGACCGACCTGACCATCGAGCGCGTAGACCATGACGTTGCCGAAGACCACGCGCAGCGTATTGGTGTACGCCTGCACGAAACGCCCCTCATGTCCGCTATCGACCATATTGACAAGATAGACGCCATCCGGGGTCATGCTCCGGTGGACCAGCATATCGAACTCGCGTGTCGTCAGGTGATACGGCACCGAGACATCGTTGAACGCATCCCCCTGCACCACCCGATACGCCCCCTGCGGCGCGGCACTGCCGGCCTCGGTCCCGTTGAGGAAGAGGCGCGCGTCGCCGATGTGGGTGATGATCGGGCTAGCGGTCGGCAGCCCCAGGTAGCGCTGATTGAAGCGCACGACACCCGGATCGATCTCCAGGGTCTCGACCGTCGCCGCCGGGTGATAGGCGGTCATGTAGCGCGGGAACGAGTAGCCGCCCGCGCCGATCACCAGCAGGCGCAACGCCGGATCGCGCGCCAACTGCTCCTCGGTGAGCGCGCGATAGACCCGCTCATAGTCGTAGACCAGCGCGCTCGGATCGCCATCGACCAGGGCGCTGTGCATCAGTCGGTCGAGGAAAAACCCGCGCGCCGTCCGACCATCGAGCGTCTTTGTGGTTTCGATCCGCATGCAGAAGTAGCTCGTCTCCGTCAGGCAAGGGCCGGGGAGCGCCTTGGTGGCGACAAGGAGCGGCGACACGGCCAGGAAGAGCACCAGGATCATCAGCGGCAGGCCGCGTCCGGCGCGCGGCCCACCCCACGGCCCGACCGCGAGGCCGCAGATGAGCAAGATCGCGGCGATCAGCCAGACGGTCGTGCGGCTGCCGAAAAGGTCGAGCAGCAGGAACCCGGTCAGGAATGTCCCGGCGATGCTGCCCGCCGCCGAGACGGCGTAGATGCGCCCGATCGTCGCCCCGGCATCGTCGAGGCTCCGCAACGAGAGCTTGACGACGATCGGCGTGATCGTGCCGAGGATCGTGCTGGGGATCAGGAACGCCGCCGCCGTGGCGAGGACGATTCGCAGCATCAGCGGGATCGGCGCGCTCGCGATCCGGTCGGCGGCGGTAGGGGCCAGCACCACCGTCGCCACGACGGTGAGCGCCGAGTAGAGGAAGATCCGGCGCAAGAGCGCGCGGCCATCCGGTCGGCGAGCAAGCCGCCGAGGTAATTCCCGAAGGTGATCCCGGCGAGGATGACGCCGATGATGCTCGTCCAGGTGTAGAGCGACACGCCCAGATAGGGGGCGAGGATACGCCCCGCGAGGATCTCGAGGACCAGGCTACAGCCGCTGGCGAGGAAGACGAGACCGTACGCCTCCCAGATTCGCAGCGCGCCCGGCCTGGGCGGTGGCACCGACAGCGACGGCGTGCGGCAGCGCGCTCGCCTCCATACCAAGCTGTTGCTCCCCTCGAACAGTCGCGGCCATCGGCGCTCCCTCACATGCGTTCCCGCATATATTCTTGCGAGTACACTCATTATGGGACCGCTTCGCACCGGGAAGAATGGGCGATCCTTCCTCTTCGTCACGGTACATTCGTCCCGAATGGGCGGATTATTACCGCAGCCTCGGGAGCGAGAGGGCTTGTCAGGGATGGCCGGAAACGGGCGCACAAAAGCTGAGCGGCTGTCGCCATCATCGAAATATGGTGCTGGATAATGGTGCTGGACAGCGGGCGGTGGCTCGTGTTCTGGATCGGCACCTCCGGCTGGTGCTACAACCACTGGGATGGCATCCTTTACCCGCCCCGACTCCCGGCGCGGGAGCGGTTGGCCCGTTACGTCCGCCACCATCGGACGGTCGAGGTCAACAGCACCTTCTACCATTGGCCGCGCGCCGTGACCTTCGCCAGTTGGCGACGACGCCTGCCCGCAGGCTTTCGCCGCGCGGTCAAAGCACCGCGCGGCCTGACGCACGGCGCGCGACTACTACGCGCCCGAACCCTGGCTCGCGCGCATTGCGGAAGGGCTTGCCGCGCGCGGCGAACGACGCGGGGACCGGATGCCCCCGCGTCGTGCTCGTACCTTGTCTATCCGCGAGTGATTAGCGCGCGCCCGCAGTAACCGCGACATGGTCGGTCGCGAGGGTGGCCTTGCTCTGCGCGTCGAAGAGATGGATGTTGCGCTGGTCGAAGTCGACCCAGATCGGCTCGTCGGCGCTGATCTGGATACTCGGATCGACACTGGCCGCGAGGATATGCTCGCCGATGCGGAAATGAACGAACGTCACATCCCCGGTCGGCTCGACGGTGTAGACGCGCGCCTTGATCGCGCCCGGCTGCTCAGCCTGATACAGCCGCACACTGTTGTGGCGCACCCCCAGGACCACCTCGCCGGTCGAGGTGAGCGCGCGCGTGCCCTGCTCCGGCGACAGCGCGTACTCCCAGCCGCCCTCCCGCGCCGCGCCACCATCGCCGACGAGGACCGCCGTACCGCCGCGCTGCTCCACCCGCCCATTGAGGAAGTTCATCGAGGGGCTGCCGATGAAACCCGCGACGAACAGATTGACCGGGCGGGAGTAGAGATCGTCCGGCGTGCCCGCCTGTTGCAAGACCCCGCCGCTCATCACCACGATCCGGTCGGACATCGTCATCGCTTCCATCTGATCGTGCGTGACGTAGATGACCGTCGCGCTCAACTCGTGGTGGAAGCGCTTCAACTCGGCGCGCATCTGCACGCGCAGCTTGGCGTCGAGGTTGGACAGCGGCTCGTCCATCAGGAAGACCTTCGGACTCCGCACCAGCGCGCGACCGAGCGCCACACGCTGCTGCTGCCCACCGGAGAGCTCGCGCGGTTTGCGTTCGAGCAGCGCCGTGATCGAGAGGGTCTCCGCGGTAGACTTCACCCGCTCGTCGATCTCCGCCTTCGGCGTCTTGCGCATCTCCAGTGGGAACGCGAGGTTCTTGTAGACCGTCTTATTCGGGTAGAGCGCGTAGTTCTGAAAAACCATCGCGATGTCGCGATCCTTCGGGTCCAGCCCCGCCACCGGACGATCGCCGATGTAGATCTCCCCGTCCGTCAGATCCAGCAACCCGGCGATCATGTTCAGCGTGGTCGTCTTGCCGCAGCCGGACGGCCCGACCAGGGAGATGAACTCCCCATCCTGGATCGTCAGCGAGACATTGTCGACCGCCGTCACATCGCCGTACCGCTTGATCACATTCTCTAGGACTACGCCCGCCATGTCTGTCCTCCGTGGATAGTCGGCGGTCAACAGTCGGCAGTCGGCAGATACCCGTCAGGGACACCGTACCAACCATCGAGCCTCACGCCACGATCACCGCTCTGCCGACTGCCGACCGCTGCTATGCCTTCGTCGCCCCTTCGGCGAGCGCCTGTACGAAATACCGCTGCAAGAGCAGGAAGAGGATCACGACCGGGACGCTGGAGACGAACTGCGCCGCCATCAGCCCCGGCCAGTTCGTGGCGAACTCACCGAAGAACTTCTGCAAGCCCGGCTGGAGGGTCAGCAGCACATCCCGATTGAGGAAGGTACGCGCGTAGACATATTCGTTCCATGCCTGGATGAAAGTGTAGATCGAGGTGGCGATCAGGCCGGGGGACGAGAGGGGCATGATAATCTTCCAGAACGCCTGGAAGCGCGTCGCCCCGTCGATCCGCGCGGCCCGCTCCAACTCCTCCGGGATATTGTCGAAAAAGCCCTTGAGGAGCCAGATCGACAGCGGCAAGCCGAAGGTCAGGTAAGTCAGGATCAGCGAGCCGTAGTTGCCGACGAGACCGAGCGTCTTCATCAGCAGAAAGAGCGGGATCAGGAAGACGACGCCGGGGAACATATTGCGGACCAGGATGGCGAAGAAGAGGAAGTTGCGACCGGGAAAGCGGAAGCGCGAGAACGCATACGCCGCCGGGACCGCGATCACCACGCCGAGCACGGTGGTGGCGAGCGAAACGATCAGGCTATTCCAGAAGAGGCGCAGGAACTTCGCCCCCATCTGCCCGCTCGGCGAGAGGAGATTGGCGTACTGATCGAGCGTCGGCTGCGACGGGACCCACTGCGGCGGCTGCTGGATCGCCGCGAACTGCGACTTCAGCGATGTCGAGAACATCCAGGCGAGCGGGATCAAGGCGAACAGGATCAGGAAGATCAGCAGGATCCAGCTCACGATCCCGCCGATCGTGACGCTTGAACGGCGGCGCGAGCTGCGCGCGCCGGTGCGCGCGGTCGTGGCGCGCGCACCGGCGCGCGGCCCCTTCTCGGCGGTGATCGTGCTCATGCGGGCCTCCTCTCGCCATCCGTCAGCGCTTTCACGTAGAAGTAGCCGAGGACCAGCATCATCAAGAAGAGGATCACCGCGAAGGCAGACGCCAACCCGTAGCGGAGATCCTGGAAGGCGAGCAGATAGATCTTGACGATCCAGATCATCGAGGAATTCGCCGGGCCACCGCCGGTCATGATGAACGGCAGGGTGAACGAGTTAAGGTTCTGCACGAAGAGGAGGATCGTGGTGATGACGATCACGCCTTTCAGGTGCGGCACCGTCACATTGATGAAGGTCTGCCACGCCCCTGCGCCGTCCACACGGGCAGCGCGCAACAAACCACTCGGCACCGTCTGTAACCCGGCCAGCAACATGATCATCGCGAAGGGGAATTCCTTCCAGACATTGACGACGATCAGGGCGGGCAGGGCCAGATCGACCGAATCGAGGAAGATGACCGGCGACTTCACGATGCCGATTTGCATCAGCGTGCCGCTGATCAGGCCGTAATCGCTGTGATACATCCAGCGCCAGATATAGGCGGCTGGCACCGCGCTGATCACCCAGGGCACCAGCAGCAAGCCACGGACCAGGCCGCGCATCACGAATTCCCGGTGGACGAGGAGCGCGGCCCCGAAGCCCAGGATGAAGGAGAAGAGGGTCGAGCCGACCGTCCAGACAATGGTGTTCTTGGTCGCGTCCCAGAAGGTGTAGGTGCTATCGGAGAGGATGGCCTTGTAATTTTCGACGCCGTTGAAGTACCAGTTCGGCGAACTCGGCGGCGTGTTGAAGAACGACAGGTAGATCGTGTAGTAGATCGGGTAAGCGATGACGACAACCATCACCGCCAGCGCCGGGAGGATATACAGGTAATCGTTCCAGTGGCGACCCATATTCGCCAGGAGACCGGTGCGTTGTGCCGATCGGCGACCCGGCGCGGGCATCTGTGTCACAGCCATCGCGTTCCCTCCGCATGGATCGTATACCGGGGGTGGGGGCGGCACCGAAACGGTGCCGCCCCCACGCACTGCTCGCGCCGCACGCGAGCGAGGTTTAGAAACCGTTCCAGGGGCCGCGCGCCTTGCGCTCGGCGATCAACTTCTTGATCTTCTCCGCCGCGTCGTCCGCCGCCTGCTTCACGGTCATCTTCTGCGTCAGGGTGTTCTGGAGCATGTCCGGGACGATCGAGTTCATGATCGTCGTGGACTCCGGGATGACCGGGAAGGGGATCCCGTACGGCAGCATCGAGGTGGTCACGTCGAGGAACTTGACCGAATCCAGGCGCTGCTTCATCCACTCCGACTTGAACCCATCCTGGGTCGGAGGATTCGAGCCGACCCACGCCCACTGCTTCGTCGCCCACTCCGGGCTGACCGAGAAGTTCAAAAATGCCTTCGCCGCATTCTTATCGACCGTGTGGCCGGTGTACTTATCGGCGAAGATGTGCATGTTCGAGCCGCCGAAGACAACCGCGCGCCGCACCGGACCCTGCGGGATCAACCCGTAGACCATGTTGTCGACTACGCCCTGCGCGACCGCCTTGTCCGCGCCGGTCGCCTTGGCGAGCTTGTCGTTCATCAGCGCGAACTCGCTCGGGTGAACGATCACCATCGCGATCTGCTCGCTGACGAAGAGGTCGCCGTTCTCCGTCTGCGTGTTGGTCAGCGCGGAGGTCGGCACCGACTTATCGCGGACGTACATGTCGTAGTAGGTCTGGAGGGCCGCGATCCCGCCCTCATTATTGATCAGCACCTTCTGATAGGTCGGGTTCGCCTCGGCCTCGTCGAGCGCGCCGCTACCGTAGGCCCAGAGGGTCGGCATGAAGCGGAAGGGCGTGTTGCCGGCGTTGGTCTTGGCGACCATCCCGAAGCCCGACTTGCCGGTCTTGTCCTTGATCGCCTTCGAATACTTGACCACATCATCCCAGGTCGCCGGCGGCGCAGAGGGATCGAGCCCCGCGTTCGCGAAGATCTTCTTGTTGTAGGCGAACGCCATCGTCTCGTTGTTTGAGGGGATACCATAGACCTTGCCGTTCCAGGTCACCGACTTGAGTGCACCGGGCCAGAACTGCTCCGGCTTAAGATTGTAATCAGCCAGATTGATCTCGGCGAGATAGCCCTTCGCGGCGAACTCGACGCCGCCGAGGATCTGCAAGCGAACCGCATCCGGGGCCGAGTTCCCGGCGGCGGAGGTGCGGAGCTTGTCGAGCAGATCGTTGTAGGCGATGTTCTGGACCTGATCACCGACATTCAGGGGGATATTGGGATAGAGCTGCTTCCAGGCGGCGAAGAACTGCTTGTCGTAATCGATCGCGATCGCTGGCGTCGACTGATCCGGGCCGGTGTACCAGAAGGACAGATTGCCCTTGGTATCCAGCGGAGCGATCTTCGCCAGATCGGCCTTCGTATCGAACTTGATCGTCCCGGCCTGCGCACGGATCGTCTCCGGGTTCCAATTGGCACCCACCCCACCGCTAGCAGCGACGCTCGGCGTGGCCCCGGCACCAGCCGTGGCGCGCGCCGCAGTAGCAGCAGCCGTCGGCGCGGATGTCGGGGCGGTCGAAGCCGCACCGCCGCCCGCCGCAGCGGTGGTGCCGGTCGGCGCGGCGGCGGGGGCGGACGTCGGCGTGGCCGACGCGCCGCACGCGGCCAGGACCGCCCCGATCATCGAGGAAGAAACGCCGAGCACCGCCGCCCGCCGCATGAAATCGCGGCGAGAAAGCTGCCCCTCGCCCAGACCACGAACCAACGAATTGATCTCCTCGGAACGCGACATCGTGCTACGCCTCCTCATACCAATATGGCCCACAGTCCCCTACGCGACAGACCCCACCCCGACCACCTGCTGTCATCCCATCGTGTTCGCATCGGCCACTGGCGACGAGGGGGCTCACCGCCCCCACGACCACATCGCGCGCCACCGCGCGACAGCCACTTAACCCGGCGTGGTCGTTGCCCCCGCAACCCCACACCAGGCTTCAGTTCCCCAGTCGTTCCACAAGAGAGCCTATCACGCGGCGCACGGCCCATCGCACCGGTAAACGTTGCCAGTTCGTGTTTGTGCATTGTATAGAACGGGCAACGCTATGCAAATCGGTCGTGCGGACGATCGGGCAGACACATGCGTATATGTATAGTATCTGCATGACCGCTGGTTTGCAAGGGACCTTGCAAAGATACCTGACCTGTGCATGATTATCCACAAGCTGCTCCACGATGGGGCACGACAATGGGGCACGACGCGACCGCAGGAAAGGGGTGAGGAATGGCGCTGCTCGCCGGGAAGCGCGCACTGGTCACCGGGGGGAGTAAGGGCATCGGCGCGGGCATCGCGCTCGCGCTCGCGCGCGAAGGTGCCGACGTGGCGATCAATTATCACCGCGACGCCGCCGGGGCGGCGGGGGTCGCGGAGCAGATTCGGGCGCTCGGACGCCGCGCGCTCGCCATCGGGGCGAATGTCGGACAGGTGGCCGAATATCAACGACTCGTCGCTGAGGCGGCGGCGGGACTCGGTGGCCTCGACATCCTGATCAACAACGCCGGGATCACCCTCTGGCAGGACTTCTTCGAGACCGACGAGGCACACTGGGACGCTACGATCGACACCAACCTGAAGAGCGTCTTCTTTTGCACCCAGGCCGCCGCGCGGCTGATGCGGGAGCAACGCTACGGGCGGGTCGTCAACATCTCCAGCGGCGCGAGTCGCTCACCCTTCCTCAATGCCACCCCCTACAACGCCTCGAAAGGGGGGCTGAATATGCTGTCGGTCGGGCTGGCGGCGGAGCTGGGGCGCTACAACATCACCGTCAACACCGTCGGGCCGGGGGCAATCCTGATCGAGCGAACGAGTCACGAGATGGAGGATTACGGCGGCCACTTCGCCAAGGTCGCGCCGCTGGGGCGCGTCGGCTACCCGGAGGACATCGCCGGGGCGGTCCTCTACTTCTGCTCCCCCGCCGCCGAGTATGTCACCGGGCAGGTCTTCTGGGTCGATGGCGGCCTGGGGCTCGGGGTCGGCGGCTTCTCGGAGCAGAAGGACGACAAGTAACGACGCGAGGCGCGGCGAGTGTGCCGCACAGCGATAGAACGCCCCGTCGGAGTCGGCGGGGCACGAATGAGCGCCGCCCATGCTGGCGGCGAGAGAGGAGAGGAGGACGGATGTCCACCACACCAGCGATCGAACCGGCGGTCACGCCGGCCTGGGAGCCGAGCGGCGGGTTGCCCGCGCTGCGGATCACCAACGTCAAGGCGATCTGCACCGCGCCGGACAACATCCGGCTGATCGTCGTCAAGATCGAGACGAGCGAGCCCGGCCTGTACGGCCTCGGCTGCGCCACGTTCACCCAGCGCCCGCTGGCGGTCGTCACCGCGATCGAGGAATACCTGAAATCATTCCTGATCGGGCGCGACCCGAACGACATCGAGGACATCTGGCAGGCGGCGTTCGTCAGCTCCTACTGGCGCAGCGGCCCGGTGCTGAACAACGCCCTCTCCGGGGTCGATCAGGCGCTCTGGGATATCAAGGGCAAGCGCGCCGGGATGCCGATCTACGAGCTCCTCGGCGGGCGCTGTCGCCGCGCCGCCGATGTCTACGTCCACGCCTCCGGCGGCAGCGTCGAGGAAGTGGAGGAGAACGTCCGCAAGTACATGGAGCAGGGCTACCACCACATCCGCGCGCAGATCGCGGTGCCGGGCTACGCCACCTACGGCTCGCAGATCAAGCCGCAGGCCGCCGAACCGAACGCCAAGGTGTCCGGCACCCCGCGCCACCCGCGCCTGACGCAGGAATCGTGGGAGCCGGGGCCGTATGCGCGGCTGGTGCCGCGACTCTTCGAGCACCTGCGTGCCACCGTCGGCTGGGAGATCGAGCTGCTGCACGATATCCACGAGCGGATCCCACCGATCGTCGCGATCAATCTGGCGAAGGAATTGGAGCAGTACAAGCTCTTCTTCCTCGAAGATCCGTTCGCCCCGGAGGACAACGACTACTTCCGCCTGCTGCGACAGCAGACCGCGATCCCGATCGCGATGGGCGAGCTCTACGTCAACGTCCACGAGTATCTGCCGCTGATCCGCGAGCGCCTGATCGACTTCATCCGCGTCCACATCTCGGATATCGGCGGCCTCAGCCCGGCGCGCAAGCTGGCGACCCTCTGCGAGTTCTTCGGCGTCCGCACCGCGTGGCACGGCCCCGGCGATGTCTCGCCGGTCGGCCACGCGATCAATCTGCACCTCGACCTCGCGGCCTACAATTTCGGCATCCAGGAGGCGACCCTCTTCTCCGACCGCCTGCGCGAGGTCTTCCCCGGCACGCCGACCTACAGCGACGGGTCGATGTGGGCGAACGACAAGCCCGGCCACGGCGTGGACATCGACGAGGCGCTGGCGGCGAAGTACCCCTATCCCGAGCACCCGCTCAACGGTGCCTGGCCGGAGGTGCGCCGACGCGACGGGACGGTGGTCCGCCCGTAACCCCGACGACTGCGACCGCTCACAACCGATCCGTATTGCCCCGCCCGCGCTGTGTTACCAGCGCGGGCGGGGCATTTTAGCGCCCCACCGCTGCACGACAAGCGCCCCGCAGGCAAGACCTACGGGCCGAAAACCTGTGCCCTCGTTGAGTTTCCCTGGCGCGGATGCGCGGATGGTCCCACGCTGCGCCGGTAACCACCCATCGGGGTCATTCGTCACATCCGGTGTCCGGGAAGTGCCGACTCGTGTGGCGGCAACGCCGCATGGGGAACTGCGGCGCGCGCTATACTCTCCCCGGCAACACGGCAACACGGCAACGATCGCTCGAAACAGGTAGACAGGCGCGGAAAGGTGACGATGGGCACGGGCACAGCGCGACGAGCGGGCGAGGATAGCGGCGCGGCGCGTGCGCCCGGCGCTGGCCGACAGCGGCGGGGGACGGCGCGACCGCTCCTGCTCCTCACCATCGCGGCGCTCCTGCTCCCCCTGCTCGCAGCCTGCGGCCCCACGACGAATACCCCCGCCACCACCGTCAAGCCGACCGGGGCCGATAGCTACCCGCAGCCGCAATATCTGGCCGATACGAGCTGGCTCAACGAGCGCCTCGGCGATCGCTTCATCCGCATCGTCGATCTCTCGCCGCTGGCGGATTACGAGCGCGGGCATCTGCCGGGCGCGGTCCATGTCTGGTGGCAGGATCTCGTCGAGGTCAACAACGGCACCTACGGGATGCTCGTCGATCCGGCGGGGCGCAAGCGCGTCTTCGAGGCGGCGGGGATCGAGGAGGGGATGACGGTCGTCGCCTACGACAACGCCGGGGGGCGCTACGCCGCCCGCTTCCTCTGGACCCTCCTCTACACCGACTATGCCTCGGGACGGCTCCTCGACGGCGGCTACGCGACCTGGCAGGCGGAGGGACGCCCGACGACGCGCGATGTGCCGACGATCGCCCCATCGCGCCTCCCGGACCGCGCCACGCATGAGGAATACCTGATCAACGGCGAAGACCTCCTGCGCGACCTCGGGCAACAAGGCTTCGCGGTGGTCGATACCCGCACCCTCGCGGAGGGGAAGGAAACCTGGTCCGGCGGTTTGCGCTTCGGACGCATCCCCGGCGCGCGCTCGATCCCCTGGGACCGCAACCTGGCGCAGAAGAACACCGCCATCGTGCGCGATCCCGCCGAGCTGGAGCGGGTTTACTCCGGGCAAGCCCTGTCGAAAGATCAGCCGATCGCCGTCTACGGCCTGACCGGCGGCGATGCGGCGCACACCTTCTGGATGCTCCGCGTCCTCGGCTACAAAGATGTGCGTCTCTACGATGGCTCCTGGGCCGAGTGGGGGGCGAACGCGCCGAACACGCCCTACACCGTCGAACCGCTCGCCGTCGGCGACGCGCCGCAGGATACCCCGGCGGTGGTCATCGCCCAGGGTGGGGGGCACTAACAGAGGGCCGTGGGCCTCAGAGACGCAGAGGTGCAGAGACGAGGAGCGCGAATTAAAGGGCGCGGGAGGCGGAGCGCTGGCGGCGCATACATGAAGCAGCGCTGTAGCGAGCACCATCGCGCGCATTCGCTGTCCGGGATTCACCGTAGCGCCGAGGCGCTGCATCGCGCACGGTCGGACGCGCACAGCCTCGATAGCGCGGAAGCTGTTCCCTACGCACTACGTCAGAGCGGTGAGTCGGGCGCTACGCCTGTGCTATCCTTTCCCTCGCTCAGCGGTCGCCGCCACCATCGCGGTCTACCCCCGAAACATCGCGCCGATACGGAAGGATTGTCACCGGTGATGAAGCGCCTCGCTGGCCTGCTGCTCGTCCTCGTCCTGCTCACCGGCTGCTCGACCGGGGCGACGGCCACCACCGCCCCGACACCGAGCGCGCCGAGGGCCACCGCGACCGTTGCCGCCCCGAGTACGACAGGCACATCAAGCGCGGCAGCCCCGACCCTGGTCGCCACCGCCGCAGCGACCACAGCGGCAGCGGGGACGCGCATCCCGCCCGCCGCCAGCACCGGTGCCACCGCGACACGCAGCGGGGTGGCACCGGGCGCGAGTCCGGCGGCGCGCGCCTCCGTGACCGCCCCCGCCCGCTCCGCCCAGGCGACCCCCGGCGCGGCGAACACCACGGCAGCGGCGGGCGAGGCGCTGATCGAACAGGCGGTCGGCTATCTGCTCGACCAATACGTCGATCCGCTCGCCACCAGCACCCTCTACGCCGCCGCCTACGACGGCGCGGTCGCGACCCTGCGCGCCTCCGGCAAGACCCCGCAGGCCAACCCTCCCCCCTTCACCGGGGCGCGGCAGGCCGACATCGCCGCCTTCAGAGCGGCCTACCTGGCGCTGGTGGGGAGCGCGGGCGCGGACATCAATCAGAGCCTCCTCGCCCACGAGGCGATCCGCACCGTCGCCGAGCGTGTCGGCGAGTGCCACACCGCGTTCCTGGACCCCGAGCAATACCAGTCGGTCACGGCGGGGCTCGCCGGTAACAACACCTACGGCGGCATCGGCGTGACGATCCACACTCAGACGCACCCGGTGACGATCGGCGACATCTTCCCGAATACCCCGGCAGCAGCAAGTGATCTGCGCCCCGGCGACGCCTTTATCAGGGTGGGTGACACCGATGTGACCGACCTCCCCGCTGACGCGATCAGCACGCTGGTGCGCGGGCAGGTCGGCACGCCGGTCGTCCTGACGATCCAGCGTCCGGGCGAGGCGGCCACACGCACGATCACGATCACCCGCGCCGAGATCACCGTCCCGGTCTTCGTCAAGGATGTGCGGGTCGCCCCGGACGGCACCAAGATCGGCTACATGAAGCTGTACACCTTCGCCACCGGGACCGACGCCCAGCTCGCAGAGGCGCTTGCCACGTTCCAGCAACAGGGGGTGACGGCCTGGGTGCTGGACCTCCGCGACAACGGCGGCGGCTACATCGACGTCCTCTCCAAGATCGCCAGCCGCTTCCTCTCCGACGGGCAACCGGTCGCCTATCGCATCGAGCGCGGCGGCGCTGAGGAGCCGATCCCGACCAATCCGAGCCTGTACATCAGCGCGCAGCAGCCGTTCGCGATCCTGATCAACGGCGGCTCCGCGTCCGCCAGCGAGGCGCTCGCCTCGGCGGCGGCGGACGATGGCTTCGCGCGCCTCTTCGGCCAGAAAACCGCCGGCTGCCTCGCGGGCGCGACCACCTTCCGCCTCGCCGACGGCTCGGCGATGCAGGTCACCATCTGGAAGATCGTCTCCCCCGAGCGCCGCGCGATCAACCAGCTCGGCCAGGAGCCCGCCCAGGAGGTCCAGCCCGACCCCACCGGCCAGACCGACCCCGTCCTCGACGCCGCGATCACCTGGCTTGCCGCGCAGCCGCAGCGCTGACAACAAACAACAGGATCCCATCACGACAGTGCCTCGCCGCCTTACAAACAGGGCGGCGGGGCACTGTCGTATGCGCTACCTTCTGTTGTCGTGGCCCGTCAATGACGCTGCCGACCGGCTCTCGGTACGTTTCTCCTCGCAGATCAGGACCTCAGTACGATTACCAGCGCCTGCGACGAGACGTACTCTTAGCTCGACTTTGGCCCTTCGGCGGTAGTCAGGCGGCGTAACAGAGCGCGTCGGTCAAGCGGTCCACGAATGCGCGCGGGATTTCTACCGTGTCGGGGTCCGAGGCGGACACGCAAAAAGCCGCGTGCGCCCACAACTCCCGGCGCACCAGGGCGAAGGCGTCCGAGAAGGTGGGCAACGCCTTGGGATACCAGGCGGACTGGCGGACGAGATCGCCGGTCGGCCCCATGCGCGGGTGCGCCCAGAGGGTGACCAGCGAGAACAGCCCGAAGAGCGCCGGGGTCGTCCGCAGGATGGCCAGCTCCGACCACTGGCGCTGGGTCTCGACGCCGAGGTGCCGCCGGGCCTCCTCGAAGGTCACTTCCATCTGCCAGCGCAGGACGAACCATGTCAGGATCTGCGCCGGGTCGGCGGCGGGGTCGGTGCAGAGCAGGGCCTGGGTGGCGAACCGCCCCTGCGGATCGCGGACGAGCACCCAGCGGATGGACACTGGCGGCAGGCCGCTGTGATACCAGACGGCGGTGTCCGACGCCACTTCCACCGCGCGCGCGCCCTCGCCATACCAGTTGGCGATGGTGACGCCGACCCAGGCCGTCGTCGGCGCGGCGACGCGCGCCGCGAGCGTGGGCAGTCGCCCGCCCTTCTTCCGCGAGCGGCCCCGCTGTCCCGGCCGGCGGGGCGGGGCGGGCTCGTACAGCGCGGCGTCGAGGCGCAGCCGAGTGACGACGGCGACGGGGTGGCGCAGGCGCGCGCACCGGGCGAGGAGGGCGATGGCCGCGTAGCCGCTGTCGGCCACCACCACGATGGCCCGCGTCGGCAGCCAGCGCCGCACCTGGAGCAGCGCCTGCCGCGCCCAGTCCGTCAGCTTCTTGTGCCGCCGCCCGCGCTCGCGGTCGTGCCGCTCGGACGGCGCGAGGATGGACAGGAAGGGCAAGGCCCACGCCCGCCCGGCCCACGGGATCGGCACCAGGAGCATGAGGCACAGCCAGCGCAGCCCGCTCACCTTGACGAAATAGTCCTTGCTCGACCGCACCGCGTCCCGGTAGAGGCCCTTGGCCGCGATCCGCGGCCCCCAGCGCCGCTCGATCGTCTCGTCCAGCCCGAAGACCAGCACGCCGGTTGGGGCCAACGCCGCAACCATCTGCCCCAACAGCACGCGCGCCACGGCCAGGCTCGACCACTCCGCCCGGTTGAGCACCCGGTGATAGCGGGTCCAGTGCTTGCTCTGGCCCAGCCCCATCGCCCGCAGCGCCGCGCAGACGGTGCGCTTGCCCGGCGCGAGGAGGGTGCCGGTGACCAGCACCAGCGCGTGGCACCAGACGCGGCGCGAGAACAGTGGCGCGAACGGGGCGAGCAGGTGTAGCATGGCGCGCGGTAGGGTCGGCATCGTCTCCTCCTCCGGCAAGAGTGGTGGACGTGCCGACCCTACCATATCCCCACCCTAAAGGGCCAAAGTCGAGCT
>JAABUP010007282.1_pt1 | contig 14997 bp, 19 predicted proteins | sample 5559201 | NCBI WGS metagenome assembly JAABUP01 (sample SAMN10711887, study PRJNA513373) | rock metagenome | isolation source: Antarctica rocks | place: Antarctica | reverse complement strand
TTGGGGTCCAGCGCGGCGCGGGCCGCATTGAAGCGGGCGACCGGGAAGCGCGCGGCCAGGCGCGCGCGCGCGGCCGCAGGGTCCAGCCGGTGCGCCTCGATCTTGGCCCAGTGCTCGGTCGCGCCGAACCGCGGCATCAGCTCGTCCTGCAGCAGCTGGCAGTAGTCGAAGAACCTGCACGCGCGCGCGCGCGCCAAACTCATGCACTGCCCACTTCCTAGTAACACAAGCTGGGTTTGCAGTACACTCCTTAAATAGCAGTCTAGTACAGTCCTAGACATAGTGAAGCAGCTGGCGGCCTCCTTGCAATGCGCCGCGGATGCAGGCGCAATTGCTCCTCGTCTGGCATATGAGCCCATACAGGTACTGACAGGAGCCGTCGCGCACAAAGGATGGCAAGCCCAGCAAGCACGAGACATGCACAAAGTTGCTGGATTGCTAGGCAAGTATTGGTGATAGAGCCGTCACTGCAACTGCTGCGCATTGTCGTATGGCGTCGCGCAACTCCGCACCCACGCTAGGCAGGCACAGACCAGCAGCAGCGCAGGGTGCTCACAAGCAAGCGCATGACCGTGATGCCCCAGGCTGATCCCTGCCTAAAAATACACCCAGCGCGCCCGAGCGCATGAAGGGTCCCGCAACACGCACGTTGGGAAGCAGCGCACAGGGGAACCCTGCGGATTCCCTGCTGCGCCCAGGGCCGCCGCGCCTGTCCGTGATCGCAGCGCGCTGCGCCGCGTCCTCGGTCGGCAGGTACATGATGATGCCGACCCAGGAGTGCACCGTGTCGGGCGCGCCCGGTGCCGACGCGGGGCTCATCGGTGAGCGCGAGCTCGCCGTCCAGCGCTGCTCGATGGGCGCCGGCGCGGCGATGCGTTCGCGCGCCAGCGCTGCGAGCAGCTCGTCCATGAACGCCAGGTCCGCCCCGCTCGGCCGCCTGCCCGCCCCGCGCGCACCCGCCTTAGGGCGTACCCCTAACCCTGACCATGTGAGGGGCGCACGCGCGGTGGTCGAGCGCGCCAGAACGCAAAGCGCGAGCGCGCCACACACCGCGCCGCTGGCCATGCGCGTCCCCGCATGGGGTGCGACGCAGCACGCGCCCGCCGGCCCCTGCCGTCACTACTGACAGCCTCGCAGCCAGGCTGGACGCGCCGGCATGGCCACCAGTGCCCGCAATGCCCTCTCCGTCGCTGGCACACCGCGGCGTCTCCAGGCCGGCGGGTGGCGGCGGCCCGGGCGCACCGCAGGGTGCCGGGCGGGAACGCAACCTCCAGCACCCACTGCTGCCCGCCGCGCAACGCCCCACACAGCAGCCAGGCCTTCGCGGCATCTGCCGGCCGGGGCCAGCGGCGGCCGGGGCGCACCGCAGGGTGCCGGTCGGGAACGCGACCTCCAGCACCCCCTGCTGCCCGCCGCAGTCGAAGCCCAGCAGCTGATCGCTCCAGCCGGTGCGGAAGCCCTCGCTGCGCCGCCAGTACTCTGCCTCCGCCTGGCCCGCGCGCGCCTGGCCCGTCAGACCCTGCGCCCAAGACCCTCTGTTGCCCACGGTGCAACAGACCTCACTTTGACAAACACTTTCAAGCACCGATGCACGCGACTTATACATGGCAATCAGCCACCTGCACTGGCGAACGAGTCATGCTGTCAGTACAAGTCAGAGCTGCTGCCGTACCTGATTCACGGTGGTCGGGCGGCCACTAAGCGTGCCGCGTCTGGCGCACGTCAAGGCACCACTGCAAGTTTACACTTGCAGTATGCTTAAACGCGAAGTTTAAACTTGCAGTGGCGTCAACTCAAACTTGTCAGCATGGACAGGCTGTCGCTGCGGCTGCACCTGGTTCACGCGCGCGATCCAGCCGGCGTCCAGCGGGTCGCGCGCGATGAGGCGGTCGCGCAGCTGCGTGCCGCTCAGCTCCTCCACGGGCTCGCCGGCGCTGCCGCCGCCGCCGCCGCCGCCGCCGCTGGCGCCGGCCTCGCCGGCGCCGTGCGCGCGCGTCGGCGCGGCGGCGGGCGCCGCGTCTGGCGGCGCCTCCGCCAGCAGCGCGCGCAGCGGCGCGCGGCGCTCGTCCTCGGTGAAGCTCACGCGCGGCTTGGGCGGCTTGGTCCCCTGGCGAGCGCGCAGCGTTCCCCGTCTGCGCCAGCGCGGACGTGCGGCCAGCTCGACCAGGTTTGCCGGCTACCACTCTGATTGGCCTGAGTGCGTTCAGCTGGCTACATGTGTTTGAGCAGCACCGCCGCTTGCCGCTTTCAGAGCGGCAGCACATGACAACCTAGCCGAGTCAGCTCGCGCCCCAGACACGCCTTGCAGCCCTTGGCGCATCTCAAACCCTGCGCAGTGCGCATCTAGCGAGGTCGCGCTGCACGCATAGCACTAACCCTGTCCTGACCCTACCCCTGCCCAGCACGCGCGCGCACCTCGCGTATGGGATTGTTGGTGACGACCACGACCGCGTCTGTGTATGGGATCCACATGTAGCGCAGGTGCTTGTTGTCGCGCAGCCGGCGCGCGTGCTGCCGGCGCACATCCTGCGCGCCGGGCGGCCGCATGAGCATGGCGCCGTCCGGGCGCGCCTGGCGCGCGGACTGCTGGGGCAGGTACGTGTGCGCGCAGTGGAGCGCAGTGCTGTGGTCGGGTGCTGGGCACGCGCGTCAGCGCACGATCATGCGCAGGCCTGTCACTATCGACAGGGCACGCAAGGCAGCCAGCGGATCTTCTCGACTCACAGACATCAAGACCACACGCCACCAGATGTTTGCGGCAAAAACAAATCTCGCGCCACGCTTCAGCGCCAGGTCAAAAGCCCGCACGCGCTGCGCGGGCCGGAGGCGGCGCGCCTTGGCGGTCGTCACGAATGTGTGCTCCAGCAGCTGGTGCGCGGGCACGCACTGCAGCGTGACCTCGGCCACCACGCCCAGTGCGCCCAGGCCCACACGCGCCAGCTCAAACAGCTCCGGGTCGGCGTCCGCGCTCAGCCGCAGCGTGCCCTGCGCGGGTGCACGCGGGTGCAGGGTTAGGATAATAAGTTGGGCGCGCTGTCTGCAAACGCGCGCCTCCCCTTTGGACGCGAGCTTGCGAGGGGGAGGGTGCGGTCAGGCTCGCAGGCGTCCCTGCCACTCGAGGCGCGCCGCGCCTGCCAGGCGCACGCGCCAGCCCGCATGCCAAACCACGTGAACGGCTTGGAGCTGCGTCACGCGCTGGCACGGCGCGCGGCGCTGGTCAGACCCCGGCCCCCTCGCCGCTTCCCATTGGGCTGCAGGTGGCATCCCGCACTCCCGTGCAGGCCGCCAGAAATAGGATAGGGTTTGGGTAGGGTAGGATAATCAACCTATGCATGTTTCTAACCCGCCGGGGCTGGGGGCGGACCTGGCCGGGCGTGACGAGCGTGAGCGCGACCACCGTCTCGTCCACGGGCGGGATGGCCGCGCCGGTGCCGTGCGCGCCAACCTGCCCCAGAGGGTTGGACCGCGCTCTGATATTTGTAACTAGATTGAACTTTCCATCTGCACAGGCCCTGTGACACCGATAAGACACCCTGCGACCTGTCCGCCCCGGTCGGCGCACGGCATCGGCGGCGGCGCAGCAGGCGCGGGGCTGCTCGTACACCGTGCGCGGGGACCGCAACGGAACCCAAGCGTGGCTGGCGCTAGGTAGGTCCGTTCGCGCCCCTCCCTCGTAGCAGCCGCATCACATGCGCACGACGACCTCGTGCCAGGATAACTAAAAGCCGCTGCGGCGCACCCCCGGCGTGCTGTACTGCAGCCGCACCCGACTTCTGAGAACGCGCCCAGTCCTAACCGTAGTCATGAGGAGGAGCGCGCGCCTGCGTGAACCCGCCGATGGACTGCTCGCGGATGGACGCATAGTTCTGCAGCGTCAGCCCGTGCGGCCGCAGCTGCTCCACCACCTGCGTGGGTGCGGGAAGACAGGCTTTGGAAGGGTAGAAAACCCTACAACTGCTCCATCACCTGCGCAGGCGGCGCCGCCGCGGCGCAGCCCCGCCGGAGCTCGCAGCAGCTGGTGTTGTCGACGCGGTGGTGTCCTGATAGAGCAGCTGAGGGCCGGAGGAGTATCCATGACTTACATGCCACACCAGCTCTCGACACTTTCCAAATCAACGACGTCATGTAGTGAAGACTGGCAAGGACGAGTACGAAAGAGGTGGCGGTGCATTGCCTGTGCTTAAACGCTAAGTGTGAAGGCCTGTTCAATGGGCCTCTGCCATCCGCTCTTGGTGTCAAGGCAAACATGCTCCCAGCCGTCATGCGCGCCACCGCGTCGCGCCCCTGCGCACGCGCTACCAGCACGGCAGGCGCGCCATTCACACCCTACCCTACCCTATTGCAGCACGGGCGGTGGCGCGCACCTCCTGCACGCGCGCGCCGGCCTGCACGGTGACTTGCCGGCGCCCGGCGTCCACGGCCAGCACGCGGTCCATAAGCGCCAGGCTCACCTGGCCGCCCTCGCAGAATGCCAGGCCGTTGGGCGACAGGTAGGACCCCACGCACCGCAGCTTCTGGCCTGCGCGCACGCGTGGCGCTCGGCGGCCGGGCCTCAACCAAGGGCCTGGTGATTGGGCGACGGCGCTACACGGCATGCGGAAACATTGCTTGCGAAGCGGTTCCCGGCCTGGGCAGCTCGGGCCGGGTGCGGGCCGCAGGCCCGCCCGCCACACGGCCCGCCGCGTCCCGGTCTGCGGCCCGACAGCACGCCATGACGTAGTTGCATGAGCTCCCACAGCCGACCACAGCCGAGCGCCAGCGTACGCACACGCAGGCGCTTGTTCACGGCTGCAGCGCGATACCCTAGCACGGTTCCCTAAATCTATCCTAGCTCGGCAGCGCGCCTTGCTCGTGCGCGCGCGCGACCACCGCCTCCAGCTCCGCCAGGCTCTCCGGCTGCGCGAGCGCGCGCGGCCGGCACTCGTGCGTGCCGGACCAGTTCACGAGCAGCTGGTCATCATCACCGTCGTCAGCGTCGTCCGCGCCTGCCGCTGGCGCCGCGGGCGCGCGCCCGCGCTGCAGCAGGATGGCGGCCGACGCGCCCAGGCCCACCGCGCCTGCGGTGGAGGCCCTCGCAAGGGTCAGGTGCGCGCGCCTGGCCGGGCGTGGCGCGCGCGGCGTCCGCGGACGCTGCCTGAACGGCGGGCCGGGCGCGCTGGCAACGGCGGTGAGGAGTCGGGTCGACAGAGGCAGCACCCAGCTGCAGCAAAAGGCGAGTGCAGCTGTGGGCCGAGCACGCACCCCACCGCCCCCACACTCTAATGCTGCTTGTCGCAAGCACAGCGCAGCAGCTTGCGCCGCAGCGTGCGCCGAGGTGTGAGCCATGCGCACCGAGCAGGGACAGCGCGCGCCAGTAGCCTTCGGCGGCCTTGACGGGTGCGGGGGCCGCTGACGTGGCCAGGCCCCGCGCGGCGCCCCACGCCAGGTAGTGCTGGCCCGCTTGTCGGGCCGGTGCGAGGGCTCTGCTGCAGGGCGCGGCGCCGGCGCCTCCGCATAGCCACAGCGACGCGGCACTCGGCCGCGGCGCAGCGCTCTGGCAGTGGCTGTTTGTAAGAACGAGCTGCTGCAGAGCCCGCTGCGCAGCGCGTCGAGCGTGCATGGCTGCTATGCCTTGGGGCACCTGAGGCAGCACGCACGGTGTCATTGAACTGATGCGAAAGCGTGGAGGTGCGTGTGCGACTTTGCACTCGTAAGTACTCTGCAGCAGCAGATGACTGTCATTTGTGAAAAGGAAACAGAGTGAAGCGGTTGCTAGCCTGCAAGTGCTCACGCACCTCCGGCCGGTCTGCTGGTCACGTCAGCTACATCGCATACGCTTGAACCACCGCTGCTCTGCCGAATTGCAGCACCAGTACGCTGCGTGGTTGGCTAACACACGAATGACAAGGTTTGCTCAAAACTCTGAGATGGCTATCGGAGCACTGTGCGACAGGTGTGTTCCCATCGCCACCCGGGTGTTCACCCAAATCAGCTTGTTTCACATTGTCAGTGGCCCAGTGTACGACTCTCTGCCTTCTTGGTGTCTGAGAATGGCGCTATAGAAAAGCTCCTGTATCACGTCACTCTCGCTCTGCCATGGCCGTGCGTTACAGCGCACTCTCGCTGAGCGACTGCACTTCTGGCCAGCCATGAGTTTGACCTTTGGGGAGCTCTTTATCGCTCTTGGTGTATTTTCTCTAATACTGGGTGCGCCTCCGACATGCTTTCCCCTGCAAGTGATTTGAGTGCTAGCGTTGAAGTCATGTCGCCTGACCATGTGCATTGTGCACGTGCAGGCCCCAAGGACTTGCCCGTCGTGGCGCGCTACCTGGGCCGCCTGACCGGCAGCGCCTCCGCTTTCGTCTCGCGTGCACGTCATTCTTTTGGAGCGTTTTCAGACCAGACAGAGCTGACACAGGTGGTCAGTGCAGCAGTGAGCTGCACGGCGCCCCACTGTGTCACATGTGTGTCTGACTTGAGCCTGTGCCCTCCCGTGTCAGGTGCACAACGAACTCCAGACCGGCCTGCGCCAGCTCAAAGCCATCCGTGCGGAGCTGCGCGCTGGCATCAGCCTGAGCAACCCAGGGTGCGTCCTGAGGCAACCCCTGAGCGTATGCCTCCTCGCAGCGGCAGGCCAGGACGCTTTTCAAGCTGCCGTCCTGGTGCAGAGCGCGCTGCACACCAGCATGTCTTCCACAGCGGTCCACTGCAGTCTGCATACAGCAGGGGTTGTCCTTGCGCACCAAGACTGCATGCCAGCCTACTTCCAGACCTGTGTGACCTGTCCTGCCCTGCGTCATAGAGAGCAAGACAACCCTCTCATGAATGTATCACAGTGCAACCTCTGCCATGCTGCTACCCTGGGCCAGCCGCTGGGCGGTTGCCTCGACAGCCCGCGCCAGACAAGAGGCACCATGTGATCCTCTCCAGACAAGACAGATTGGCCAGGCAATGATCTAGGCCCTCATCAGCGCTAGTCAGCTGCCAAGTCTCCTTCCCAGCTGCGCCCATGGCCAGTATGTCGTGTGATAGCACGCTGATTCTTCAGCGGCTCCTCGCAGACCCCTGACATCCAGGCTCCTGCATCTGCCCGCCGATCAGCCGGCTGCCGCGCCGAGCAGTACCAGCGCAGCCGCGCAGCCGCGACCAGCCCCTGGAGCGCCCGCGGCTGCAGCAGCAGCTGCGAGCGGCAGCGGCGCGGCCGGGGCGGGGCTCGCGGGAGCTGGCATGCCGCCGCCTCCAGCGTCGGCGGCGGCAGGCGGCGGCGGCGCGACGGGGCGTGGGTTCGCGGCCGCGGGCGTGCAGCCCCTGCCCGTGTCCGCGGTGGCCGTCGGGGCGGCGCCTGACAGGGCAGCCGGCGCGGCGGGGGGCCCGCCGACGGGCGCCGACATCGTCGAGGACGCAATGGCGGAGGAGAAAGTTGCGTGGCGCGCGCGGGACTTCATGGCGACCGGCGACGCCGCCAGGCTCCGGGGCTCACCACCCAGGTCAGCGTAATGTTATTCACAGCATCTGGCGCGGCGCTCAGTAAGGGTGGCCTGTGCGCCTAGGCGTCTGCTAAATACCCCCCCAATACTATCACAGCACTGACCCCAGACAAGAATATGTTGGAACTCATCAGACCTGTGAGAAGTGCAACTGTGGTGACTGACAGTGGTAGCAGGGGGCAGGACTTGGGGCATCAGAGGCGTTTACTTTCCCTGTATAACAAAGCTTTGAGTGCCGGGAATGGATAGCAAGGTTGCAAAGCATGTCAACTGTCCTGTCTAGCTAGGGTGGCCTAAAATGAGGCCGCCTACCTCACGATGCCGGGAGTCTGCATTGCTTGGCATGCAGTGAAAGCAAATGCGTCATGCACCCTGCCTGACTCAAGAGCAGCTGAGCAATGGTGGTGCTAGAAAACGCTACCACCCACCCAAGCCTGGCAAATTGATGCCATAGTCGGTCATAGAGCGTAGCTACAACATGCAGAGAACATGCTCGCATGGGCCTTTAGAACATTCACTATCTGCTGCATTCAAAGAATACCAGGATTTGCCTGCTGTTATGCAACCCAGCAGCACAGTCACAACGACCCATACAAGTTACGGATGGCTTCAAGACTACTGTCATTCAGGTTTGCCCTTCTTGTCGCCTGTCTACGCCGCAGCATAACATGCCAGGGCACTGCTGGACAGCCAACTATCTTGGCGCAACTTGCCCTGGCCTTGGCAGGCGCTTTATAAAGAAAGCAAGACCTGGTAAGAAAGGGCAAAAGAAAAGAACAGACCTTGGCCTCCCCTGCACACAGGATTTGAACATGATGCCACCCGGAACGCCAGAACACAAGTCTGCCTGGCGCCCTGCTGCGTCCTCTGTGCAGCGTGACCGCCTGCGCATCTGCACAGATGAAGTGCATTGCCCGGTCCTCCCTTTGTGCCCAGGCGTCCCTGTGGCAGCACAATATACACGCATGTACCCACCCCCCAGCTGCCTACGGCGTCGCAGCCTTGGCCGCGCGCGCGAGCCGCGCAAACGCGCCGCCAGGGCGCTCCGCGAGCTCGGATGGCGCGCCCTGCTCCACCAGCCGGCCCGCCGACAGCACCAGCAGCGTGTCGCAGTCCATGCTGCGCCGCGAGGAAGCGGGCTCCGATCGGTGACACCCATGTACTGCGTTAGCAGTGCGCATGTGGCCGACACGCAAGAAAAACAACTACCTTATTGTAAGCAGCGCCGTACGTTCAGCATGCACGCGGTACATGCATATCGAGGTGGGGCAGACCGTGGAGGAGTGTGGGAGGCGTGTCGCTGTCATGCTGGGCTGCCAAGTGCGGCATACCCTGGCGGCCTTCTCTGCTGTGCAAGACATGGATTCTCCCCGTGGCCTGCATGCAACCAACACAATGGCCAGGCAAGGCGCCCTGCGACCAGTCCGCAACGCCCGCAGCATGTATGCAGCGCGCGCCGCTCGCCACGCTGCCCGCCTCACGCCGAGCAAGAGCGGCGGGCGCGCACATGGTGTCGATGCGGTGCGCGATGACGAGCAGCGTGCGGCGTGGCCGCCCCGCGCCGCCCGCGATGGCCGCGCGCAGCGCGCGCTGGATCGTCGCGTCGGTCGCACGGTCCACGTTGGCGGTCGCCTCGTCCAGCGCCAGGACCGCCGCGTCCGCCAGCAGCGCCCTGCCGCGCCGGGCGCCATGCTCAGTGGGGGCCAGGCACCTGAGAAGTGCTTGCGTCCAGCAGAGCACAGCAAAGCAGGAGCTTGGGTATGTCGCCCAGCATAGCCAGCATGGCCCGCTCGGCCCAAACACCCCAGTACGCATGCTTGCTTTCATCCTGTGCTTATTCGGGGCGTCGCAATGCGCCCTTGAGCGTCCACAACAGCCCGGCGGCCCCACAGCAGCCGCTGCCAGCAGCCCCACCCCAATGCTGACACGCACCATGCCTATCCATTCCTGGACCACACGCGCGCACAATCCCTACCCTATCCCTGGCCCTACAACCCTATTCCTACCCTATGCTGCGCGCGCGCGCGCGCCTGGCCAGGCAGAAGAGCTGGCGCTGGCCGGCCGACAGGTTGTCGCCGGCCTCGGCCATGCGCGCATCCAGGCCGCCCAGCCGCGCCACCGCGCCGCCCAGCTGCACCGCCTTCAGCGCGGCCCAGAGCGCCGCATCTGGCTGCGTGCCGGCCGGGTCCATGTTGCTGCGCAGCGACCCGCTGAACAGCACCGGGTCCTGCGCGCCGGCGACGGGCAGTGACGCGCAGTTCGTTCGGCCGCGCGCATGAGCCTGCATTGGCAGGTGGCAGCATGTGCACGTTCCTGCACCCTGCCCGACCACCACACCTGGACATCTCATGAAAGAAAAGCATGCAAACTGGTGTGGACCACACTCGGCGCAACCCCGGGGCGTCTGTTGAAGGTACTCGCTGCGCTTTTGCCCGCATGTAGACAGTCTGTTTCGCACAGCTGCGCCGCGCGCCTGGGGGATGATGGCCAGGTGCGAGCGCAGCGCGTCCAGGCCGACCGAGGCGGTGTCGACGTTGCCGAGCAGGATGCGGCCGGCGGTGACCTCGATCAGGCGGAACAGCGTGAGCATCAGCGACGACTTGCCGCTGCCGGTGCGGCCCACCACGCCGCACGACGCGCCGCCCTGCGCGCCAGCAACGCGCGCCTCATGCAGGCAGTAGAGCAGGGGTGTGCGCAGGCATTGCGACCCGGGCATCCACTTTTCAATCCCCTCGCATGCTATCATTGAGCATGTTGGTGACTCAACAGCACTCTGCTTACCTGCTATCCTTGCTGTCCTTGAGAATGTGGAATGACTCAACAGCACCGAGTGCAGGTGGCGCTGCCGACCAGGCATAAATTTCTACTCTCCCAGAAGAAAGACGGCTGCATGCGGAAGCCAGTCAGCACACCGGGATGGTGAAAGTCAGGTCGCGCAGCACGGGCGGGAGCCCCTTGCGGTACACGGCGGCCACATTCTGGTACTCGATGCGGCCGTCGCCCGGCCAGCCCGGTGGCGGCGCGCCGCCGCCCTCCTCCACGCGCGGGGGCTCCTGCGGCGCGAGCTCCGGCGTCAAGCTTACTCCAGCGAGTGCTGGTTCAGGACGCCAGGGAGGGCCGCGGAGCGTCGCGGACATATCCCCGGCGTTCACTTTAAATGCTCCCTGGCGCCGACTCCAAACGCGCGCTCGCGCCGACTCTAGAAGTGACCCGGCCGGGTCCCCACCCCGCAGCAGTCTGCAACGCACGATTGCCCAACGACGGCGCCCTCGTGTACCGCCGCTCGCGCGGCCCCTCTGCTCCCCTCCCAGAGCGCAAGCGAGCCCTCACCGGCCCTGGCGCTGCCAGCAGAGCAGCACAGACGGTCGCCCTAGCTCTGTGATCATATATGGAGCAATGCGCTCCCTCTACCATACCAGAGAGTGCCCTAGCTGTGTAAGCAATGACTGAGCACTCTGTGACAGATGCACCACATGCGCGGCGCGCCTGCAGCAGCCGCGTGCACTCCAGCAGGCGTTCGACAGGAATTTGGGTAGGGTGGGCCACGGGCGGCGCGCCTGCGGCAGCCGCGTGTACTCCAGCAGGCGCTCGATGCTGGTCATGTTGTTCTCGGCCTCCGCGCTCTGCCGCACCGCCCACTGCATGGTCCCGCTCAGGTTGAGCACCTGGCCCAGCGCCAGCCCCACCAGCCGCGGCGACACCTGCCCGGAGCGCGCGCGCGCCGCTCAGCTGCGGCCGGGGTGCAACACAATGCGCCGGGAGGATGACTGGGGGGAGCGGGTGCGGCGGGCAAGGACCAGAGCCGCCCACAGCACGGTGCCGCTCAGGGTTGGCGCCCGCCCCAGCGCCGGGCCCGCCGGCCGCGGCGGCGCCCGGCCAGGGCGCGAGCGCGCCCGTGGGGCAGCGGCCGGGACGCAGCAGCAAATGGACGGAGAGGGGCAGGCGCGGTGGCGGCCTGATGGGCTCATGTCGAGCTCAGCACTTTGGGTAGCAATCAGAGGTCCGCCACGCGCGCAGAGGCACAGAGCCGGTTCACATAACCGCACCGAATACGCGGTCAGAGACTCCGGCTTCTCCAGGTATACTTCTGGAGCTGCAGGCGCAGGGCACGGGCGGCGGCGGGCCGCGCCTTGGAGTAGATGGCCATGGCCAGGATGCAGCCGGCGGTGAGGATGACTGAGGCGATCATGTCCAGGCGGAAGCCGACCCAGCGCGCGGTGGACAGGAACGCAAACCACCAGGCGCCGTTGTCGTCCAGCGCGGCCGTGAACAGGCGGCGGAAGCGCGCCTGGGCGCCGAAGGCGCGAATGGTCGGCAGGCCCTGCGCGCGCGCGTAGGGGACCCTGATTTAGGGTTGGGATTTTGAAAGCAGTTGGCATGCCCCGGCAGCTGGTCTGGCCTAGCGCATGCCTGCCTCCGTCGCCTGCACACCAGTGTGGTGCGGGGGAGGCGCCAGGCAGAGCCAACGCCGAGAGCGTCGCCAGGCGCGCGCCTTGAGGGTGGCAGACACGTACGCATACACCGGCGAGCGCGTCGTATTGTCAAAGCGCTTGACCTCCCTGCTGGCCTTCATGTAGATGCCCCGGCACCTGCTCACGTCGGTGCACACGCTTTGAGATTGAGACATTTTGCACACGGACCGCCGATGCATTGTCAGCCAGGCCAGTGAGGCCACTTGCGTAAGGCCCCGCAGAGTACACCACTCCTCCGAGGCGTCTGGTCCGGCACCGGCAAGCACCTATTCACCTTACCCTAACCCTAGGTTCCGCCGAGTTGCACACTCCTCTCAGGCAACTGGTCCTGCATCAGCCAGCACCTGCTGGTGCATGCGTGCCTGCTGAGGCAGCTAGCGAGCGCCACGCCTTGCACACCATGCAGCAGCTGCCAGGCGCATGCTGACCGGCAACAGCCAGAGGGTAACCAGCCGGCAGCAGGGGCGGGCACAGCCAGGCAGGACGAGCGGACGCTGGGGGGCGCAGCGCACCAGACAAAGCCGATGATGAGCGGCAGCAGGATCGGGAGGACCCAGGGCACCGCGATGACCACCAGCAGGATCGCCCCTGCAGGCCACATAGGGTAGGGCACAGGTCGGCACGCGGCAGGAGGCCGGTCGACGGGCAGCCCGGCATCGCTTGCGGCACGCGCAAGCAGCTGTCGTCACAGCGATGCAGCCAGGAGCGCTTGATCTCGGAAGCATGACGGACAGCAAGGGGAGCAATTATCGTGCGAAAGGGGAGCTCGGGTGCAGCATGAGCTAGGCACCGCCAAGCAGGCAGAGCGGGCTGCAAGTGTGCGAAAAGGGCCCGCACCCACGACCATGAAGAGCGACTGCACGGCGTCAAACAGCACCTGCGGCCACAGGCGGTCGCTCGGCGGCACTGCGCGAGAGACGCATGCGATACCATGCCTGCTACATGGGCTCTGATCACAGACAGGCCCACGCTCGCCCAGGCTGCCATGCTGAACCTGGCTCGCTAGACTGGAGCAAGTGCAGAGGCCCTACAAGAGTCCGAAGACATGTCGATGCTCATTTGGTCACTGCCCGCATCCTGGACCCGCAGCTTGACCGTCACCCTTGTTTGCAACCCCGCGGGCAGACAAGCATCTGACTGCGCTGAACAGCATCACCACCCTGCTTCTCTGCAACCAACACTTTGAGAAGCAGGCCTGTTCGGGTCTCGCAAACCCTCGTGCCGGCCCCCCCGCAAACAAGTCCCAGCGCCGGCGCGGCGGGCGCGAGGGGCGCCGCGCCTGCGGCAGCAGGTCGTCCGCGGCGCCCTGGTCCTTGGAGAAGCGGTTGAGCACGCGGCCGGCCGGGTTGGTGTGGAAGAACGCCAGGGGCGCGCGCAGCACGCGCGCGCTCATCTCCAGGTTCATGCGCGTCGCCGCGTGAAACGTGCTCTCAAAAAACGCGAGCGCGCGGACGACCGAGATGACGACCACGGCCGCCGTCAGCGCCGCGTAGCCCCAGAGCCAGAACAGGTCGGCCTGGCGCGCGGGCGCCGCCGCGCTCCAGCTGATCACCCAGTACTCCGCGCCCAGCGAGGCGGCCTGGCCAACGAACAGCGCGGCGGCGATGAAGGCCGCCATCGGGAAGCCCATGTAGCGGCAGTAGTCCCAGTAGGTGTCGCAGGACACGCCGCCGGCGGCGCGGCCCTCGTCGGCGACGAGCTTGCCGGCGTCGGCGGGCGCCGCCGCGGGCGCCTTGGCGTCGGCCGCCGGTGCCTCCTCGTCGCTGCTGGGCTCGCAGGCGCCATCGGCGGCGGCGGCGCCGCCGGCGCCGCCCGCGACGGCGCCCTCCGTGCCGCCCGGCATGATGGGGTAGGGCTGCGGCGCGGGCCGCCGGCCGCGCGCGATCCGCGCGAACGCCGCGCGGTCGCCGAGGCCCCGGAACGCCGAGCTGAGCTCGTGGCGCATGCGGCGCGCGGCGCGCGCCCTGACCCCGTCGCCGTCCTGCGCGCCGCCGCCGGCGGACGACGCGCCGCTCGGCAGCGCGCTGGAGATGCGCGCGCTGTCCAGGCTGCCCACCGCGACGCCGCCGCGCCGCTTGGGCGTTGGCGCCGGCGGCCCGCCCGCTGCCCCCGGCGCCCCCTCGCGGCCGGCGCCGGCGGCGGCGGCGCCGCCCGCCCGCCCGAGCTCCGCCCCGCCAGGCGCGGGCCGATCATCAGGCTGGTCAAACACGCTGACGGGGACCTGGACGCGCGCGCGCGGCGGGCGCGGCGGCGGCTGCGCCGCAAGCGGCGCGGCAGCCGGCCCGGGGCCGGCGCCGGGCGGCGCGGCGGCCGCGCCGGCGGCATCGCGCTCAGCAGCTTCCAGGCGCGCTTGCGCTGCTGCGGGCGCCTCGTCGACTGCCGCCAGCGCGCCGGCCCCGCCGCCGGGCCGCGGCTCGAGCCCCGGTCCCGGGCTGGCCGCCCGCTCCGCCTCGCCACCGCACTCGCTCGTGGGCGCGGACGTGGCTGCACTGGGCGCGGCGCTGCGGTCCCAGCCGCTCGCGCTGCTCGGCGGCGACAGCGGCGCGGGGCCGGGCTCCGCGAGGCCTGCCGCGGCGCCGCCTCCGCCGGCACTGGCGTCCGCACACGCGGGGCCGCTTGGGGGGCGTGCGGCGGGGCGCCCGCCGGCGCCGCCGACCTCTGCGTCGTACGCGGCGTCGTCCAGCTCGGCCGCGCCGCCCTCGGACCCGGCCAGCTCCGGCAGGCCCAGGCGCGCCAGGTCGGCGAAGCGGCCGTCCGCAAACACGCGCCCCGCGCGCAGCACGACCACGCGGTCGCACGCCGGCAGGAACTGGCGCTGGTGCGTGACCAGAAGCCGCGTGCGGCCGGCCATGACGCCGGCCGGGCCGAGGCACTCGTCGAACAGCACGCGCGCGACGCGCGGGTCGACCGCCGACAGCGGGTCGTCCAGCACCGCGACGTCGGTCCAGGAGTACGCCGCGCGCGCGAGCGCCAGCCGCGCCTTCTGCCCGCCCGACAGGTTCAGGCCGCGCTCGCCCAGCTCGCTGCCGTCGCCGGCGGGCAGCGCCGCCAGGTCGTCC
>JAABUP010007281.1_pt1 | contig 14997 bp, 24 predicted proteins | sample 5559201 | NCBI WGS metagenome assembly JAABUP01 (sample SAMN10711887, study PRJNA513373) | rock metagenome | isolation source: Antarctica rocks | place: Antarctica | reverse complement strand
ACGACATCCCCGCGGAGACGCTGGAGGACTGCGCGCAGCTGGTCAAGGCCAACTCCATCCAGGGCTGCAAGCTGAGCACCGTGGACGTCGTGTACACGCCGTGGGCCAACCTGAGGAAGACTGCCTCAATGGAGGTCGGCCAGGCGCGCCCCGGCAGCGCCCTGTGCCCGTCACCGCGACGCGGCTGGCGCACCGCCCCGCGCCGCAGGGACGCGACGCGCCTTCCTGCGAGGTGGAAGGAAGCACAGCCAAAAGGTCCGCAGTCACCGCGGCCCGTGTGGTTGGCAGTGCACTGGTGATGCAGGGCCGCCGCGCAGGTCGGCTTCAAGGACCAGAAGCAGGTCCGGAAGGTGGCGGTGGCCAAGAAGTCCAACGACGCGGTGAACCGGCTCAACCGCACCAAGCGCGAGGCCTTCCCCGACCTGGCCAGCGAGCGGGGAGCGTACGAGCGGGAGGCGCGGCCCGCGACACGCCACGCCGTGCATGAGGCCCTGCGCCGCGAGCTCTTGCATGTACAGCACTGGGCAGGCTAGCATGCACAGGCATGCTGCTGGCCGCCAGCTGAGTCCATAGTTGATGCTGCCAGAAGATGTTGAGGCCTTGAGAGTGGGTTGCTGCGTGGAGCGCTCGAGCTGCAACTGATGCCTCTTTGCTTGTCTCATACAATGCAATGGAAGGGCTGCTTGAGCCGCAGGCATGTGCAACAACGTTGCCTTATTTGAAAAGCGCGCACCAACAAAAAGTTGTTGTGCTATTGATGGATGCTCCCGGGTGGCAGGCAAGGCCTTGCCTGCATGCACCGGCAGGCTTGGTTGCGCGGCTTTGTCATGCAGCTGCGCCTCCGATGTCCTGCATGCGCCTGTCTGCACAGCTCACAACATGACCTGCATCGGTCATGACTTGCGCTCGCGGCGGCCTGCAGGTGCGCGCCGTCAGGAAGGCCGAGGTGCAGACGCAGCGGAGGGCGGAGAAGACCGCCCGCGAGACCGCGCAGCAAGAGCGGGAGCTGCGCTCCTACTCCCACCTCATGCAGGCGCGTCCGTACCGGGTCGCGCGTGTCTGGCGCACCAGCTCATCGCGGATACCTTTGCAAAGCCAAGTTGTGCATAGGGTGGAAGGTATGCCTTCATATGCCTGTACTGTCGTGTACCACGCAGGCTGACAGGGCTGCCAGGGCGATGGTGATGTGTGCTGTGATGTCCGTGCAACAGGACGACAACATGATGACGCGGGAGCAGCTCAAGCAGAAGTACAAGTCGGTTAGCGAGCTGGAGGACGACTTCATGTGAGCGGCCCTGGGCGCGGCAAGGAGACATTGGCTCGTGTCCAGCGCTAGGGAACATGTGAAACCATTTGTGGGTCCTGTCTGGGACCACTGTCAGTGTGTCGCGTACTCGCCAATGTTTGTTGGCGCTCCTAGTGTATTAGTGCTCAATGAATTATCCTCCTGCTCGAACCTGGAACTGCTTGGCAAGAGCTGGGAACCGTCAAGACATGCAGTGCAGGGCCCGTTGTGCCTAAGCAAATGGTGTGGTTGCTAACGAGCCGAGAGCAATAAACATATATATTGTGAAGTGGCTAAGGCCAAGCGCCCGCTCCGCAAGAAGCGCCACAACCTCTCAGGGCGCTGCTCAGTGCAACGACCTGGAAAGCGCCAGGTTCAAAGTCCAGATCGGAACCTACAACATCATGTTCCAGCTTGCGTCGTCCGGCGCCCACATCGCTGGACTGGACAAGCCAAACGTGCGCGTGAAGTTTTGCGTGGGAACGCTGCAGCACAGGATCGCCACGTCGCAGTTCCTGCAGATCTACAGTGTGGGCGGCGAGGGCGAGCATGGCCTTCTTCCCTGGTGACGCTGCGCGGTGCCCTTGCAGCACGGCTGCAGGCGATGATGTATGAGCACAACACTGGGTGCAAGCCTTCCGCTGCGCGGTCACCAGGGAAGAAAGCCACGCCCTTTGCCAGCTCGCCATGGCCGCCCAGACTGCAGGTCTGCACAAACTGCGATGTGGCGACACTGCGCGGCTGCAGCGGGCCCATGCAGCAGTAGACCCGACCCTTGATCCGCACGTCTGGCACGCGCCCAGACCCAAGCGGTCTGTTTGTGCGACGGAGACGTGGCGCTGGAACACTATGTTGTACGCACCGATGTGGGCTTTCATCCCGGCGCTGTCCGGATCGTCGCCGCTGAGCAGCGCCCTGAACGGCTAAGATGGTTGTTGCAGAGTGAGCAGCCGGACCTGCTCCATGCGCCAGCACGTGTGCCGCGTGCATTCCTGCTTCCAATGCAGAGCGTCGCAATGAAGGCACATGGTCCGTGCGCTTGACCACGTACGTTCCATGGCGACGCAAGCCCATCACGGCGTCCCTCGTTCAGGTGGTCCGCGTCAGCGATGCTCCAGTGTGGCTCCAGTGCAGCCGATGGGATGTGTTGTACCCTTTTTAGGTCTTGCCAAGTTGGCGGGGTCCTCCTGGTCCCTGTCCCTGTTCTCCTGGACAACTCAAGCGCACGAACGACAGTGTGTGGTGGTGCACAGAACCGCCTGCCTACTGCGAAAGAGCAGATCACAGGCGGATCACGCGTCTGTCAGCCGCAGCCGCAGCAGCAGCAGCTGCAGCTGCAGTGGGAAGCAAAAGAGAGCAGCGTGGCACACTCAACAGGCTAACTCGCGTTGTCGTGCGACCTGGCGAGCGGGCGACCCGCCATGCAGCGCGGGGCCTTGTGCCGCCTGATTGTGGTGGGCTTGGTCCTCGCCTGCGCGCGCCAGGCAACGGCAATATACTGCGGCGATGACGACTGCTACGACGTGCTGGGGTGATCGCCCGAACATATGCTTTCCTGCGCCGGCACGTGCAAACATGCGCGCTCTGCGCTCACGCGGCCTGCAGCGTGCGCTGACAGCCAGCTGCTGTCCCGGCAGGGTTAAGCAGACCGCAAACACGAGCGAGGTGAAACGCGCGTATCGTACGCTGTCTCTGGCGGTCCACCCGGTGCGCCCCCGACGCGCAGTGTGTATGCCACCTCTGCTGAGCTGAGCACCGCTTGGCAGCTGCAGCGGCGTGGCTCTCATCGCTCGGTGAGTGGCGCATCTTGTTGTCTAAGGTCGGGCACATCGCATGCAGGACAAGAATCCGTCTCCGGATGCCAAAGCCAAGTTCCAGCGGCTGGCCCAGGCTTACGAGGTGAGGGCCACGCTGCAGTTGCTGGGTAGGCGCTCTGTTGCGCTCTGCTGCGTTCTTCGCCAGGGCCTCTGAAGCGTTAACGGTCGTGTCTGTGCCCCGCCTGTGCTGGTTTGCTATCACACAGCCTGCGATGCGGCGTGTGCGAGGGGGGGTGAGCACCGGTGCGTGAGGCTCTCGGTGCGCCCGCAGGTGCTGGCAGACGCGCGGCTGCGGAAAGCGTACGACTATGCGCTGGAGCACCCAGACGAGCACATGTATAACAGCATGCGCTACTACAATGCGGCCGCAGTCAAGTACTGGAAGACTGACGCGCGTGCGGTGGTGCTCAGCATCATCGCGGTGGTCTCCGGCATCCAGTACGCCAACCAGTATTGGGTGTATGAGAGCGTACGGCCCCGCCCGCCCGCGCTGCCCCGCGCCGCCGCCTTTGCCTCGCTCGCCAACCAGCCTTGCTTGCTCACAAGCAACCTGCAAGTGACACTGCCTTGTGCACGCTATCCAGTGACACTTCCTTGATCAGCCACCTCGAGCGTCCCGAGCGGGTGCATCAAAGGGGCGCACGCGCGCTGCCTGGTAGTCAGCTTGAATGCGCAGCGTCCGCGTCAGCCGAGCGCGGCAGCGTGACGTGTCCGTGACGTAAGCCCGGGTTGTGCGGCAGGCGATGACACGCGCGCGCAAGACGCCAAAGTACCGCCACCTGGTCAAGCGGCTGCAGGCGGAGCTCGCGACCGGCGGCAAGGGCGGCGCGCAGTGCACCGCGCCCGCCAGGAAGCGGACCGGCAGCAAGGGCAAAAAGGTGGGTGACAGGCTGACTCCATATCTTGTATTACTCTCCTTGCGTGTCAAACCTGTAGCCCTCATTCAGTCTGGTTGTAGACTTATCACGAGCACTTTTTGGACAAGCACTCGTTCGCAGGCATGCTTCTGCTTGGCAGCTCAAGTCCGTCGTACGGGGTGGTACGGGAGCATGGATGCAGCAGGTGACATGGAGCCCACGCGCGCAGGGCGATGCGGAGGCGGAGCTGAAGGCGGCCGAGGCGGCGGCGGACGCGGAGGTGGCCGCGTCCGCGGCCGGCGGCGGCTTCGCCAAGCCCGACGTGCGCGAGCTGCTGGGCGCGCAGCTCGCGCTGCTGCCGTACACGGCCTGCAAGGCGCGGCGTCGCGCTGCGCTGGCGGTGGGGGAGGGGCCATGCTGGCTCTACATGACTTAGCGGTCCATGCGCCGACCCCAGTATGCTACGGGAGGAGATGGCCGCAGGGCCTCGCGGCGCTAAACGGCGTTTGCGTCCTGTGCGCCACGCCGGCCTGCCAAAGCAGTGTCTCTTGCCACCTAGCACGCCGGGTGCGGTGCTTCGGCAAGGGGGGAGCGGGCGTGCGAGTGCACCGTCACCTGAGCCAGCACGCGTGGTGGGCGCCGCGGCTCGCAGCGCAGCCAGCTGCGCGCCATGTGGGCCGGGCAGCGCGCTGAGCCCGCCATGCCGCGCAGGCCGTCGCGTGGCAGTTCGACTGGCTCATGCGCTACCGCGTCCGGAAGGAGGAGTATGATGACGCCGCAAAGGTGGAGCCCTTGGCCTGCCTCGCCCGGTGCCAGGCCCGACTCGAGTCAGCAGTGTGTTCGAGTGTGCTGGGGCTGCAATTAGCTCACCTTGTTACATTACGAGCGAGCATACCGCGCGCTCGGAAACGGGCTTGTCTGACTTGTACATGTGAGAGCAACCTGTGTTCAGCCTCTTGTGCTGCATTGTGGCTTGACCGTCCCAGGCAGCCCTGCTGCGTGGCCAACCTGAGCACACTAGGAGGGCAGCGACAACAGAGCTGTACATTCGAACCGCGCTCAGGCGTACATCACGCGCCGCGCGCTGGGCCTGTCGGAGCGGCGCTGGGACGCGCAGCCGGAGGACGCGCGGCGCTGGGCGCTGGAGCGCGCGCTGTGGGAGCCGGCCAACATGCGCGCGTTCCGCGAGGCCGAGGCCAAGCGCGAGGGCAAGGCCGCGCGCCGGGCCGCGCGCGCGCGCATCGGCGACATCTCCAACCTCATCGACGATTGAGCTGGCGGGGGGCGCGGGCGCTGCTTAGGGTGCTCTGCACAGCGTGCGAACTTCAGTACGCCATGGATGTGCCGGCCGATGTGCTGGCCACTGTGTGAGCGGGGCTGATGTGGGTCTGATGAAGGCTGTGGTCCACATGCGAGATTTGCAGGCCTTGGGCAGCTAGGGGCTGCTGAAATTTAGCAACTGAACGTGATGTCATACGCCTGAGGGTAGAGCCGCCCTTGCTGTCACTGTGTGTGAGGATGTAGCGGAGGCAAGCGCAACAGGGAGACGATACGGGGCATGCTCCTGCTAAGTCAGGCGCCCTGACAGGAGCCAGGGTAGCGTCTACCAGCAAAACGTCGATACACGCTACTCGATAGTGGCACCTGCTCGCTTAGGGGCGCATGGGCAGTATTGACAAAAGTGCGCCCTAGTAATGCGTGCCATCCACATATTTTGCACACCGTGCTTCACATGTACGCCGGCAGATGCAGCACTTATGCTACCCACCTCCACTCCAATTACTTAAGCAAGATGAAATGCGACTTGGAGGAGACTTCGTTCACATGGCTGTGCCAAAATTTGACTTGCAACCAGAGGCAACTTGTGCAAGCATCATACGGTATGTGAGCAAGCCACGAAACTATTGGGCTTACCTTGAGATCAGGCAAACATTGACCTCCTCACATGCATGGCACGCAAAAACAGCAGCACCCCAGGCTGAAGTATTCTTCAAAGCAGCTGAAGGCACCAAGGCTTCCATGGAACGCTGCCGCTATCCCCAAACACACTGCGTAGCATCAGCTTGCGGCACAGCAGCACGCAGTCACGGGTACAAGCCCGGCGCGTGGCGCTCGGGCGCGAGCAGCGGCGCCGACTGCACCTCGGCGAGCGGCTCGTGCCAGTCGCCCTCCAGGTGCTGCAGGCTCAGGAATGCGTCCACGCCATACCCGGGCATGCTGACCAGCTGCAGGTCGCCGCCTGCAGCAGACAGGGAAGGAAAGGCCCTGAGTGCGCGCGCCCTTCGGCGCACCCAGGCGTGTTGGGTCAAAAGTTGGTGCAGGGGGCATCCCAAGGCCCTCACTGCAGCCCAGAGCCGCAACCCCGAGGCTCGCAGGACAGAACACCGGCACGCTGGTAAGTGCGGCAGCATCCAGAAGGGTCGTGAAGGGCGGCGCAGCTCGCACCATGCTCCGACCCCACCACTCCAAGGCTTGCACTCAGGCGCGTCAGACAGTCGCCGACCGCAGGTGGCCTGGGCTGCGTGTGAACAGCAGCAGGGGGAAGGGCGCCCACCAAAGTACCGCGCGTACAGGCGCGACAGCGGCAGGCCAAAGCCCAGGCCGCCCATGCGCCAGCGGCCGCTGCTGCCTGAGGGCGCCGCCAACTGCGCGGCCACACAGGTCGGCAGGCGGGAAAGATGCGGCCATGCCATTATGTCTTGCATGCAACTTGAAGCGGGCTTGTGCAGGCACTGCATGCGTGGCAGGTGTACGGCGCACAGCTGGCCGGCTTCCAAAGGCGCCCAGCTGGCAGGAGGACGCCATGCAGGAGCATGTCCCGCGGGGCGCCCGGAGCCCGGGCCCGGAATCAGGCATTTGTGGCCGGATCGGCAGCGCAGCCGGGCGGGCACACCTGCGCCATGGCCGCGCCAAAGGCTGCCGCATGCTCGCCGCTGCCCTCCTGCGCAGCGAGGGGCTTGCTTGGGTGCAGCTCTTACGGCATGCTTGCATTGCTGGACACCCTATACCCTATGCTGGCACCTATAAGGGCTAGGGCTAGGGTTAGGTTAGGGCTGTGATTAAGCACTCTTCTGTGCACAGTTTGCAGCGCCGCACAAGAGCTGCATTACACTGTCGACCCAAGGGCATGCCAGGCCGGAGTTCGCGCCGGCGTCGTCCACCGTGGTGTACCCGTAGCTCCACACCCGGTCCAGGTCGGCCTCTGGGATGCCGCCGCCCTGCGGCAGCGCGCGTGCGCAGGCTCAGCGCGGCCGTGCCAGGCGCGGCGCCCCTCGCATGCGCACTGGCGCCGCTGGCGGGTGCCGCCAGGCGCGCAGCGCAGATACGCCAGCGCTGCAGCATGCGGCTGACCAAGAGCACCCTGCATCTCAGACAGGTCCTGCCTCGGGCCTACATCAAACGCCTACGACTAAGAAGAGACGGCCACTCAAGCCTATGGTACTGAAGGTACCCTGCCCCGGAGCACCTGGTCTGAGATGCGCAGCGTGACGGAGGCTGGCGCGTCGCAGATGCGCACAATGATCGGCGGCGGCGGCGCGCTGCGGCGGCCGCCGGCGCGCGCGGCGCGCGCGTGCGCCTCCACCACCGCGCGCATGGCGTTCTTCAGCAGCTCGAACAGCCTGTCGCGCGCGTCGCAGCTTTCAAGCTGCGCGGCGGCTGCTGTGCGCAGGGCGCTCGACAGGTGCACGCGCACCTTGATGCGCATAAGACTGTAATAGCGCTTCAAACTCAATGACAAACTACCTGAGCCACACCCATAATTCAGACCTGCACAAGAACCTCCAGCCTGGCTCGGAGCCTGAAGCATGCCATACAGCCAGCCTGGGCAAACGGCAAGAATAGGGACAACTGCGCGAGGGAGCCTATACCGCCTGTCTGGCTGTCGTCCAGCGCAGGCAAAGCGAGCGGGGTGCAGTTACAGTGCCACGAGAGGCGCCGCGCACATGTAGTCGCAGTGTATGGGGATGTAGGGCATCGACGTGTGCAGGTTGCCTGTGCACACGACGTCGGCGCTGAAGCCATACGTCTCGGTGCAGACCTGCGCCAGCAGCCAGCCAGGCATCGCGTGCGCCCAGGCTGCACCATCCCTGACGACGCCTCTTGCAGCAGTGCTGCTGTGGCGAGCATGAACCTGTGAAGCAAGCATGTTGCCTGCATGGGTCACCTGGCATGCTTGCTCAGCCTCTCCATTCCACAGTGAGTGAGATGGACGAAATAATGGTACTGCCATGCAAGCGCCCGGGCTGGGCGCTTGCATTCAGACCAAAATTTACAACCTTTTGAACATGACAGCAGCGGGCATGTCCACAGCAGGCGCGCACCTGCTGTCCAGCCCGGGCGCTTGCATCAAGGCCATGGGTTGCAAGCTTCTGAGTATAACAGCAACGGGCATATCCACTGCGGGCGCGCGCCTGCTGCGTGCGCCGCGCGGCGTGGTCGACCGCCTCGCGCAGCGAGAAGTCAGTGGCGATCACGCCGATGAAGCCAGGCCGGCGCTGCGCCAGGTGGATGTGCTGCTCCGCGATCACGCGCCGGCTGATGCGCGAGCGCAGCATGCTGCGCGGGGATCAGACTGTCGGACGAGACCAGCGCTCTACTTCGCATGCGCTGCGCAGTGAAAGTCGCAGGGGCTGCGCAGTGAAAGCGCCGCGGGCACCTGCACTGAAGGTAAGGCTGGCGCAAGGCTGCCAGTGCGAGCGAGCACCATGCCTTGCAAAGGCACAATACGATAGGGGCTGCTTCCGACTGGTCAGCCATCATGGCTTCTTGCACCACGCCACTGCATTCTATGCGCCATGCAATAGGAGGTCGAAAGCATGGCCCGTGCATACATGCATGTTGGCAGGGTGCTCTTCAGGACCACGGGGGCATGCAGGTGTCTCAATGCGCTGCGTTGAGCCAAACGCTGCTGCTCACCGCAAGCAGGTGTGGGCTGCAAGCAGGTGTGGGCTGTACCTGTCAAAAAAGGCGTCAAGGTTGGGCAGCTTGGGCCCGACGAATGGTTTGCTGCTGCTCTCCCGCAGGCCAGCAGCCAGCGCGTCCAGCATCGGCGCTGTGAGCGGTCCCAGCACCGCAATGAGCTAGCCGTGTGGCACATCATGGTGAGGCACGCATGCATGCAAAGCTATGAGAGGCTGGTGACGCCTTTGACAGGCTGAGTGGTGAGCACGCTTGGGCGCATGCTGTGCATTTGAGGGCTGCAATGTCGTGGCACACCGTGCTCATCCACGAGCCGCTGGAGGACGTTTGTCAGGCGCGCGTTGTCCTCGGGCGTGACCACGAGCGGCATCGAGCGCAGCGTGTCAAACGCGTGCAGGTACGCGTCATACACGCGCCTGATGTGCGGGTTCTTCACGAAGATGTGCGGCAGGAACTGCAGGTCCATGAGCCGCCTGGCTAGGCGCTTGGGTAGCTGCGCACGGTGAGCGCAGGTCAAGCCGTGCCAGCCTTGCACTGGCTTGTCTCGCCACGCTTTCACAGAGCACAGAGGTCACCATGTTGCGTGGTGCAAATGTATGAGTGCTTTTTATAGCGAGGCCAGGTCTCATCACGTGGCGGTCGCCGTTCCCAGCGTTTGTGCAGGGGCGGGCGCACCTCGCGCTGCGCATGCCTGGCGCTCTTAAGCACCCGCGCCCTGTCATGCGTCGCGCCCTTTCCGAACTCGAGCATCTGCGAGCGTAAGAGCGTCTGCTGGTGCTGCACAACCACCGGCGGAAGGTGTGCATTGATGTACATAACAAAATGCTGCCGCATGCCGCGAACCAGGCACACCTGCCGCAGGGACAGCACCTCCAACGGCTGCAGCGCAAATTGCTCCACGGTCGAGTCGTAGAATGTGTCAATGCCGTTCGGGCTGGTAGCATGAGCATCCCCCCAGACCTGCCTCCCCGGCCGGAGGCTCCAAGGGTTGACTCCGTCTAACAGTTCGGCTATAGCGCGCGCCTGCGCGTCTTTCCCCGTGCAACTGCAGCGACACCCCACCGTCCTCAGGACGCGCCACATGCGCTCGTAACCTGGATAAAAGACTGGGGGGCGCGCTCCGCTGGTCTGCTCAGCCACCACCGACTCCTTAGATTTTGGGAATAGCCTCCCTTCGGCACAGGAGTGTTGAGGCAGCCTCTATTCAGCTAATAGGGCTGATGTGTGTTGAAAACTCCCGTTACGTCGCAGGTAGGTTACGGACCAGCCACACTGACTTGGATTGAAAAATTCCCATCAGTGGGTGGACTAATACCGGAGAGGACCAACCAGCAGACAGCAGGATGAGGTTCATCGGGGTGATAGCGTCTGCGTATGAGCGCCGGCAGCCCGGCCTGCTGGCAGCGCTGCCGCCGTGCGCCCCTGCTTGGCGCAGTGCGCTGCGTTCAGATGCGCGAGGCGCCAGTGGCGAAAGCGCCCCTGCGCGTCACCGTGGGGGATGTCACCGTTCGTGATCGTATCACATCCTCGCTTGCGCAACAGGCGCATGCTGTGAACGTCGTGCAAGAAGTGTTTGTGCAAGTACAAGCGGTCCCGTGGTCAAGCTGACCCCGGGGGTGAACCAAAAGCAAGCCAATGCACTGCGTGCATGTGTGCTTGCGCAACTCTCCACGCTGCTAACAGTGGGGCTCTCGTGCAACAGATCGGACCTGGGGTTGCTAGCCGCCGCTGCTGTTGTGTTTGGCGCTGGCCAGCTCGTGCCGCCGTACACGGACAGCTACGAGACGTGGTACACCAAGCTGCGCAAGCCAGAGTGCGCCCAGAGCCGCCTGCCGCTTCAGCCCTGCCCTGACGTAGTGTCACTGCTCCACAAAGCGCGACCTGCGCGTCACTACGGCGCATACTAAAGCTCTGTGTGCTGCGCCGCAGCTATCACCCGCCGCCGTGGGTGTGAGTTCCCGCCACTCGTTCTTGCAGTCGGCATGCGCAAGCTGTGTTAGCCCCCTCTTGCGGCACCACGGCGCATGCTTCTCTACTGGGTGTAGCTGCTTAACAGAATTCAGCATATGGGTGCCGCAGGTTCCCGTCTGTCTGGATCCCGCTGAAGGTGATGCAGTCGGTGCGCATAAATTACGTTTGAGCTCCCTGCTGGCCTGGCGCTGTGACCACCCCAGTGCCACTTGTGCTCCCAGCTCTTCCTGTGCCGTCTGCCAGACGCAGGCCGTGCTGGACTAGTGTGTCGCTGCTGTCGCCTGCGGCTGGGGGGCTGTGCTGCTGACATGCTCTTGGTCGCGAGCCGCTACCTTGGCTCTGACAAGGAGGGGATATCAACTTTCGCATGCCCTGCTATAGCGGTGCCACACTGCTGAGCGCGCTCTCGCGAGCAGCAGCGAGGTTTCCTGCCTGTGGGGCACAGGCGGCGCTGTGGCTGGTCTGGAAGAGCGCCAAGGGCGACCGCAACAAGCTGGCCGTGCCGCTCTCGGTGTTCGGCCTGCACCTCTTCCTGGGCAACTGGTGGAACGGTGCGCGCCCCGCCTGCGGCCGCGCCGCCGGCCAGGCTGGCCAGACTGGCACTCTCCGCGCCAGCATGGCAGGGTACAATCGGTGCCAGTTGTGCCTGGAGCTGGTAGGCCCTGAGTCGCGGACGGCTGAGGGCGCGCGCAGTGGTGTTCTTCGGCCGGCGGGAGCTCAAGCCCAGCCTGAAGTGGATGGGCGCCTTCTGGCTCTCGGTGGCTGGTGCGGCGCCGGCGCCCTGCACCGCGCACGCCCCGAAGCGCTGCCGGCTGTGCGGAGAGGCGGCTGCATGGTAGCATGCCTGCTGCCGAAGGAGCTGTACCAGGTGGCCCGTGCGCGCGTGCGCGGGTGTGCACCCAGCGCCCTATGCCCTATGCCCTATGCCCTATGCGCCCTGTGCGCGCCTGCAGGCACAATTGCCAGCTTCTACGACATCGAGCCGACGGCAGGGCTGCTGATGGTTCCCACTCAGGTGTGCGTCTGGCGAGGCTGCACATGCCCTGATGGGTCCAAGCTCTTGGCACATGGCCTGCTCCATCGCCTGTCATCTCTGCGCAATCCTTGAGCGATACGGGGTGCCCCTGATGTGCAGGTTTGGGTGACCATCGCGGCGCTGCTGAACTACGATGTGGTGCGCCTGAACACCGTCCGGGACTGAGGCGCGTTGGGGCGGCGCTGCGCTGCAATGCCGTGAAACGACCGGGCAGCACTGGGACAGAGGAGTCCTGTCACCACACCTTGGAAGGATGTCCGCCAGCCATTCCGCCAGCCCAAGATCAACGGTCCCATCTATTAGCAACAGCATGAAGGGGAGCACAGGCCAGGGCTGCGGCTTGCCAAGTGTACGCATGATATTCATCCTGTCAAGTGTGCTGCAGGCTGCTGCACTTTGCATCGCGCATGCACCACACAACGCGTGTGCATGCTGTCTCGAGCTGTACCATATCATGTCTGATGACTGTTCTGGTTGGCTGGCTGCCATCTGCACCTCGAGCGTGTACAGTTTTGAAACACTGATACGGCTGTGCCTCCAAGGTGTGCATGTACTTGAGCGTCTGATAAGCACCTGCTCGTATTTACTGCTCAAGCAGATGGGCAGCAACAAGCCCAGAAGCACCGTCAACCGGTCAGAGCAACCACAGCAAGGTCCCCAACAGGCACCATCATGCGGAAATGCACGCGTCAAATGCCCTGCAATACCTGCGATGTGGCAATGACCCCGCAACATGGCCCATGTGGAGCGCGAGACAGCATAGCGTGCATGTGTCTCAGAGGCCGAGATGGGGCTGCAGAGCATGCACTCGCCGCTCGCGCTCACTCCTGTTTTGGGGGGTGCAGCACGCTCTCCGACTCGTGGTCCTCTGACGCCCTGCACGGGCAGAAGCCCGGGCATGAGCGTCTGCCAGTTGAAAGTCAGTACGCAGCTCACACATGCTTACGCAAAGTTTGTGCCGGCAAAGTCGTGCGTGTATGCAGCAGCTTGGAATCCACAAAAATGCAGCGCGCTCTCAAACTCGCATACAGAATTCTTGTACAGCAGGAATGAGAATGCATACTGTGCAGCATGTAGTCGCGATGACGCGTGAACCAGGGATGCGGTGCGCACTCTGACTCGGTGGACAGGTTGGTGTAATAGTTCCAGCCAGCGCCCATCCACAGCGTCGACACGCCTGCCACCAGGCGCGCCTGACTCACCAGAGCTCACATGCACAAGGGGGAGGGGCTCGAATACTGCATGACCATGTAGTGGCCTAGTCCCGGCGTCCTCGATGAGGGGGCAGAGCATGCCCGCTGCCCTGCAGACGGGGACTGCGTAGCCCAGCCTGTTGTACATACTTTAGTTTTTGTAGCAGATTCTTGGCTCAGGAGGGCGCGCCGGCCACGATGAGTGGGTTGGCCGCACTCCGCAGACTCATGGTCTTATACACAAGGACCTCTATGGTGAAGTGCACCAGCGCCGCCACGAAGGAGAGGAGAGTCGCGCCTGCAACCCCACACACTGTGTAGGCGATGCTGCAGCAGGCCGTCCGGGCGTCGGCAGACGCGGGCAATGCTCAAAGCAGGGGAGTCAGGAGCTATGAACTGGCATAGCGCACCATATATTGCCCTCACGTGAGGGTTCTTGGCGCAGATGAGGCACAGAGCGCAAGTCGTGAGCGTCCAGGTTGCAAATGTCCGGCCATACAGCTCGTTGACTGCGTTCGCAAAGGTCTTATGCACGCACATGGGTGGCACTGCAGCAGCTAATATATGCTGTGCGCTGCCAAACGCACACAGGCGTACCTAGCACCGGCTGGAGGTCGAAAAGGTGGGACTTGAAGTAGCTATGCTGGAACACACCCAGGTACACTGCCGAGCGCACACACCGTCAACTACTGTATGTCAAGAGGTTGCAAAGCCTGCCAAAAGAGCGGCGAGGTATGACAGAGGAGCAGCAAGACAACGAAATGAAAGCTTTGCAAGTGCAAGTCAGTCATCAATCTGAGCAAGGCGCGGACCAGAAAGCAGCCTCAGCAGCGCGACAAAAACCAGCCAGCGTCGCAGCGCCGTGACTGATGGCATTCCTGTTGGCTCACCAGGCCCCTGCTGTCGCCCTGCAGAGCAGGCTCTGCGACATCAGAGGCAGCACTGCTCGATGTCTGAACTGCCAGCTCCCGCTCTTTGCCTGAACGTCGAGGTCAGTTGTGTTGTGCGAGTGAATGCAGCTCTGACCGGTCAGGTGCATCCAGCCCTTTCTGCCTGATCTGGCCTGCATTTTGACAGAATTATGCAGCAGTTTCAATTCCCGACACAACTACACTGACTTACGGAGTGATGTCTCCACTTTCACATCCCCATGCATACACAGAATTATGCAGCAGTTTCAATTCCCGACACAACTACACTGACTTACGGAGTGATGTCTCCACTTTCACATCCCCATGCATACGTTCATTACAGTGCCTGCGCCCAGGTCTGCATCTAGTGAACGCCAATCACCTGGGCCCTACAACCTACAGCTGGAAAGCCAGTGGGCACACGGGGTTGCACGCTGCCGCCCGGGGCAGGGCAGGCTGCGAGCACTACCTGGCTGCACACGCCAGGGGCGCTACCAGACCGAAGCCAGATCCTACGACGGCGTCTGGCAGGATGCCATGGTGTGCTCCGGGTCGGAGTCGACAGAGTAAAGGCTGCGCTCCTTCAGCGTCTTCTTGTCGTGCCGTCCCCGATCCGTCTCCTGCTCGTCCGAGACCAGCATGCATGAAGGCAAAGCAACCTGATGGCCGCCAGCCAGCAAACTGCACACTGTGCGCATGCATGCTGTGGACAGAGCAGCATTGCGCAAAGTGCTCTCGATTTGCCAGTCGCCTTTGCTGCGACCCTGCCTGCCAGTGTGTCAGCAAATGCAATGGCGCTGTCTAGCCTCCATGTGTCTGTGCATAAAAATGGAGGCCTGGGTCATAAATCAGACCTCTCATGCAGCAGTGCATGCCCGCAGGGATGCGCACCAGGTCGATGTGGCGGATGCCGGGCATCACGCGCTTGATCTCGGACTCCAGCCGGTCCACCTCCGCGCCCAGCGCGCCCACCATGTCCTTGCCTGCAGTCACCAGACCCTCGATCA
>JAABUP010007280.1_pt1 | contig 14999 bp, 14 predicted proteins | sample 5559201 | NCBI WGS metagenome assembly JAABUP01 (sample SAMN10711887, study PRJNA513373) | rock metagenome | isolation source: Antarctica rocks | place: Antarctica | reverse complement strand
CGATCCCGCTTGCGCGCAGGCGCCGCACGACGTCGTAGAGGCCCTCGAGATCCTTGCCGCTCAGCACGGTGGAGGGCTCGTCCATGATGAGGACCTTGCCCTTCAGCGACAGAGCGCGGGCCGTCGCAGTGAGCTGCTGTAGCGGGATCGGCAGGTCACCCACGCGGGCGTCGACCGAGAAAGCGACGCCCAATGTGGCGATCAGTTCATCCGCCTGCCGGCGCATGGCCTTGGTGTCGACCGTGCCCCGCGGTGTGCGAGGCTCGTTGCCGAGGAAGATGTTCTCGGCGACTGTGAGCTGCGGGACGAGGTTGAGATCCTGGTAAATGACGCTGATGCCGAGCGCGCGTCGCTCCCAAACGTGGGTATGGCCAGCCGGTGTCCCCTCGATGATGATGTCACCGATGTCCTGCGTGACGGCGCCGGACAGGATCTTGATGAGCGTCGACTTGCCTGCGCCGTTCTCGCCCATCAGGCAGTGCACTTCGCCATGGCGCAGGTCGAACGAGACGTCCTGCAGCGCGATGGTGCCCGGGTAGCGCTTAGAGAGATTCTTGGCTTCGAGCAGAACCGCCATGGCCGTTCTCCTGTGGCGGGCGCCCGGGCGCGGTTTTGCCTCCGGGCATCCGGATGGACCACTCAGCGAGGCGCGAAGGCCATCTTCTGCGCCGTCATGTCCTTGACGAGGGCCTGGGCCTCGCCCTTGCCCTGGTCGGTGAGGCTGGACAGGCAGACGAACGGCTTGGGCGGATTGGACGGGACAGCCTTGCCCTCGAGGATGTCCTTCACGTAGGGCATCAGGATCGGCCCGAAATACGGGGTGTTGGTGCAGTCCGCGGCGAAGTTGCCGCTGACCACCTCCTTCACGGCCTCGAGCTGCCCGTCCTTGCTGATGATGGTGCCGAGCAGCTCGTCGCGGCCGGCCGCCTGGATCGCCTTTAAAGCGCCGATCGCCATCTCGTCGTTCTGCGCGAACACGAGGTCGATCTGCCCTGCCGGATGCGCGGTCAGAAAGTTTTCCATGATGGCGAGGCCCTTGGCGCGCTCGTTGTGGCCATCCTGGGTGTCGATCACCTTGATGTCCGGATAGGCGCTCGTGACGGACTTGAAGCCCTCGTTCATGCCGATCTGGGGCGTCGAGCCGACCGTGCCCACGAGCTCCACGACATTGCCGGCCGGGGACCCCTTCTTCTTCTTCAGCGTATCGACGGCGGCCTTGCCCAGCTCGACGCCGACCGCCTTCCAGTCGACCTCGATCAAAATCTTGTACTGGCCCTTGCCGGCCGGCACACCAAGCCCGCGATCAGCGACGATGAGCGGGATGCCCGCCTCGTCGACCATGGCGGCGATAGGTGTCGCGGCCTGCTGTTCGGCCGGCTCGACGATCACGATATTGGGCTTCAGCTTGAGCAGGTTCTGCACCTGGGCGACCTGCTTGGACTGGTCGCCTTCGGCCTGCACCCATTGGATCTTGTAGCCAGCCTTCTTGGCCTCGGCCAGGATGCTGTCGTTGTTGGCGGTGCGCCAGCTGTTGTAGAGGCCCTCCTGCGCGAAGGCGATGAGCGGCGCGTCCGCGGCCTTCGCCGGCGCGTATGCAGTCATTGCAGCAAAAATTGCAAAGCTCGAAACGAGCGGAAACAAACGGATCCTGGGCATCAATTCCTCCGTTGGCAGATTGTGGCGTTTCGTTGCGCGGTCGACCGGATGCGAGACTTGAAATCCCGTCGTGACCGAAGTGTCGCCGCTTGCTTGAATGTGCGGCGTCCTGCTTCGTTGTTGCCATGGATAGCAAAGTTGCATAGCCTCTGCAACAGATGCAACGCTCGATGCAGCGGACGTTGCGATGGCATTCGCGGCGACCATCGAGCCCAGAGAGCCGCCTGCTGAGGCCGACGCATGCCCGCCCCGGCGAGTGGGCGGCGTGGGTGGTCGAAGAAGACGCGCTGCCGGTGCGACATGGGGGGAAGCGGATGGAGTTGAACGCAGCGCGGTCCCTGATCAAGGCTGCTCAGGCCCGGGCCATGGACCTTGGCATCCTCGTCGCGGTCTGCGTCGTGGACGCCGGCGGCAATACGGTGGCGTTCGAGCGCATGGACGACGCACAGCTCGCCTCGAGCCGCATCGCCGAGGGCAAGGCCTATACGGCGCTCGCCTGGCAGCGTCCCAGCGGCGCCCTGTGGTCCATCGCCCAGCCCGGCGCCGGCGGCTTCGGCATCAACACCATCGACAGCCGCTTCGTCCTGTCCCCAGGCGGCCTGCCCGTGAAGCGCGCCGGCGCGCTGATCGGCGGCATCGGGAACAGTGGCGGGACGGGCGAGCAGGACGAGGACTGCGCGACCGCCGCCCTCGCGGGCGTCGCCTGAGCCAGGGCCGACCCCTGTCCCATCATCACAGCATCAAGGTGAATCGCATGAAGTTTCTGAGTTTCGACCTGACCGGCAAGATTGCGCTCGTGACGGGCGCGAGCCGCGGGATCGGGCGGGCGATCGCCCTGGCTCTTGCCAACGCCGGGGCCGACATCGCGGCCAATGGCGTCAAGGCGGAGGCCCTTGAGCCGCTGGTCGCCGAGATCAAGGGCATGGGGCGACGCGCGGTTGCGGTGCCGGCCGACCTTGCCGACGTGTCGGCTATTCCACGCATGGTGAAGGCCGTCGAGCAGCAGCTCGGCCCGGTCGACATTCTCATCAACAACGCGGGCGTGAACCAAGTGGAACCGTCCTTGCAGGTCGAGGCGGCCACCTGGGATCGCCTGATGTCGGTCAATCTGCGGGCGCCCTTCTTCTGCGCTCAGGCGGTGGCCGGTGGCATGATCGAGCGCCGGCGGGGCAAGATCATCAACATCGCCTCGGATGCCGGCATCAACGGCTTTGCGGGTCACGCGGCATATGGCACTACCAAGGGCGGGCTGCTGATGCTGACCAAGATCCTGGCGGTGGAATGGGGGCCGCACAACGTGCAGGTGAATGCGATCTGCCCCGGCGCGACCTGGACCGACATGACCTCACGCGCAATGGACATCCCCGAGATCCGCGCGGACATCCTGGGCCGCGGCGTCGCGGGACGGATCTGCGACCCGGAGGAGATCGGGGCCGCGGCGGTGTTCCTCGCCTCGGAAGCCTCTAACATGATCATGGGCGACGCGCTCTGCGTGGACGGCGGCTCGGTCGCAAGATAGCGGCGCGGATCGCTTCGCCGGGGTCGCCGGGGATGCTCGGCGGCCGGGAGCAGAGCACGTAAAACAAGTAGACAGGAGAGGGAAATGCCGCAGGAACAGGGCCGGCTCGCCGGCAAGGTCGCCATCGTGACGGGGGCGAGCAAGGGTATCGGACGGGCGAGCGCGCTCGGCCTTTCGGCCGAAGGGGCGGCCGTCGTCGCGGTCGCGCGCAGCGGCGACAAGCTCGAAGCGCTGCGCGGCGAGATCCAGGCGGCCGGCGGCCGGTGCGCTCCCGTGGTCGGCGACGTCGCTCAGAAGGCGACGGCCGACGAGACGCTGGACGTCGCGCTCGGTCGCTTCGGCCGGGTCGATGTGCTGCTCAACAACGCCGGCGTCGGCAGCTACGCCGATTTTCTCGATTACAGCGTCGAGGACTACGACTCCATCATGAACACCAACATGCGCAGCACCTTCCTGTTCACCAAGGCCGTGGTGCCGACCATGAAGGCGCAGGGCAGCGGCTTGATCCTGCAGGTCTCCTCGCAGGCCGGCATCCGCGGTTTCACTCGGGAGGCGGTGTATTGCGCCACAAAGCATGCGCAGGTCGGCTTCACGCAGGCGCTCCGGCTGGAGCTGCAGCCCTTCGGCATCAAGGTCGCGGTGATCTGCCCAGCCGGCGTGAAGACCGAGTTCGCGATCGGCCAGGGCAGGACGCCAGAGTTCGTCGCCTCGTCCGGCTTCCTCGACGCGGAGGATGTCGCCGATGCCGTGGTCTTCGCGGCGACCCAGCGGCCTAACGCGCGGATGACGCAGATCAACCTGATCGCCCTCGACGAGGCGCTCTGACCCCGTAATCGGCCTCAAGGCCAGAGGAGTTCACATGGCTACGACATTGACCATCCCCGACTTGGCCGGGAAGAGTTATCTCGTGACCGGCGCTTCGACCGGCATCGGGGCCGCGGTGGCCCGCGCCCTCGGGGCCCAGGGCGCCGGGGTGGCGATCCACTACAACGCGAGTGGGGCCGAGGCCGAGAAGGTTGCGGCAGCGGTGGAAGCCGCCGGCGGAACGTCTTTCCTGGTCAAGGGGAACGCGGCCCGCCAGGGCGAGATCGCGGCGGCAGTGGACAGCGCCGGCAGCCATTTTGGCAAGCTCGACGGCCTAATCAACAATGCCGGCAGCCTGCTCGGGCGCGTGCCGACGGAGAAATCAGACGAGGCACACGACCGGGATGTACTCGACCTCAATGCTCATTCCGTGGTCTGGGCGTCCCGGGCGGCCCTGCCGTGGCTGCGCAAGGCCGGGGGTGGAGTGATCATCAACACCACGTCCATCGCGGCCCGCAACGGTGGCGGCAACGGGGCCGTGCTCTACGCGGCCGCCAAAGGATTCGTGAGCACCTTCACGCACGGGCTCGCCAAGGAACTCGTCGGCGAGAACATCCGCGTCAACGCCGTGGCACCGGGGGTGATCGCGACGCCGTTCCACGAGCGCTTCAGCACCGACGAGCAGATGCGCGGCATGGTCGACACAATCCCTATGGGGCGGGCCGGCACGGCGGAGGATTGCGTCGGGGCCTTTCTGTATCTCGCCTCGGACCTCCTGAGCGGCTACGTCACGGGCCAGATACTTGAGGTGAACGGCGGGCAGTACATGCCGTGAGCGAGGGCCAGAACGATCGAGGGAGGGTGGCGTGACCGGAACGGGACCCGTGGCGCGCAAGGCGCCGGGCGATCTGAGGAGTGCGCACTGGTTCGGCCCCGCCGACCTTCGCTCCTTTGGCCATCGTTCCCGCATCGCCCAGATGGGCTAGGTCGTTGTCGCATCGTCCAGTCCGCTAGCCGTGAAGCCTTTCTGGAGATGAACCCGAACGGTGCTCGGCGGCTGCTGGGAAGCAGTCCGTGATCGCGTGGTCATTCTGAATACACCACAAAATCAACATGACCGTGAAAACGCGGCCAACCCTGACCCCGCCCTGCGCCGGCGTATCTATCTGCTGGTTTGAGCTTTTCTCGATAGCACATGGGGTCGCACGTCGCGCGAAGAATGACCCGGAGCTGATCGCAGATCGGCTCATTTATCAGGTCGTTAAAGCGATTGATGACCGGGGTTGGTGTTGACCGCGTTTTCACATTTGGGGCGTCCTTGCCCAGCAGCGCCGATAGCGCCTCCTGGAAGTCGCCCGTCGAGATGCCGCGCAGGTACAGGGTCGGCAGCAGGGCATCCAGGCTGCGCGTCCGTCGTCCCTCCGCTGGCTTCTCCAACAGGCTTTGCCTGCCGGAGCCTCAAGCCAGCTCCGCCCAACGCGGCAGGATCGCTGAGGTGAACCGGATGCGCTCCCCGGCCTCGGCGCCCCCACGGTCCCGGACCTTGGGACGGGCTACCGCGACAGCGCCAATGCCGGTCTGGACCTCACGCTCGGAGCCGTGGCCGTGTCGGACAAGACGGGATCGTCCATCGGGAAGCTTCAGATCCTCCCGGTCAGCCAGGAACGCCTCGACCTCCAACTCCACGGCCTGCGCGAGAAGACGCCGGGCACCGGCGCGCAGCACCTCCGTCAGAGGATCGTCGACGTCATCGGGCTGACGAAGGCGGACAACGTTGATAGGCTGTTCCATAGGCGTATCGCTCTCTCCGGAGAGATTCTGGCAGGCTTGGACACCCGCCTCGATACGCCGCCTTTCTCAGGCCACCGTCACCTAAAATCCCGCATAGCTCCCCTCCGTCAGTTCCGGGCTGAGGCGGCCAGCACGTGGGAGGTGGCCACGGCCGCCTGATAGCCGGCAGCGTGACGCACCCGTCTGACGCTCGGTTTCGGTTCTCGTGACAGAGCCAACGCAGTTGCTGGAACGGCAGTGGGCGCTCCGGCGCGAGCGCGCTCGCTATGAGACCGAACGGGCGCGACGCCAGTACGACGCCGTTGAGCCTGAAAACCGCTTGGTGGCGCGCACGCTCGAGCGTGCCTGGGACCAGCCTACGCGAGGCCGAGAAGGTTGAGCTGGCCTATGAGGGCTGGCGTCGTGAGCAGCCAGGGCCGTTCACGGATGCCGAGCGTGCCGAAGTGCTGGCCCTGGCCCAGACGATGCCGCGGGTATGGAAACCCTCCGCGATCGGACAGATCGCGGCCCTGTTATAGGGTTATCTTGTTGTAGGACGAATTGCGTGTCAACATGCTGGCGGTCGGCGCGGAAAAGGCGCCCAAACCAGGAACGGGAGGAAGACGCATGCCGGAGATCACGACTCGGACGATCACAGACGGCCTTGGGGTGACCACGATGGGGCTCGGCGGCACGGGACTCGGTAACATGTACTGTGCCGTCGACCCCGCCGACGCGATCGCCACCGTCCACGCCGCTTACGAGCGCGGCTTGCGCTACTTCGACACCGCGCCGGTCTACGGCTTCGGGCTCTCGGAGACGCGCCTCGGCGAGGCCGTCCGGTCGCTCCCGCGCCGCGAGATCGTGATCTCTTCGAAGGTCGGCTACGATCTCGTGCCGATACCGCCCTCCGAGCTCAAGCCGACGCTGTGGGACAAGCCCCCCGCGTTCCGGGCGGACTTCGACTATTCCAGGGACGGAGTGATGCGCTCGCTCGAGGGCACGTTGAAACGGCTCGGGACCGACTACGTCGACATGGTCTCCATCCACGATCCCGACGAGGCGATCGACATCGGCCCAGGCCAGGACCCGCGGGCCAGGAGCCACTTTCGTGAAGCGATGGACGGGGCTTATCCGGCGCTCGACGCGCTGCGGTCGCAGGGGGTGATCAAGGCGATCGGTGTCGGCATCAACCAGTGGCAAATGCTGTCGGACTTCGTGACGGCGGGCCGGTTCGACTACTTCCTGCTGGCCGGGCGCTACACGCTGCTCGAGCAGGAGCCGCTCGAGACGCTGTTGCCGGTCTGCGCCGAGCGCGGCACGAAACTCGTCATCGGCGGCCCTTACAACTCCGGCATCCTGGCGATGGGCGCGAAGGCGGGCGCCACCTTCAACACCAAGCCCGCGCCCCCGGAGGTCCTGAAGCGGGTGCGCCGCATCGAGGCAACCTGCGCCCGGCACGGGGTGGCGCTCCCGGCCGCGGCGTTGCAGTTCCCGCTGGCGCATCCTCTGGTGGTCAGCGTCATCCCCGGTGCGCGCTCGGTCGCGGAACTCGACGGCAACCTCGCCTACATGCGCCAGCCGATCCCGGCGGCGCTTTGGACGGATCTCAGGGCCGAAGGGCTGATCGACGGGAAGGCGCCGGTGCCTGACGGCGCGGCCTGACGCCCGCTGCGTCGATCATGCCGCTCCGACCACGGCGGGCGGTGCCGCCCTGTTACCGCGCACGAGGTCCGACGCTTTCTCGCCAATCATGATGGCGGCCGCGTTGGTGTTCGAGGAGATGAGGCGCGGCATGGCGGAGCTGTCGCATACCCGCAGACCGTCGACCCCGCGGACGCGCAGCTGCGAATCGAGAACGGCGTCGCGCCCCTCGCCCATGCGGCAGGTGCCGACCGGGTGATAAGCAGAGCGGGCCGAGGCCCGCGCGAAGGCCTCGAGGTCCTCACGCGACCGCGCTACCCTGCCGGGCAGGTGCTCGCGCGACACGAAGGGGGCGAATGCCTTTTGGGCCATGATCTCGCGACACAGCACTAACCCATCGACCGTGCGGGCGAGGTCGTAGGGTTCGGCGAAGGCGTTCACGTCGATGACCGGGGGCGCCCGCGGGTCGGCCGAGCCCAACGTGACCGAACCACGCGACCGGGGGCGCACGTGGTAGGTGTTGAGCGTGCAGCCGTTGCCCCCCGGCACCGTCCCGATCCCCTTCTCCACGCCCGCGCCGGGCAGGAAATGGAACTGGAGATCCGGGGTGGCCTCGGCCCGGTCGCTCCACCAGAAGGCCCCGCCCTCGACGATATTCGAGGTCACCGGCCCCTTGCCGAAGAGCTTGTACTCCAGGCCGGCGAGCGCCTTCCAGCGCAGCTTCTTGTACCGATCGTAGGAGTGCGGCCCGTTGAGCTCGTGGACGGTGTCGACGTCCATGTGGTCCTGGAGGTTTCTTCCCACGCCGGGCAGGTCCCGGATCACCGGGATGCCGTGCCGCTTCAAGGCGCCGGCCGGCCCGATGCCCGAAAGCATCAACAGCTTCGGCGAGCCGAAGGCGCCCGCGCAGACCAGCACCTCGCGTTCCGCCCGGACCACGGTGGCCCGGCCGTCCTCGACGATCTCCGCACCGACGGCCCGGCCCCCTTCGACCACCACGCGCGTGGTCAGCACCCCGGTCCTCACTTCCAGGTTCCGGCGCCCGAGCGCCGGCCGCAGGTAGCCGGTCGCGGCGCTACAGCGCCGCCCGCCGCGCGTCGTCGTCTGATAGATGCCGCATCCCGCCTGATTCGGGCCGTTGAAGTCGGAGTTGTAAGGGAGCCCCGCCTGCTGGGCGGCTTGGACGAAGGCGCGCGCCAGCCTGTGGGCGGGTTGGGTCGTGATGCCGAGCGGGCCGCCGTTGCCGTGGTACGGGCCGGACAGCAGGTCGTTGTCCTCCGACCGTTTGAAGTACGGCAGCACGTCGGCGAAAGACCAGCCGGCACAGCCCTCGTCGCGCGACCACGCGTCGTAGTCCTCGGGGCAGCCACGCGTGAAGACCTGCGCGTTGACCGAACTGCCGCCTCCGAGGACGCGGCCCTGCGTGTAGTCGAGCCTCCGCCCATGCAACTCCCGCTCGGGCCCGGACTGGAACTTCCAAACCAGGTCGCCGCCGGTCATTTTGAAGAATCCGACCGGCATGTGAATGTAGGGGTTGCGGTCCGTCGGGCCCGCCTCCAGCAGCAGCACGGACGCGTCCGAGTCCTCGCTCAATCGGGCAGCCAGGACGCAGCCCGCGGAACCGCCGCCCACGATGACGTAGTCGGGCATTTCCCGATCACCTCCCTCGCCGATCGGCGTGCCCCGACCCGGTCACCGAAGCCTCTCAGCTCGCTTGTGCGGCGTCAATCAATCTTCTAGACTGACTAGGTTGAGGGGTTGTAGGACAAATTCCTGGAGCTCCCGCCGGAGGCGCGGAACAGCGCCCCGCCCTGGAAACGCCGCCGAGGAGGACCGTCGTATGTCCGATCACCCGTCGAACGCCTTCGCCAAACCGACCACCCGCCGCACCGTCCTGGCATCCGCCACCGCGGCGGCCGCCTTGCTGACGTTGCCGCGCTCCGCGCGGGCCGCGGGCGAGCAGCCCACGCTCGTGACCTCGATCCGCTCGCTGTCGAACCCCTATCACGCGGTCTGGAAGCAGGGCGCGGAAGCCTTCGCCAAGAGCGTCGGGGCCGACCACGTGACACTCGTCTCGGAGGGCAACAGCGAGAAGGGCATCGCCGACATTCAGGCCATGCTGGCGAAGACTGGCGGCCGCATGGTGCTCAACTCCGACCCGAACGACACGCCGGACGCCCGGCCCATCGTCGGATCCTGCTTCAAGGCGGGTGCCTACTGCGTTACCCAGTGGAACAAGCCCGGCGACCTCCACCCCTGGGACTTCAATCCCTATTACGTGTCTCACATCGAGTTTGACGGGGTTAAGAGCGGATCAGCCATCGCCGAGGCGTTGTTCAAGGCCATGGGGGGCAAGGGCGGGATCGTCGCGCTCGGCGGCATCATCTCGACCACGGCGGCGATCGAGCGCAAGAAGGGCCTCGACCAGGCGCTCGCGGCCCATCCCGACGTCAAGCTGCTCGACTTCCAAGTCGCGAATTTCAAGTCCACCGAGGCCTACGATCTCACCAGCAGCCTGCTGACCCGCTTCGGCGATCAGATCAAGGGCATCTGGGCCGCCAACGACGACATGGGCACAGGCGCGCTCGAGGCGTTGCGGGGCGAGGGTCTGGCCGGCAAGGTGCCGGTGGTGGGCATCGACGGCATCAAGGCCGCGGTCGACGCCGTCAAGAATGGGGAGTTCGCCGCCACCATCACGTCGGACCCATTCTGGCAGGGCGGCATGGGCCTGTCCATCGGCTACCACGCCTTCACCAAGGCCTTCGATCCCGCCAAAGAGCCGAAGAACCACCGCGAGTTCTACGGCCGTACCACCACGATAACGAAGGACAACGTCGCCGACTACATCAAGACCAACATCGATAGCCAGCCGTCGATCAACTGGAACGACCTCTGGGGCCGCTGCGAGGGACAGATCCGTTCAAGCTGAGGGGATCTCATCCCTGCCGCTTCCCGGGTGGCCGAGGCCGCCGCGTGCCCCTCCCACCTGTCGGATGGTGACATGAGTTCGAAGAGCGAGGCGTCGGCCCTGCCGAGGGGTGTGCAGAGCCGCGGGCGGCGATCCGTCGCCCCCGGCGGTTCCGCGCGGCGCAAGCGCCTCCTCCGGACGGCGGCACCTCTCCTGGTGCTCGTTGCGCTCTGCGCCATGGTCTCGGTCGCCAACCCGAGCTTCATCGAGACCCGCAACCTGATCCGCGTCGCCAACGCGGCCGCGGTGCCGCTCACGCTGTCGATGGGCACCACGCTGGTGATCCTTATCGGCAGCATCGACCTCTCGGTCGAGGGGGCGGTCTCCGTGGCCGCCATGGTTGTCGTTCTGCTGGGCCGGAACGATGCCAACGCTAACGACCTCGGCTGGCTCGGGGTCCTCGTCGCGGTCGGAGCCGCCAGCGCCATGGGCCTCCTCAGCGGAGTGATCCAGACAGGGCTGCGAATCCCATCGTTCATGGCGACGCTGGGCACTTGGTTCATCGGGCTGGGGTTCTCGACCTACATGCTGGGCGGTTCCGCCGTCCGGCTGATGGACCCGCGGCTGCGCGACTTGGCGCTCGGTCGCTTCCTGGGCCTGCCGCTCACGGTCTGGGTGGCGCTCGGAGCATTGGCCGTGGCGGTGACGATCCAGTACCGGACCCGGCTGGGTCGCCACATCATGGCACTGGGCGGGGGCGAGGACCTGGCCGAACTCTCGGGCATCAGCCCAATGCGGGTGCGGGTGCTGACCTTCACGCTGGCAGGCCTCTTCTACGGGGCCGCGGGCGTGCTCGCGGCGGCGCAGCTCGGCCGGTCCGACGCGGTGATCGGCGACGGTCGCCTGTTCTCGGCCGTTACCGCCGTGGTGGTGGGTGGCACGGCGTTGACGGGCGGCGAGGGCGGCGTGCTGAACACGCTCGTGGGCGTCCTGATCGTCACAGTGCTCGGGAATGGGATGGTGCTGCTCGGCGTCTCGCCCTACGTCCAGCAGACCGTGCAGGGCCTGATGATTATCGCGGCGGTGGCGCTCTCGCTCGACCGCGTCCGCCAAACGATCGTGAAGTAGGGGGCCGCTATGCTGGCAGCGCTCTCGCTCTTCAAATCGTACGTGGGGGTCAAGGCCCTGAAGGACGTCAGCCTCGATGTCCGGCGCAACGAGGTCGTGGGCCTCATCGGCGAGAACGGCGCCGGCAAGTCGACCCTGATGCGCATCCTGTCGGGCACCGTCCGGCCCGACGCCGGCACGCTGACGCTCGACGGAGCGCCGCTGCGGCTCCGCTCGGCCCGTGACGCCGCAGCAAACGGCATCGGCATGGTGTTCCAGGAGCAGTCGCTGCTGCTCAACATGTCGGTGGCGGAGAACGTCTATCTCGGCCAGGAGGGGCGGTTCATGCGCCTCGGGTTCCTCGACGGTCGCGCGATGCAGGCTGCGGCACACGCGCAACTCGCCAAGGTCGGCGTCGACATCGACGTCCGCACCCGGGCCGGCGACCTCACTTTCGCGGCGCGCCAGATGGTGGAACTCGCCAAAGCCCTGACGCTCGAGGACACCGTCCAGCGGTCGCTCACGATCCTGCTCGACGAACCCACCTCGGTCTTGTCGCGCCCCGACGTCGACGTGCTGTTCGGGCGCATTCGCGCCCTCAAGTCCCGCGCCAGCTTCGTCTTCGTGTCGCATCGGCTCGACGAGGTCCTGGACATCAGCGACCGCGTCTACGTCATGAAGGACGGCGAGGTGGTGGCCGAGCGCGTGGCCGCAGAGGTATCCGGCCCCGAACTCCACGAGATGATGGTGGGCCGCGGCCTCCACGCCGGATATTACAAGGAGGCCCGCCAGCTCCCGCCCGCCCCCGAGGTGCTGCTCGAGGCCGAGGACCTCGTGGTGGACGGCGCCTTCCGCGGTGTCGACCTGAAGCTCCACGCGGGCGAGATCGTGGGCATCGCGGGCGTGCTCGGCTCGGGGCGCGAGGAGTTGACGCGATCGATCGGTGGATTCCTGCCCCAGACAGGAGGACGGCTCCGGGTCGGGGGTCGCGAGGTGCGGCTCGCCAGCCCCGGGCAGGCGGTCGCGATGGGCATCGGCACCGTCCCGCGCGAGCGCCGGGTCGAGGGCCTCGTCATGTTCCTGTCGATCGCCCAGAACATCAGCCTCGCCAACCTGCCGGCTGTCATGAGCAACGGCCTGATCAGCCACGGCCGGGAGCGGGCGATCGCGCGCGACTGGATCGCGCGCCTGAGCATCCGGGCCCCCAACGCCGACATCGCTTGCCGCAGGCTCAGCGGCGGGAACCAGCAGAAGGTCGTGTTGGCCCGCTGGATGACGGCGGGGTCACGCGTCCTGATCCTCGACCACCCGACGCGCGGGCTCGACGTCGGCGCGAAGGAGGAGGTCTACGAGCTGGTGCGCGACTTGTCCGCTCAAGGCGTCGCGATCCTGCTCCTGTCCGACACGCTGGAGGAGACGATCGGCCTGGCGCACCGCGTCCTCGTCATGCGCGACGGCGAGATCACGGCCCGCTTCGACGCCCCACCGGGAGGCAAGCCCGACCAGGTCGACCTCGTCGCCGCGATGGTGTGACCGAGCCGGAACTCAGGAGGACCCATCATGACGATCTCGACGCCATCGCGGATCCAGGCGCGCGACCTCCGGGGGACACTCCGCGACGTCGCGCCTCCCGGCCTCCTCGTCCTGCTGATCGTCGTGGTCGAACTCTTCGCCCCCGGCTTCGTCACCCGCGACACGCTCATCATGGTGCTGGCCGACACGGCCGTGCTGTTCGTCCTGGCCACGGCGGAGACCTTCGTGATCATGCTGGGCGGGATTGACCTTTCGGTACAGGCCCTGGCGTCGCTGGCGAGCGTGCTCCTGGCGCAGCTCCTCGTTTCGCTGGGCTACCTCGCGTTTCCCATCGTGGTTTTCGCCGGGACCGCCTTCGGTCTGCTGAGCGGTCTCGTCCACGTGCGGCTCAAGGTGCCGTCCTTCGTGGCGACCCTCGCCACGGGCGGCGTCGTGGCGGGCTTGGCGCTCCTCGCGGCGCGCGGTCGCGCCATCACGATCGATCAGGTGGGGCGTGCCTACGCGAGCTGGATCGACGCCACCGTGGTCGGCCTGCCCGCCGTCGTGGGGATCGCGGTCCTGGTCGGCGTCCTGGCCTTCGTGGGCCTGCACTACACGCGCTTCGGCCGGCATACCGTGGCGGTCGGGGCGGGCGAACCCGCGGCCCGCGCCGCGGGCGTCGACGTCGCCCGGACCAAGATCGTGGCGTTCGGCATCTCGGGCACACTCGCATCTGTCGCCGGCATCCTCCTTGCGGCGCGACTGTCGAGCGGATCCCCCACGCTCGCGAACCAGCTGATGTTGCCCGCCATCGCGGCCGTGATCGTCGGGGGGACCGCCATCACGGGCGGGCTCGGCAACGTCGGGCGCACGGCCGTGGGAGCGCTGATCATCTCGATCGTGCGGATCGGCATGACCTTCGTCGGCGTCAACATCTTCGCCGAAAACGTCGTGTTCGGCATCATGCTGATCGCGGCCGTGGCGGTCACGATCGATCGCAGCAAGATCGCCATCATCAAGTGAACCCTCAGCGGGCTCGCTGTGGCGGACCGAGCTTGGCTCTCATCCCATGGTGTCGAGATCGATCAGCTCGATCTTGTACCCGTCAGGATCCTCGATGAAGGCGATGTGCGTGGTCCCATGCTGCATCGGACCGGGCTTGCGCGGCACCTTGGCACCGCGGGCCTCGAGCGTCGCGCACACGGTGCCAATGTCGCGGACGCCGAGCGCAAGGTGGCCGAAGCCGGTGCCGAGGTCGTAGCCGTCGGTCTGTCCCCAGTTGTAAGTCAGCTCGACCACCGTGTCGGTCCTCTCCGGCCCGTAGCCCACGAAGGCGTTGGTGAACCTGCCGCCGGAATAGTCATCGCGTCGCAGTAGCGTCATCCCGAGCAGCTCCGTGTAGAACGCGATCGACGCGTCGAGGTCCTTCACACGGATCATCGTGTGCATCATGCGGAACTGTCCATCGGCACCGGTCATGGTTGCGTCCTCGCTGATAGCCCGGCCAGAGAACGCCTTGCGCGAGCGCCCTTCTGTCAGGTCACGCGGTTGTATGATAACGTGATGAAACGGGCCAGCGGAAATGGCGGGGTGCGGACGATGAAAGCGCAAGGCCGCGCGCCGCTCATGCCCATCGCCATCAGCCTGCACCGTCGCGCCGTCCTGGCCCAGCCTGTTGACGCGACGCGGGGAGACGCTTCCCAGCAACAGATCCGCCACGTAGCGCTGGATTCGGGGCTGAGGGACGGATGCTGCGGTCCACCCACGAGCCATTCAACGCCTTGGGCTCGGTCCCGCCTGGGACCTCGAGGTAAGTCGGAGTCGGTATGACATCACTCAAGCTCGACAAGGTCAGCCGTGGCCCGCATCTCCCGACGCTCGTGGCGAGTTCACTGTCGCGCGAGATCGCGCAGGGGCGCCTCGCGCCCGGCGCACAGCTCCCGACTGAGCAAGCGCTCGCCAAGACGTTCGGCGTGAGTCGGAACGTCATCCGCGAGGCCATCGCGCGGCTTCGCTCCGAGGGACGCGTGTGGTCGCAGCAAGGCCGTGGCGCCTTCGTTTCCGACAAGCCGCACGCGC
>JAABUP010007279.1_pt1 | contig 15000 bp, 18 predicted proteins | sample 5559201 | NCBI WGS metagenome assembly JAABUP01 (sample SAMN10711887, study PRJNA513373) | rock metagenome | isolation source: Antarctica rocks | place: Antarctica | reverse complement strand
GTGCCAACTCAAGCAGCTCTGGCAAGCAATCTTTTGGCAGCAGCACAAGCGGTGCAACTCCCCAGCGTATCAGGGCCCCAACCCCAGAGCCTGTCATCGCCACTCCTGCTACTGCCAGCCATGGCAGCATCACTAGCCAGAGCTCTGCAGCTCAGACCACTGCCACTGACTGCATCACCAGCTCTGAAAACAGCAGTGAAAAGGCTGTGCTTGGTGGCACTGACGGTGCTGCGCTACACAAAAGCCCTGCTGCAAAGGCAATCAAAGCAGTAGGACGCATGCTGAGGAGAAGGCCAGTTGCTGCCAACTCAGCTGGTGGCCAAAGCAGTACTGTCCACAGCAGCAGCCACAATATGCCGGTGCAACAAAAGGGCATCGCAGCCTCTCACGGCAGAGTGCCACCAAGGGCTGAGGCCAATGCAGTGCAAATCAGCGCTAATGCAGCTAGCTCTGCTGCCATTGGATCCTCCGCCAGCTCTGGTCATGCTGCAACCACTGATGCACAGGGTGCAAGGGCCCAAGGACAGAACAAGGTAGACAGAAAGGGGTCAGTAGGCAATTCTGCAAATGCTGAAGGTCAAGACAAGCTGGGCAGGAAAGGAATGGTAGGCAGTCGCTTGTTTGGCTTGAGGCCCACAGCTGGTAGAAATGCAGAAAAGGCTGAAGCACAGAAGCATGCTGATGCCAATGCTGGCAAGGCTGAACAGGCAGCAATTGCCAGTCAGTCTAAGCCTAGGCCAAAGGGCCGCCAGGCTGTGTCCACTGAGGCAGCTGTGGCTCACACACAAAGTCAAAACCGTCAGCCCCGAGTCACAGTCAAGGACAAAGTCTCAGCCACTGGTCACGTGAAGGCGCAGGTGCCTAGGAGGTTTGCCTTTTAAACACTTGATAGCTGCCAAAGTATGAAGGGCCTGCTTTTGAACATGTCCTCTTTGTTTTGATGCTGTGCAACTGGGCCATCAATGACGTCCAGTGTGCTCATTTTCCACTGACATCTTCAATTTGTTTGTGATACGTGTAAGTGTGACATGGAGCAAGTCTTAGAGATGAACATAACATTTCATCCATGCACTTGTGCTTGCAGTGACAAGTTCACCTTGTTTGATTTGCGACAACTCTGCTTGGGCATAAGATGCATGAAAGCTTTACGCATCTAGTATGGTGGACCCCATGTCACCTATAGGTATTAGCTAATGCTTGCAAGCATGCATGTACATTTGCGTCCAACTCTTGAGCAGTCACTGAGTGAAGACTTGCAATGCATACCCTCAAGGTAGCCATTAGGAAATACCAGACAGTGGCACATTCAGGATAGCCCGAGCTCTTGTATGGTTGACATGTTGCTTGTAATTATGTGAGCACTTTCTGCAAAGCAAGGTTGACCTGGCAGCAAGCTGATATTGTACTGCTGCTTGGGACGTGGTGTTAGAAGCCTGATCATGAATGAAGTATGCACTGAATGGTGGGATTTCATGTTGCCAAGAGTGCTTGTCTTCATGTCTTGAAATACAAACATGTTGCAGGGTTGAAATCGCAGCTTCTGCTATCATGATGCGCAGGTGCACTTATGGCAACTTTTGCAATTGCAGGCGTGCTGCAGAACGTGTGTAATTGTGTCCAAACCTGTCCAGAATTTCTTTTTCCGATATAGCTTGCTGCCCAGAGCCCTGCATTCTGGCTGTGTTGCGCACAGACGTTGTGCAGACGGACTTTGAGGCCCCTTTCACACATGTGCTCGTCGGAATCCCATGTCTGTAAACAAATCGCATTGCCTCCCTTCCGTGAGGCCCATGAGTAACCCTCGTGAATGGTGAGTCGCGCGGAAGGGAGACGCAAGTGTGAAAGGGGCCTGACATAGGGCATGAGATTTCAGCTCTGCCCGTTGCACCGTCAGCATCTGCACATGTGTTGTCAAACTGGTCCAGGTCAGATGCCCACATGGTACATGTGACACGTTGGACAGGTGTGCCAGAAGGATCCCGGACGTCCTCGTTCGCGCGCTGGAGACTTGAGTGCTTCATCAACATCACTTTTGATTGCAGAACATCGCCTGCAGCAAGTATCGATTTCCGGCACAGCACAGCACTATCACTGCGATCTTGCTGTTTACAGATGGAGCAAGCAGGCTCTTCCAGGGCTGCTGGCCGTCAGGCAATGTTGTTGAACCACCTTCGACCGGTAATGCGTGGTGACATTGCATCTCTGAGTGAATGCTGATAGGCTTGCACGCTAATGGTGGTGCCTGCTGTAGGCTGTGTCTGGTCAAGCACAGGAGAACCCTATTCAGGTCAATTTGTCTGTTTCGCAAGCTCGATCTCTATCAGTAGTTGCTTTAAGAAACATTTAGTTCGCTTTGAGCGTGCAGTGCCTGTTAGCCGCAGTGTGCTGCAACAAGTGTCGAGGACAGCTGCACTCATCAGTTGTGTCTGATGGAACAGGCACAGGCTTGCTTGGCTGGGGACTCTGCAGCCTACGAGCGTAGGGCATCTGGTCTGGACGATGTTGTTGTCATCAGCGCACTGCGTACTCCTATGTGCAAGGTGAGCAACATTTGCTCCAAGCAGACCACTGCTTTCATAGACAACTCGTCCGGCACTTGTACAACGACTGTTGATTTGAACAGGCAAAGCGTGGAGCTTTAAAGGACTGTCCAGCTGATGACATGCTAGCAGCAGTTCTACAAGCCACAGTTGACCGCACAGGAGTTGACCCAGCAGTGAGTACCTGCTGCCCTCAAGCCTTCTGACAACATCTGTGGTGGGTACGTCAAGAGCGCTGGCCCTGTCTGACAAAGCTTGCAATGCTGCAGGCATTTGGTGATGTGGTGATTGGCAGTGTCCTTGGGCCCAGCTCCCAGCGTGCCAATGAGTGTCGTATTGCAATGTTTTTGGCAGGTTACCCTGAGACTGTACCTGTACGGACTGTCAACAGGTATGTTGTTGTCGCGGTCATTGGCCAGTCTTGGATGTCCTCGTCTTGTAGTACTTTATTTGCTTTACAGCTTTGTTTTATGGCCATTCTCTGTGATTTGGCGAGGATGCACCAGTTTTGTGCATGGGGATGCATAGTGGCAATGCCAGTGTGGACATAGCATCGCAACGTGGTTGTGGGCATCAGTCTGAGTCTACGCTTCGTCCAGTCTGTGGCTTTCAATGATCATCAATCATGAACCTGCCTTGTTTTTTGTTTGTATAGGCAGTGTTCATCAGGTCTTCAGGCCGTGGCTGATGTGGCAGCTGCTATCAGAGCTGGCTTCTACACTGTTGGTTTGGCTGGTGGTGTGGAGGCCATGAGCCAGACTCCCATGGCCTGGGAGGGTGGCGTCAACCCAAGAGCAGCAAAGAACAAGAAGGCTATGAGCTGCCTCATCCCCATGGGTGCGCACAGAACTGTGCAGCCATTGCTGTTGTGCATTACCTTCATGGACATACTTCTGCTTTGCCCCTTTCTAGCCTGTGGGCTGAAGAGCCAGGCACACATGCGCCATCTTCAGCGCAATCAGATTGACAGACTGGTATTTGTAAGTAGTACATAGCAGTGTCTCATGAGACTGTGCAGCAAGAGGCTGTTGCATGCTGGCCTGCAGGTCATGCGCATGGCACAGACATCAAAACTCCTTGTAATCCATGTGACTGATCGGTATACCTGGATGCAGGTGTGACGTCTGAGAATGTTGCTGCCAAGTATGGCATTGCAAAGGAAGTACAGGACAAGATGGCTGTTTCCTCTCACCAGAGGGCAGCCAAGGCTCGTGACACTGGCAGGTTCAAGGAGGAGATTGTCCCAGTCAAGACCATGTGGAAGGACCCCAAGTCAGGTGTGTGACTACTGTCCAGAACTCAATCTGCCGAGGTGTGTTGCATGCATTGTTTTGGATGTAATGCCCAATGCTTTCCTTTTATGCGTCATCATGCTAGCCATGTCTCGCTGTGACTGCTACTCGTCTCTGGTGAATCTCACCTGTTGATATGTTTTTTGTCTCTGCTCACCACTGCTTCTTCTGATGCAGGTGAGGAAAAGGAGATCCTGGTTGAGCACGATGATGGCATCCGGCCTGACATCAGCACCGCAGCTCTGTCAAAGCTGAAGCCAGTCTTCAAGAAGGACGGCAGCACAACTGCTGGAAACTCATCTCAGGTGCGCCTGAGCACCAAAGACCCGTTTGGTGCACCTTTTGGCAGCACAGCATGAGGTGCTGACAGCGTACATCCCTCAGTGTGTCTTTCTGACTCTCAGCTGTTTGAGTCACAGCCTAGGACAGTTTGTGTGCTGCTGTTGCCCATCTTCTGTTGCCCACTTTTATCTGAAGCTAGTGCGCCTGCATCTTGAATGCCTGGTGCAACTCTCTTGCATGCAGCATTGGCACAACCGGATCAATGCCTCAAGTGCACCTGTCCTTCATGCTTTGCTTGCTCACAGGTCCCCAAGTGCCACCTGTTCTTCATGCTTTGCTTGCTTACAGGTCACTGATGGCGCTGCTGCTGTGCTGATGATGACCCGGCGCGAGGCATTGCAGAGGCAGCTGCCTATCCTGGGCATCTTCCGCAGCTTTGCTGCTGTTGGTGTGGATCCTGCTATCATGGGTGTGGGCCCGGCTGTGGCCATCCCAGAGGCTGTCAAGCAGGCTGGCCTCACCATTGATGACATTGACCTGTTTGAGCTGAATGAGGCCTTTGCATCACAGGTATGCCAGCCTTGAGTCATGGCTGCGAGATGTCAAGGTGCATGCTGCAGTAATCCATATGTATTGGCATGATTCGTCAGCACTAAGGACAGCGCATCAAACATCTGGGCCATTGGCAGTCTCCAGAAAAAAAGATGGTGGTGTATCGAGCTGCTTGACAGGGAGTCGTACAGCTGAGGTTCACAGTCAGAGGCTGACTGTATCATTTGGATGCAGGCAACATACTGCTGTGACAAGCTGGGGCTGGACCGCGAGAAGGTGAATGTGAACGGTGGAGCCATTGCTCTGGGTCACCCCCTGGGGTGCACAGGAGCTCGCTGCACAGCCACTCTGCTGCATGAGATGCAGAAGAGGGGCAAGTCTGCCCGCTTTGGTGTAGTCTCCATGTGCATTGGGTCTGGCATGGGTGCAGCAGCTGTCTTTGAGCGCGGTGGTGAGACTGATGAGCCAAAAAATGTCCGCCCCGCTCAGAAGATGAGCTATCTGTCAAGAGATGCTCAGTAGTGTACCAAAATCCAGATCTACAATAAGTTGGCGGTGCCATCAGGGCATTCGCTGCAATTGTACAGCAGATGCAAGTCATTAGCTTCGGAAGTTTAGGACAGTAGGACAGCTGCTTAGGTGCTGCTGGCCTTGTCGGATTCAGGCTCAGAGCGTGCAGCCCAGATATATTGAGGTCAAAATCTTTTCCAATTTGACGACGTTTCTGCTGTGCTGATATTTTACAAAAACTTGCGCAGATGTGATTCAGCCCATTAAAGCTAGTGCGTAAAATTTCTGCTTGTGATCTGCTTGTAATGTTGGCATGTAATTGCACAGCCAATGACATCCAGCTGTACTTGCTCAAGGACAAATGGTGTCCAGGCCGTTTCTGAGGCAAGCGTCTCTGGGCTCACGATGATGTGATAAGGGCCCAGACCGGTACGGAAAATAATGATGCAGGCTGAAATCACTTGGGCTGCTTACAGGCCTTTAAATGCTGATTATAATACGAAATATTGTGGGCAGAAGCCCGTAAAACGCCAGCTGGCTTGCGAACTCGATGCGCTCATAGCATCCTAGCGCGAGTACTACGCAGGAAGCCGTGCGAACATCGTGCATGCATGTGATGTGGCTCAGAATGTGCCCAAGCCTGACCTCGAAGCGTGTCTAGGCGAGCAAGCACCTTCTGTGAGAGCCTCGAGAAGCGTCCTTCCTGAGACAAGCACCGCTCACATCTTTTCTGTGAGGCAATCATGGCGGAGCTCATTGGTGACATCTTTCGCGGCGATTCCTGGAATTTCCCGGTGCGTCTACTCCCGTTCATACGGGCGGTGTGTTCTTACAGTGCACTACAGCCCTTGAACGATACTGCTGACCGCAAGTTCGCTCATCAGCGCGAAATTTCTGCAGGGCGGAAAGGACACTCAGATTTTGCACACAAATTCTGAAGACATGAGCAGCGATAGTCCGACTCAGGGCAAAGTCGAGGAGCAAAGCTCGTTTTTTAAGGTATGCTCAGAGGTGGATGTGTTCTTCCAAGGATACTTGAACGCAAGGTTTGACTGTCTCAAGTTCTGCTGCAGAGACCAGGATCTACTGGGCAGATGAGACAGCTTGCTGCAGCCCGGCTGGCTTTTACAGATTCCGCCAGACTAGCAACTGAGAGAGGCTCTCCAGCAACAGCAGAGGCTGCCGATGGTCCTTCCACAGAGACTGCAAACTGTCAAATGCCAGTGACCTTCAGCAGCAGTAGTAACAGCAGTGCCTGCTGCATGCCTGTGCTTGGTGCACAAGTCGCCCCAAGCTATGACATCAGTGCATCTGCACAGGCTGCAGAACAGCTGCTTCAAAACAACAGTTCCTCACAGGCACATATTTCTCAGCACAGCGGACAAGGTCAAATCAACTACATGCCTGCAAAGTTGCAGCCACGAGCTGCTTTGCCGTCTTCTGCTGTACAAAGCATCTTGGCAAGTGTCTTTGATGATGTTGACTCAGGCCGGCATCAGCAAGCTGAGTCTGAGTCAGCTCAGCCTTCTCAGAGCCAATTCTCCCACCACAGGCGAGGTGTCATGCAGCAGGATAGTCTTCCTTCCGCATACAGGTCTTTCTTTCCTGAGGAGGCACCGTCTTTGCAGGCTCAGCAGCAGCAGCAGCAGCAACAACTGCGTCACTACCAGCTTTCGCAGTTGTTGCCTCCTCAACTACAAGATCGGCTGCATCAGCAGCATCTGCATCAGCTGCCTGGTCATCAGCCTCAACAGATGAGCTTCCCAGGTCGATCAAATGTCCAGCAGCCAGTCAATGGGCTGTCAACCCAGCAGATGCCATCTGACATACAACAATGGCCCAGCCCCGTCAGCCACAGAGCCAGTCCTAGCAGTGCTATGCAGGCTCGCCACACCCCAGCTCATGCTGCTGCCAGTCATCAGCAAATCAAGCTGGAAGATCTGGAAGGTCTGGACTTGTCTGGGCTCAAAAGGGACTACTCCTCATTCACAGGTCCTGCTTCTCAGCCCAGACAACCCAAACCAGCCCCACAACGCGCGCTGTCTTTCACTCAGGGCAGTATAGGAAGTGCTGCAACAACAGCAGCTGTGGGAACGGCAGCTGGCAGACGCACTCAAGGAGGTGCAAGCAGCAGCCAGGCAGTCTCCAACACCCGCATGTCCACGCCTGCATCCAATGTGACCAGCCCGCCTGACACTGACGCCAGCTTAAGCGACAGTGATGAGCTGTCAGGCAGCGACAGTGGTGGGCTCAACATCAAACGTCGCAGGGTTGTCAAAGGCAAGAGAGGTGAGAACCCTGTTGTGGCTGATGCACCAGCCATTAGCACAGAATGCATTGTTGCAGTTGCGTTCAGGATATGCAGCAAATGTGCACAGTCATGCAGCATGGAAGGGAGGGCTGTTTCTGCTAGCAGCTGCATTGCATGTTCTCTGTCAAGCTGTGGCAGGTGTAGATCTTGCAATCCTTCCACCTGCTGCCCTGCCCAGCTCATCTAAGGTCAACACAACATGCTCAGGGTATGTCACAATGCAGTTGTTCATTGAGGTTATGCAGACCTGGTCTTCAGTTTGTGTACACCAGTTCAGCTCCACTCTGTTCATCTAAATGATCCTGTTGCTGTGATCCTGCCCCACACCAGGAGGCAGCTGTGCTGATCTGTTGTAAGCTTCAATGCTAAACTGCGCATCATGTCAGTCCACCTTACAGATATGTTTGTCTTTGTGCAGGTGCTAATCGACGTCCAAGACGCATGGTTTGCAAGAATTGCGGTGCACATCAGACCCCACAGTGGCGGTGTGGTCCAGAGGGGCCGCGAACACTGTGCAATGCATGTGGGGTACGCTACAAGAAGGGGCTGCCATTGAATGGTGCAGTAAAGGTTGCAGACAGCAGCAGCTGAGGCAATGAATGGAATGGATGGCAGAGATGTCTTGCACATGAGAAGCCTACTCAGAGCTTGGTACAGAGGCCATGAGCCAGTGAGTGCTCTCAGGCATAGAATGAATCATCTGAACATATGTAGCTGACCCTAGTATGTCATAGCAGAGTGGTTCCAGAATGTCAACTGAACACTATTTTCATTCTTTTTTCCAGTGGCCCCCTTACACCTTTTACTCAGTTCAGGTACTCCTTTGCTCTAATGTGGTGTTGTGTTTGGTGTGCTGACGGTCTACATTGTGCAATATTGGACTGCATCAAGAGAATAAAGCATTTGTGAGGACTGCCAAATTGATGAATCATGTGGGTCCTGGGTGAGTCTCAACGACTTTGACAATGGTATGCAGTGCTGATAGCAGTCACATGGGGAACATTACATAAACGATGCAATAGTGAAGTTGACTGGATTTGATAGAAAGGCTTGCTTACTTATGAGTACAGCACGCACTTTCTAACAAGGATTTTAAAATCAAGTTTGTCTGCTCCGTAAGCCCTCATTTGGCCGTCATCATTTCTCCATCAAGTTACGGTAAGTCTCTCTGCCTTCCTGCTGAAAGTGCGGCATGCGTTGACACGACTACAAGGTGGCCTGAGTAAGTGGCCAAAATAACGAAAGCAATCATGCGAGAAGTTGCTCCGGAACCATTCAAAACTCATGTATATCTGCGGAATATCTGTGGGGCCTCACCTAAATTCCGGATTCTGGTGAAAAGGGTACTGGAATTCCGGATTTCAGGGAATCCGGAATTTCCGTGTAACATGTGTGTCATCTTAGTGCATGCATCTGATCAGTACCCAAAAATGCCCTTGAACGTAGTGCAACGACTACTTCTTCCAGCTTGCAAAACAGTTCGTCCCTCTGCTGCCAGAGTGCCCACAGGTGAGTCGCAATGCTTCACCAATACTTGGCTCTCGCTATTCCATCGCATGTATGTATGTGTAACGTATTTAGGTTGAGCCGACTCGTGCTGTCTTCGCAGCTCGTCCTTCCGCACTTCACAGCAGTGCTCAGACTACTAATTTGCTTGTGAGGTATGCAAACAAAGTTACTATTCATCTTCGGCGTGACTGCCTGTGCTATTTGGTCAAAGAGTTGGTGGTGGAATAGCAGGGCTGTGAATACCAAGCATTGGTCAGGGCATACAAGGAGCGCAGGAACGTCTGCAACTGTGTGCATGGCGACAGCAATGTCAGAAAGCAATCCCATCACGGTTGGGAACTTAGAGGTGCAACGAATCCCTTGCCTATCGGTAAGATGACAGAGATAAACCTGCTCGTCCACTTCGGTTTTCTCATGAACTACCTGGCGCTTACTAGAAACAGCAATGCATCAGGACAACTATGTCTGGCTTCTACAAGAGAAAAAGACTGGCAAAGTGGCAGTTGTTGACCCCTCAGAATTCAAGCCAGTAGCCTCAGCAATCCAAGAAAGGTAACTTGTCGCAATCACACTTTTGCGTGTGTTTCTACTAGCACAAAAATACAGTCAAGCAAACCTTCTCCTGCAGTCAGCATCACCACGATGATCAGCATCCAGATCAGCTGCCTTCGTGCAGGGGTCTCAAGCTTGACTACATCTTGAACACTCATCATCACTGGGACCACACTGGTGGTAACGAGGAGCTCAAAAGCAAGTTTCACTGCACAATTGTTGGTCCAAAAGCAGACAAGGGACGCATTCCCGGCATTGACATTGCCTTGGCTGATGGGGAGTCATGGCAATTCGGGGACCTGGAAATGCAGGTTTTTGATACCCCGGGACACACCAGAGGTCACATCACTCTTTGGTTCCCACAAGTACAAGCTTTATTCCCAGGTAAGAATACTTATGCATGTAGACATCAGCTGAGTGTTGCCAGCATGCCTGAGCTTGCATGTGGAGAGTGCTGCTGCCTTCAAGTGCTGCGCATCTCAGGTGGCGTTATGTGGTGTGCTTGCCTGCCTGCCTGCTGGTTGGCTGCCCTGTTTTACTGTGTTTCAGAGCCCTTGTGGTGTGTGCTTGTAGGTCTCCTGTATCAATCTGGCCTGTGGTTTCATGTCGACTAACTTGCAATACAGTGTCAGCGTCGGTGCGGCGTGTTGGCACTATCTGTGGCCTAGCTCTGTCCTGTTTGGTTGGCCAGCCCACACGCATCAAGCTGCAAACAGTGCTGCAGACAGTGCTGATGCAATAGTCTCTGTCTTTCCAGGTGACACACTATTTGCTCTGGGATGCGGGCGCATGTTTGAAGGCAATGCGCAGCAGATGTGGACATCTCTGTCAAAGTTGAAGCCCCTGCCTCCAGCGACTAAAGTCTTCTGTGCTCATGAGTACACACAGAGCAATGCCAAGTTTGCTCTCAGCATAGACCCTGACAACCAGGCCCTCCAGAAGCGAGCTGCCCTTATCAATGACCTCCGCAAGCAGGTGGGGACCTGTCTTCCATGGTCTCATCTCAGACATAAGTCTTGTCTCAGACACGTGTCAAATACAGAAAAGATATTTTCAGAATGCATGTCTTGCTGTGCTAGCAGTGCCCTCTACATGTTGTTGGCCTGCACCCATCTGGTATGACAGTACTCACTTGGTATGACAGTGCTCAGTTGGTACGGCAGTGCTCAATTGGTGTGATGGTGCTCATACCTCAACAGCTAGCTTGAAAAACCTGCCCCCACATCTTGCAATTGTCATGCACATAAGCATGCAACAGAGATGCACATTGTGTATTGATGTGCAGGGCATTCCTACAATCCCTAGCACATTGCAAGAGGAGCTAGATACCAACCCATTCCTGAGACCAGATGATCCCGCCATACGCAAGAACCTGCGTAAGTTGCATGCCAAATGCCACCGGAGAAGTGACCATGCATGCTATGATAAGCTCTTGTTTGAGTGTTCAGGCTATCCTGTAACAGACGCCGTAACATACAACATTGTAACAGACGCCGTAACATACAACATTGTAACACTTATACATTGTATGTCATGGTGTCATGTGCAGTGGTTTTCTAATGCAATGCTGCGTGACACGAAATAGTGCCATGAGTGATCAAAGAGTATGTTATGCATGCAGGTGTGCCAGAAGGTGCATCTACTGTGGACGCCTTTGCTGCCGTGAGAAAAGCTAAAGACAACTTTTAGGCCTTGTTTTATGTCAACAACCACAAAGCAAGAGCAAAGCCTGAAACTGGAGCTGATCAGCGTGGTGCTTTGAGTGTTGCTTGACTGATGCAATCAGTGGAAGACAATTGAAGAGCATTTTGGGACTCAGGCTGAGCATGGGCATTATAGCGTGTCTGCTACGAGTCTAATTTGTGGCACTTATCAAATACCCAAAGGGATGACATTGACAGCATTCCATGCAGGGACTGTTGTATTCCTCAACCCTCGGCAGCATAGCTTTGTCGCTATGTTGACGTCTTTTTACAAGCCCCTGAAAGGTCTCATCTGCTGATGCTGCCTGCTCACACTTTTTACATTGTGTACTTGAGATGACAAGTCGACAACACGTTTTCACTCTTGTGTGTCATCCTGCGGGCAGCGCCCACTACAGCATGATTGAAAGGTTTGCCGCAACAATGATCAGATTCATGGTCGTACATGGCATGTGTCGCCATCCAGATGGCTGTGACACACTTTGCCTATGCCTGGGTTGCATGCATATATCTGCCTGGAGTAAATCCTCAACACAATAAGGATGCATGGCAGCATCTCGAGAGAAAGCACAGCAGGGCAGGACAGGCGACTATCGCAGCCAGTACGTGGCCCATCTGTGCGTTCTATCAGTGATTTGCGGCATGAGAGCTGTCGCAGAATCGTTCAACAGCTGCTGCATCCATTCGACAGCATCTTCATCACTCATGTCCAGCCGCAGCTTCTCCTGTGAGACCCACACAAGCACCTCAAACAAGTGAGTGCTTCCTCATTGCACACTCAGCGCTGCCTTGCTGTTGGCACGCAAGAGTGTCAGGCATACATCAGACTGCCAGCCCACAGCAGGAAACTTCAGCACAATGTCATTGGACAATATCAGAATGTTGCCGGAAAGGTTGAGACAGCTGTAGCACGCAATTCCTGTTCTCTTTATTGATCAGGACCTTGAGCTGAACATGACAGCCATGGTTCACCTGTAGCTTGAGCATGGCCTTTTCAGGGTCCTGGCGCACATCAGGAATGGCAGCCCCGGCCATGAGGTGAAACAATGACAGTATGAGGGTCGCGCTCTTGCGCAAAATGTTGTACGCCTCACAACAGTAGGTTCGGAAGTGGCGGTAGTAAGGGCTATCACTCCCCCCCATTGCTTCTACCATGGGGGCACACAGCTTCATGGGCGGTGGGAAGGCCTTGGGATCCCGCCCTGCAAAAGGCAGAGTGTTCTGCTTTCTGCCTTTTATGGGGAGCCGACACCAGGGGGAGGGCACTGGCAGAAAGGGCAGTCAGTCCCACTGGTTGCTTCTAGACTAATGAGCATGTGCTGTTGGCCCATACAACTGCATGCATAAGCAAAGTCCCATCATTGAATGCCGGCAAAACCTTCTCATTTGCAAACTGCAGTGAGAAATCACATCATGAAAAGGCATAGGTGGTCATTGGTCAGCCCCTGTTGCTCCTATCCATCCTGGGCAGAGCTTCACAGGCAGCAGGCATGCCTTGGGATCTTGCCATAGCAAAACATACACTCTGTTATGCAGTCCTGCACGGGACATCACATCAGAGGGACTGCACTCATGACAACTGCTGTCACTGCCGAAAATTGCTTGCTTCACAGTTGCACTCAGGTGACAGGTAACCTAGAATGTAGTCTAAGTCAGTTGCTGTTGCTGCCGACCATCACCTGTTCCAAACTTGAATTCAGGCGACAGCTCACCTAGGATGTAGCCAAAGTCAATGTGGAAGAGGCGGCCATCTGGTGCCAGCATGAGGTTGTCCAGGTGGCGGTCCCCAACTCCCAAGATGTATGTCATCACACAATACCCTGCCGAGCTCTTCACAAACGTGTCTACAACCTCTGCCTTCAACCCAAAAGGCCCTGTAAACCAGGCGTGCATGGTCAGACAGTCTGCCTGACAGATCCATGCAACTCCTCCCTCAAGAGGCATGCTACTACACAGTACACGCAGGTGAGCTCTTCAGAAACTCCTTCTTGTCATTGGTTATCCAATCACAATTTCCCAGTTCTGACACAAAACAAATCCTCGCATGGATCTAGCACAAATTCTTGGTGGCAGACGTAGTGACTCCCATATAATGCTTATAATGGTAGAAGCCTCAAAAGGATCCTCCCTGAAGCTCTTCACAAGTGTCTTTAGTACATCAGCCTCCAATCTCAACAGACAGTGCATACACCTGGCTGCTTTTGGCCCCTGCTCACACTGCATTTGAGCTCTGGGCCGGAGTGATCTGAATAGACTTGAAAAAGGCATTAGTCATGACTAGTATCATGACACAGAGCAAGAGAATTCTGAACAATACCATGCCAGGTGCTCCACAGGGAACATGTGCAACATGTTTGTAACACTATGTGACTAGTATGCAACAAGCGTGCAACAGGTTAGATGTGCAGAAATTGTGACAGACTAGAGTAAAGCCGACCTGAAGGATCTGGATGGTAGTGTGCAAGGTACTTGTTGATGCTGCGGAAAGGTGAGTCATGCAGGATCTTCTCCAAGGCCATGGAAGGAATGAGCTCTATCAGCCCATCTGTGCTGGATGTTGCCAGAACCCTGTCCACAAGCCACATTCGCTTGATGTCATTGCAAGTACAAGTCTGACTCCTTCTCACCACTGTGATGTTGTCACGCTTCTGTACGCTCAGCGTCGGCCGTGAACAAAGTCAATGAATAAACAGACGCAACAACTTAGATCGGTTGAGTGTTGCAATGGAAATGACGGATGCATGCTCACGAGATGATGAGCTGCATGCAACCTTCAAATGTAGCTTGCGGCTTCAGCTACATCTGGTAAATATTGGAAGGATGCAGAGGGGGAAGACCATGGCCCTCCCGCAAAAGATGGCATGCATTACTTGAGACATGTAGCATACAGCTCAAGTGACCATGGCAAGTGGTTTTAGCAAAGATGTTGTGGTAGCAAAGGTTTGCATGCTGATAATATGAGGCTGCTTAGGCTGGATGTGGCAAGAGATGCACATGTGCCCAAGAAGTGGAAGGGACTGACTTGTAAGGAGTAAGGCGCAAATCCAGAGCTTCACGCTTCAGCAGACGGTCCATGAGGCTGATCATCTGCACAACCAGTTGGTCCTGCCGCAAGTCATCCCCTTTCTTGTAAATGACCGCCCGCCGCACCTCGACTGCTGCACATGACATCGTGCTTGCTGATGACGCTGAATTCACACCAATTCTGACTTCTAAGGTTGAGTAAGGTAAGAATGTGTGCTTTGCAGTTGATGCTGATGCTAGGAAACCACCATGAGGGTGATTGCGGCACAGCAGCACAGCTGACACTGATGTGCTGCTTTGACCATAACAAACCATAAAGAGAGAGTAAAGTTACATGGCCATGCAGATGCCATTGGCGCGTAGTATGTGCTGTTGCAGCTGAGACTGGCTGGTTAATTTCGAAACTATGAGATCATGCTGATGGCATGATGGAGATGTGTGTGTCATGGCAAGGATTGCATCATCTGACATGCAATCTGTGAGATCATGGCATGTTGTGGATTTGCGAAATTGGTATGTATGACTGATAAGAAATAAAGTTTCTGATGGTTGTGGTGATGAGTTGATTATGTAGAGGGTGCTCGGCCAAAGTTGTAGTGCAATACTATGGCCAAGCTGCCAACCCAGCAATGCAAGCATCACTATTGGGAAGGCCCCCAGAAAAATAGGTTAGATAACAAGGGGGACAATGTCCCCCATTAGAGTTATCAAACTCTAAAGAACAG
>JAABUP010007278.1_pt1 | contig 15002 bp, 13 predicted proteins | sample 5559201 | NCBI WGS metagenome assembly JAABUP01 (sample SAMN10711887, study PRJNA513373) | rock metagenome | isolation source: Antarctica rocks | place: Antarctica | reverse complement strand
AATCATCCCCGGCGTCACCACCTGCGAGGTGCGCAGTACAAGCGCTACGATGGCTGACGAGGGGTTATCGTGGCCTGGGGACATCCCATCCCTGGAGCTTGGTACTCCTTCGTTCCCCGTCGCAAGTGCTGTGCTGCTCACCTCACTCCTCCTTGGCGCTGGTCTCATGGTCGTTTCCCGCTGTTTCTTGCCGGTATTGGGCGTTTTCGTCGTGAAGACACATGCCCCACGGCAAGAGCAGACGGCTAGACCCGCGGCTGAAGCAAATCCGGAGACGCGTCTTTTGACGCGTTACGGAACTGTGGACGCTGCAGGAGATCTGACGACCCGCAAACTCGCTAGACCCCCTACCTCCGCAAAGACGGAAGGTAGTGTGTGGGTGTCCCGCCTGTGCGCAGAGCGGGCGGCGAGTGTTGCAGGGGAGGAGCAGCAGAAGAAGAAGAAGAAGAAGCAGCCGCTAAGGGCGTGCTGGAAGGGAGAGCGAGAGGAGCAGGGGAAGCAGGCTCTCAGGAGCGCGGTGCATTGGGAGGGGGTGGAGGAGGAGGGTACCCCGGCAGGAGGGCCGCCCCAGGTGCTGAGGACGGTAGACGCTGCCGAGTCGGCTGCCTGCGTTTTACGAGGCGCTGACGAGGCTAAGCGGGCCGATACCAAGGCGCCTGGCCACGCCGGCGGTGATGGGCGTGCGACACCACGCAGCACCGTCTCGCCGGCGGTGGAGGTGAAGAGCGGCCAGGCCGCGGGCAGTACGACTGCGCCGGGCGGAGGTGGACGGGTGGAGAAGGCGAAGAGGGGGGGTGTGGTTCGCGGCACCAGGGGTGGGCGGAGTGCACGGGGCGGGAGCGGTGTGTCGGCGGAGTCTCGGCGGTGGCGAGTCGGCAAGAACTGCCACCGCAACCAATTGCAGCGGCGGTGTGAGCTTGCGGCGACGTTGAAGCGGCACGAGCTGCTGTGTGCGAGGCTGGCAGCTCGTCGTCAGCGCCAGGCGCCAACGTCAGAGCCGCCGCCACCTCCTCCCGCCACACCGCACCCGACTTCGGCACCGGCGGCTCCGGCCCAGGCTCGGATTGGCGGTCCGATGTCCTGGGAGCCGACCGACGATGCCGTCGATGCATTGGCGTTGGATCTCGCCGAGATCAATTTCCTTGCACCGGGTGAGCACGCGATTGGTATGGAGGGCGTAACCTGGCACTCGACGGCTCCCGCGCCTCCCGGAGACGTCGTCATGGCAGAGACGCTGCCGAACCCATCCCCCGCGAGCGGACTCGCTGCGCCACCAACCGGAGACGTCTGCATGGCAGATGTCGCGCCAAACGCCGCCCTAGATGTCCAAATGGCAGATGCCGTTGTCGCAGAGGGCGTCGCGATCGCGATGCAGGCGGTACGAGCGGCACAGGCGCTGCCCATCTGCATCTACCAACCGCCAATGCCTGCCCAACAACAGCCTCACACGCAGGCGGCACGGCCGTCACAAGAGGTACAGACAGCACAGGTGGCGCAGGCGGCACGAGTCCAGGGAGTCCAGGAAGTCCAGGCATATCTGGCGGCACAGGTGACTCCGATCCACCAAGCTCCGATGCCTCCTCAGCAACAGCCTCGCACGAACCGCCTGGTAGGCGCAGCAAGAAAGCCATTGGGCGGAAGCCCACTGCGCTCCATGAACAATGCTCGTCCTACTCCGGCGAAAGTGCCCGCCGATGCCACCCCGGGCCCGACTGAGCACGAGATGTACTGTGGACACCGGGACTGCGGCGGCGTGACCTGGAGGAGCTTGGCTACATGCCGGGTTTGTGGACGGAAGAAACCGGGCGCCGAGGTTTCAACATATGTTACACCGGAGCACCAGTCGTACGGCAGCTCGTGAGGAGTAGGGGTTGAGGGGATGATGGCACGGCGCTACGAGAGACTGTGGAGCCGAGGACGGCGGTGTGCTCCAGTGGGAAGGTCACGATGAAGCAATGGAATGAGGGTACGCTGGAACAGTAGGACGGTAGTGTCAGGAAATGACGTAACGAGGGAACGAGTGAGTGATGGATTGATTGAACGAAGGAACGATGGAGGGAATCATTGAGCGATGGAGCGATGGAATGAGAGAGTATCGTAGACAGCCATGTGCGCGTATCGCTTCCGGCCCAATGATCTCAGGACACTATAGGCCTCAACCGCAGTCATCCTCGTCATCACCTTCATGAACATCATTCATCCTCATAAACCTCTCGCGCATCCCCGGCTCCTTCTCCATAGCCTGCCAAAGCCCGACATCAAGCTCCTCCGCATCCCGCGCCAGCCCATCACGTCGTGCTCGTGTTCGTGCACCAAACAATCTCCACACTGGCCACAGTCCAGTCATGAGAAGACTCTGCTTGATACTCTTATACCCCAGCTCCATCACCGTCAGGATGGCTAGCACCGCCATCAGCGTCAGCCACCAATTCGGATCATTGCCGAAAGTGCTGGTGAAGCCTCCCTTCACGTCGTACGGGCTGATATTCGTAGAGTAAGCGTGCGACAGAAAACCCTGCCACGCCCACCAACCTCCCACTGTAATCAAGAAAGATATCCCCACAATGACAGTCTTGTAGTGCGTCTCCAGAACCAAAAGCTTGTAGTTCGTGAACACGACACCTAGAGAGAAATTCAAGTTCCCAAGAGCGAAGAGCCCATTATCGCTCATCTGGGCGAAGTGCCCGTAAGAAGCCCAAGTAACAAACCACACGATCATGCTCTCCGACACCGCCAACAGCATCCAGCGGAAGTAATACGGTAGGTTCAGTCCCATGTTCTTCTGTCCGTAAACGTAGAGCTCCGGGACCGCGAGCAAAGTCTCGGCTTTGAGATCTTGCTCGAAGATCCCGGGCACAATCACGCAGAGACTGGTAAAAAGCGTGTTGAGCGCAGTGAGGCTGTAATTCTCGTACAGACTGGTGCCAGTGTAGCCGTTGTGGTGCTGATAGAGCGCCTGCATGAGATAGAACCATGCCTCCTTCCAGTAGGTCATCAAAATGAATTTCGCGGTGCGCATGTAGTTCCAGCGGCCGTGGACGAGCAGTAGCCGCTGCAGGAAGCAGAATTTGGCGATGCTGTAGTCTGCTACGCGGGCAGCTTGCAGACCCTCTTTGCCGGAGATGCCGACGCCGACGTGGCAGGCTTGGATCATGGCGATGTCGTTTGCGCCGTCGCCGATGGCTAGGGTGAGGGCGCTTGGGATGCGGGACCGGATCGCTTTGACGATGCCTGCTTTTTGCGAGGGGCTGGCGCGGCAGCAGATGACCGAGTCGACGAGGGGGATCAGGTCGTAGAATATTTGCTTCAGGTCCTGCTCGGCGTCCATTTGTGAGAGAGTGTGGCCGTCGATGACCAGGACGCTATGGACACCGATCGCGTCTCTGTACAACATGGCGGCATCGCGTAGCTGGGCCTCCAAGTTGCCTTTGGCGCTGTCCAGTATGAATAGATCCGACTCCGGCTTGCAGATCTGCGCTGAGTGGGCGATATTGATCGCGGTCTCCCGTTTGTCTCCAGTCAGCATCCATATCTTTATGTTGGCGCGCCTCAACTTGTCAATCGTTTCCGGAACTCCCCCCTGAAGCTTGTCTTCAATGGCCGAGGCGCCGAGGAGGTCGAAGCTTTGCTCGATCATGTCGGCTGCAGCTTCAATTCGCTCTTGGCGGCCAGTCAGGGATGTCGTAGCATCCTGATAAAGCTTCTTCCAGCCTGCGTACTCGGAGGGTGAGATGGTCTTGTGTGCGAAGAGCAGAGTCCGCAGGCCTTGCATTGCAAAGTCGTCCATGTGCTTGAAGCAGCGGCTGAATACTGTTTCATCGCTGGCGACAGCGAAGCCTTGAAGTCTGCGAAGATAAGGATTACTAGTCCGCTCGGCTCCTGGCACTTCCAGTCTCGCATGCTCAGCTGTAGAATCACGTCTGATTTCCATCGAACCTCTCCGCCTTGAAGTCATGCTGGGCCTCGCACCAAAGCTATTCCTCGGGGTCATCTGCTCGCTCCGCCTCAACTGCTCCCGCTCAGCCTGGATACTCCGGCGGACTTCATGCGACTTCCGGCTCGCCAGCGCAGCCTGCTGCAATCGCGGAACGATGACGCTATCTGCTCCTTTGCAGAGGAGCCAGATCCGACCGTCCGGACAGCGCACTATGATGGACATGCGCTTGCGCTGGCTGCTGAACTCGATGACGTCCAGCACTTCGTACACCTCTCGATTCTGCTGGCCGTCGGCGCCTGAGCGGAGGAGCGTGATCGAATGCGATGATCGCTGGATCATAAGGTAGCCAAGGTCTTGCGCCGCTTCTAGCAGCGCAAGCTCGTCCGGCGATGAAGCCTGGAAGGTGATCGTGCCATCCTTGGTGGTCTCCGGGAGAGCTGTGTGGCAAAGCGCCATAGCCAGGATGAAGTCGCGCGCTTTCAAAGATATCGCGGCTGACGGATGGTCCGCGATGTACCTGATCAGCTCTGCAGTACTGACGAAGCTGCCGGTACCCTGTCCTGGCCGGCGTGGAAGATCAGATGATGGTCGTTGTTGGAGCGAAGGCCGGCCATGCTGTCTTGCATCGGTCTTGATGGGAGCGACGTCGCGCTGCTCCACGGTGGTACTGACTTTCTTCTCGCCCACCAGCCCCGTCATGTCCTTCTGAGGCGGTGTGTACTCAGATGTACGCCGTACGTCAAGGCTTCCATCCTTGCATGTTGGCTCCGTGCCGTGCGTTATTGCGAGACCAGCCACACTCATCCCACGGAACTTCATCACGTTCTCCGTCAACGTCCCAGTCTTGTCACTCAGCACATAGCTGACCTGGCCTAGGTTCTCCAGTATGGTATTGGTGTTGCACACCATCGGCGTGTTGGTCTCCTCGTCATACATCTCCTTGTCGTTATGCACCAATATCATCTGCCCGATCTTGACTATCTCGAGTGAGACAAACAGACTCAAGGGTATCACGTTGTTGAACATGATCAAGAATCCCACGATGATCTGTCCGAAGTCAACGTAAGCGTTGTTGAGGTACCATGCGCGCACTTCGAGATGTTGATGCCAGATAACGTAGCCCATGCTCACGCCTACGGAGAGGATAACCACGTAGCCTATGAGGAAGAGAACGACTTGGTTTGCGTAGCGCTCCAGTCGTGGCTTCTTAGCGGCCGGGCGATTGTGACTGTTCATCCGGATTTTGCATTCCTCGCCGGTGTTGAGAACAAGTCCGATTGCATGTGTGGTATTGCGAAGCGTGGTACCGCGGTATAGGACTTCGCTCAATGTCAATGGAATCGTGGTATCGTTAATCGTCACGCGGCCATTGAAGTCGTAAAGATTGCGATTCGGATCCTCGCAGACAAAGTCGGCAGCGCATTTCTTGATGCCGGAGATGTTGCTACAGATTCGCAGCCCGCGAGGGGCTTGCTTGCTCTTCAAATTGGTCTCGCCGTCCAAGGCCATAGTTTCGACGTACGCTATGCCATCCTCGCCATCTGCGTAAAGCAATGCGAGATCGGCTGGCACAGCCTCATCACGTCGAAGTTTGACAATGTCGCCGACCTTCATGTCTCGCCACCTCACCTTGGCCCATTGTAAGTCGACGTCCTCATCTCTCTCCAACACTTCGTCTACGACATCATTGGCCATCTTCGACGCCCACGATAACATGCCAGACAACGAGAGCGTCCTTGCCAGTCCATGACTAGACGCTGCTCCATCGACAGCAGCCCGTCTCTTTCGTAGGACAGTTGCATACTGATTGTTCTCCGACTTATCCATCTTGTGCCGCTTCACATCGTCCCAACCCTCCTTGCCGATAGTGAGCAAAATGAAGAAAGTCAGCGGCAAGATGGTAGTGTAGCTGCCAGTCGTGCTCAAGCTGCAATCCTTATTAGCCATGATCATCGAAGTGTACCGCAAAAAATGTACCCGGGTATGGTCTGCGGTATTCCTATGCACAGAAAGTAGAAGTTGTGCAGTCTCGTGCACTGGAACCAGAGCTGCTTCGGCAAGAAATCCCATATCGTGTATCTGCCGGAAACGACACTATTAGATATATACGAGCGGCCACGACGCTCATCCAACAAGGGCCTCTCAAGGGCGGCCCGTAGAGGGATATGGCGGCCATCCTTGGACGGGGGTAGAGGCTTTCGGCGAAGGACCAGTTCGACGAAGTACATGTATCTCTTGTACAGCAAATCGGCCGGTTGCTTGACTCTGCGGTCGAACCAGCTCTTCGCCTCATCCTCTCTATTCCTCTTCGCTCCCTTCGTCGACGACCGGACTGCGCCTTTCTCGTCGACATCCTTGGCCGGTGTCGCGCTCATCGCAGGCGTCGGTTGATCGTCAGGGTGGTCCCAAAGGCGAGAGTATCATGGTCTCCGAGGGTTGCAGCGACCGGGTGGGTCGCATTCGCATACTGACCCACTGTCTCGCCATTGGTAATACGACGACTGCTCAACCTTCCCAGGGCGGGCGCATTACTTGGCGCATCATCATCCAGCCTTCGATATGTCGCCGATCTGTCTCCACACCTGCAGTCCACACACTCCACACCACGCGCGGCGGAGATGCCCGTGCCAAGCCGGGTGAACACTGAGCCTCATCTCGACGACCTCACCTCGTCCCATCGCAACACAACTTCCCACCTTTGAGATGGGTTACGGCTCTGGTAACATTCAGCGTACACCGTATGCCCATGCTGCGCGTTGCAAAGAACGACTTCGAGAGCCCGCCCTCGTGCGCGAGCCGCAAGGGCCGCAAAACAGCGGCGGTAGAGATCAGAAGACAATGGGAACGCGTAGTTCAGGACGTAAGAGTGTGCATTGGGCGCGGAAGAAAGACCACTTGACCATGACAAAGAAATTGAATGGGTCGATCAGAGAGTGGAAACATGCGGTGATGGTAGGAAGAGACACCCAGGAGAAACAAGATATACTGGAAGCGTGGACTACCACATGCAGGTGCTGAATCGTCACGACCTGGTCCAGTGCTTCTTCCAGATCTCTCGTGATGATCCATGGCATATCAGTACATCGCTCGCACTGTACTTCCCTGAGCTCTCACCATCAATATTGGGTTGTATACCGCAAGTGTCAGCTTGTACTCGACTCTTTCGCAGGAATGGTCATGTTGCATATCCGAATACCTCCTCCCCCTCATATCTTTCGCATTTTACATTGCTTACTCTCCCAGTCTTCGCTTATATACACGCAAGCGTCCGTATAGCGATCGGGGCAGGAGCAGCCATGAGGCGGTGTTGTTTCGGGGGCTATGACCTCACTGGTGAATGGAGGCGGTGGCATAGAGTGTGAATCAACGTCACTGTCCCTCCGGAAACACTCCGCTGATGACTAGTCAGCGGTCCAAGTGCGCACACTGCGGTATAAAATCCTGTTCTCCTACGCAAACTTGCAACTAGCAAGCTTGCTCCAAACATCATCTTCGCCACACACACGAAGTTATCGCAACACACCAACACACACCCACGCGCCCACACACCCGCGCGATCTCGCCGATATGGAGCTACTCAAGGCGCTCATCCAGATCTTGTTGCTCCTCGCCACCGCCCCAGCGCTGGAGACACTCAACGCGTGGCTTCACTCCTCTCCTCGCACCATCTCACCGCCCGCGAACTCGACCTTCCGCTCCGCCACCTCCTACACCGTCGCACCGCCACTCTCATACAGCTACGGAGATAGCTACACCGCCGGCACGACCCCCTCGCCCTTCCTCTTCGCCCACGCGGCAGCACCGCGGAGATGTGATATTCTCCACGGCAGCTGCGAGGTATTCGTCACGGAGATGCCAGCAGTCGGACCCACGCCATATGGGCCAGTATACGACTTCTCGACGGTGTTTGTCTGGTTTCTCGTTGTCGCCGGCCTCTGCGCTCTCGGCTCCACGCTCGCTGCTCTGAAGCAGCGATGTGAGAGTCTTGAGCAGAAGAACGACATGCTTGCCGCGGAGAGCATCGCTGTCGCCGTTCGCAATACCGAGTTGCTGGCCATCATCAAGCGCCAAGACCAGCGCCAAGCACGCCAAGAACAGCTGTATGAGCACTCGGTACAGCACATCGTCGAGCTCGAGCAAACCGTCTCCCAAGCGCACGCTGCCCAGGCTGTGGCAATCTCCGAGCGTGACGCGACATGTGCCCGGGTCGGCGAGCTCGAGAAGCAGGAGGCGCGTCATTTGGAAGAGGCCGCCAGCGAGGTCAGGCGCCTTGAGCAGCAGTCTCGCGAGCAGTGCGGCAAAATTGCCGCGCAGCAGACCGAGACTGCCGGCTTGAAGGCAGATCTGACCACCGAGACTGCGAAGAGCGCCGCCGCGAGCGCCGAGGTGCAGTCTGCGAAGATGGCTAGACTGGCGCTCGAGCAGAGACTCGGCGCGTCGGAGCGGGCGTGTGAGGACAAGGAGGTCCTGTGCAGCGATTTCTTCGACAACGCCATTGGTCTGCGGGCGGAGATCGAGCGGCTGAAGGCGTTGCACAAGGGTGGGCAGGTGGAGCAGAGGTCTTCGGTCGGCGATGCCGAGATCCCAGATGTATATGAGTGGAGTCGGCGCAGCCTGATGGACTACAGTAGCTCATGGAAGGGTACCAGCAGTGACCGCGAGATCACTGCAGAAGCGAGCAATGAAGACTCGGATTCTGTAGGCAGCAGTGTGGAGGTAGTCATCGCGACACATCGCGATCCCTCCCCTGCACACGAAGATGCGGAGGTCAGCATCGCGACACATCGCGATCCCTCCCCTACACGCGAAAACACGGAGGTTAGCATCGCGACTCAACGCGATCCCTCCCCGCCTACCACCGAGCAGCAACAGATGCGCACAGTCCCGCAACTCGACTCGCTGCCAAGATACCCAACGACGAGTACGCTAAGCGCAAGTGTCGCCAGTTTCATGCCTTCCGGAAGTAGCAACCCGTTCTCGACTTCCACTACCTCCAGTAGCGGTCCTCAAGCCTCACCTGCCCAAGGTACCAGCGCAAAGAAGACCCGGCGGACGCAGCGAGGCGGCAGAAACCACCGGAGACGAAAAGATGCAGCCGCGGCCAGCGCTGATGAGCAAGATGAGGTGGCAGATGGCAACGGCGATGGCGATGATGCGCCTGGACCGATCAGCAGCACGCCAAGTGGAACCCAGACGAGCACTTCAACGTCAAACAACAATGCTCAAGCACCAAGGCTACCAGGGCTCCTATTTTGGAACCCGAATGGCTTGATGGCGTCCAGACACGCGCACTGAGTGGGTTGCGAAGATTGTGACAGTGTCTCGAGTGTCGAGATCGCTGGGAAAGCAAGGGCATGATACGGAAGGGTGGAAAAGCATCGGGTGATGCGCAGGATACGGCGTTTGGTACTGGAAAGGGGTGGGGCTGGCGGTGCTATGAATGCTGAAATGTGCATGATGGGTCACGACGGAGATGATGATGGCGATGATGGATGACATGATGATGATGATGATGGTGATGGAAACGGTGATAGTGTCGTCGTTCAGCTGCAGCGCGCTTTTTAGCGCAGCTCGCTGACGATGTACCAAGAAGAGGGATGCGAGGAAAGGGCGGTATGAATTCCCTGCTTTGAGTGCTGAACGCATTTGCTCCGTTGTTTGTATGATGACTTGAAAAGCGATCCATATTCATGACTTCGACGTGAGCCCATACGAAATGTCAAACTTCCGCCGAATATGCTCCTCCACAGTCTCAGACCCGTCGCCCGGCTTGAACGGGTTCGTAGCACTGAGGTCTCCATGGTAGAAGCACGGCACGCTGTACCGGTCTCCATCACTAGCGTTTACCACCCGGTGGAGCGTGCTGTTGTACTTCCCATCTGTCCACTTGTTCACGAGATCGCCGATATTGATGACGAGGCTATCCTCGATAGCCGGCACGGGCAGCCACGCATTGCTCGGCGCGTGGAAGATCTGCAGGCCGTACTTGCCGGGCTGCTGAAGCAGTATCGTGATGGCGCCGAAGTCTGTGTGGGCGCCTGCTCCGAATTGTCGCTCGTCCGTAGAGATGTGCTTGGGGTAGTGGAGGAGCTTGAGATTGACCACGGGCTCCTTGGTGAAGTCCTTGAGGACCGAGATGTCGTGGCCGAGGCCAAGGGCTAGTATCTCCACTAGGCTATTGCCGAGACGTAGCATATGCTCGTAGTACTCCGTGACGGGTGCGTGGAAATCCTCAGAAGGTAAGTCGGGCCACTGATTAGGGCCTCGCAAGAAGCCCATCTGCTTTAAGGGTACTTCTCGGCCAAGGTAGTAGCCCTGAGCACATGATGAGCCGCTCGACAGCTAGGTTTCGAGGCTGAACAAAGACGCACCTCCTTGCAGTCCGGTAGTGCCTTAGCATCCAGTATTTGCTCGCCGATGCGCTCATATCCTCGCCGAGCTGGATTGTTCTTGAGAGATAGGCTATCCTTTACGCCCTGTGGCAGGTCGAATAGACGTCGGCAGGACTCCAACACCTCACGCTGCGTGGCAAGAGGCACACCGTGGCCCTTGACTTGTAGGAAGCCATACCGCGAGCACGCACTTCTTACATCCTCGATCACTCCGGCCCTCTCTTCAGGGGTGGCGTCCGGGCGGATATACGAGCTGAGGTCGATGGTTGGGATCTCCGGGATAACTGTCATATTGGTCCGTGATGGCTGTACTTCAACACAGATCCTGTTTTGGATAGTGTAGAGGTCGTAGAACGGTGGGAGACAACAGATCGCTGGAGCGAACATTGCGATTGCGATTGCTCCTTATCTTGGCCGCAGTCTTGTCGCTTTTCGTGTTTGACTCTTATTCGCCACGCTCGGCCAACGACCTAGTGACGTTCGCGGCATCATTTTGTTGTGCAAGGCGTATTTTAGCAAGCTCGAGATCTCATACTCCAAAGGCTTGAGCTCTGGTCGAAGCCGCGCTGATGGACGGCTGATTGGGTCGTGTGTGGTACCGCGTAGGTGCTGGAGCCGTGCAATCTTACTTCCACGGCGGCTGATGGCGAGAACACCGACACCGTTTGCTGATATCGAGCAGGCGGGAATAGCCACACGACTGAGAGGATGCTTGTGCGGTCGGAGATGAAGACGTGATGTTGGACCAAGCCTCGTCGAACATTGCAAGCCGGGACATCACTGCGCCGTGGAATTCCTCGACCAGAGGAGAGCATCTGCTTCCAGCACCGCATTATCAAACACGAGATCGACGGTGAGCATCTGCGGAAGTCATGGTTGCTCCAACGGAGCCAATACTCGCTTCTACTCTATGGACTCTACACCGCGCGGTCCAGGACCAGACCACCAGCAACCCAGCGTCAAGGCCCAAAAGACTCCCCACCGGACTTCCCAGCCTCGATGGCGCACTCGAAGGCGGCTTGGACCTTATGCTCGCAGCACTGGTCTCGCATCTGCTCGGTGAGCCTGAAGCTCCGGCAACCATTATCGACACCACTTTGTCTTTCGACCTGCGCCGGCTGCACGGCAAGTTGGTGCACGCCCTCCAGATCCGTGGCAGAGACATCGAGGAAGCTATGACCATCCTTGAGCGCCTCAAAATCATGAAGGTCTTCGACTTTGTGGGCCTCACGGAAAGCGTGGTGGAAGTGCGCGAGAGTCTTGAGTGCCGCAGTGCAAATTCGCCATCACATATCTTGAGGCAAGCTGCTCCGCGAGGCACAGTCGGAGACAGCGAGGACGAGGATGAGATGCTCGACATACCAACACTACCGTCACTAGTACCGCAAAGATCACCGAAGGGTATCCCAACTCCCAGTCTTCTCATCATCGATAGCATCTCCCAAGTCGCCGCGCCGCTCATCAAGAGCAACTACGTTCAAGGTCAAGCACTCTTGACTTCTTTCATGCGATCTCTCGCCCATCTCAGTAGAACGCACCGCCTCAGCACACTACTGCTGAACGGAACCACAACAAACTCGCAATCGAAAGAAGACACGCCGAGTATCTTCTTATCCTGTGCGCTGCGGCCAGCTCTAGGCAAGACGTTCGCGTACATGCTCGACATGCATTTGCTGGTACACGCCATTCCGAAGACAGCGGCGGATGCGAGACGGGTATACGGCGGTAAACACGAAGGCAAAGGCGAGCAGGAAGCAGAATTAGTCGAAGTAATCGAAGTCTTGCAGGACAGACACGGAGGCAGAGTAGGTAAATGGACAGCTTTCACACTCGATACATCTAGCAATCTAGCCGAAGCGCTCTAAACACCCACTACCACTCATTGCCTTCCCCGTCTGCCCAGTGATACCTGTGCGCCCCATGCGTACCGATGCGGTCGCTGGTACCCATCGATATGCCGCGGAGATGGGCGCCAGCGCCCATGTCGACGGTCAATTGAACTCATCGTCGTTGCCGGCGGGGAGCGGCGCGGCGCACAAGGGGCACTCTCCGTACTGCGCCAGGTACGGGTGCCCCTGGCCGCACGTCCGCGACTGCAAGTCTGCTGGCTGCGACGCGAGGATGGCGAAGGGGGCGGTGGTCTCGAGCTCAGCGACCTGCGCTGTGGTGGTGGTGGTGGTGGTGTCGGCGGCGGTCGACTCCTCGATCGCCGCGCGAATATCAGCCTCCATAGCGGCGTCGGATTGCGTATCCAACGCCTTCTGCAGCTTGGAGGCCTTTGCCAAGGCCTCTTTGGCTTGCGCTTGCAGAGCTGCCTGCAGCTCCGCGACCCGCGCTTCGGCTTCGCTGGCGTACTTGCGTGCCGCCTCCTGCAGCTCAGCGACCAGCGCTGTAGCCTCAGCGGCTTGCTTCTGCACCGCCGCGTGCGTCGTCTCCGCGGCAGCGACCCGCGCTGCCGAGAAGACGCGCTCGGTGCCGTTGGTCTGGGTCTCTGCGTCGGCGCGGAGAGCTTGGCGGGTGGTGGTCTGGGTGGCGCTGCTGCGCATTTCGACACGGGCGGCAGGCGCCTGGGCTTCTCTCAGCTGCTGCTGGGCAGCCGCCTCTCTCACGACCGCAGCGTCGGCCTGCTGCACCGCCGTGGCAAATCTCGCCTCGGCGAGGGCGGTCTGTGCTGGCGAGAGCACAGTGTCGAAGGCGCCGCTCACCGTCTGCGTACCGCTGTCTCCGTATTGCGGCGTAGGCAGCGAGTCCAGCCGCGCGGACAGCTCTGCCCTCTTTCTGTCGCTGTCCTGCAGCTGAGTGTAGAGGGAGGCTATCTGGCGGCGAGAGACCCGCAAAGCCTCCGCAATATAGGCAGAGACACCGGTTGGCGGAGCAGGCGGCGGCAGCACGGCGAGAGCGGGTGGCGCAGAGATGATGGTGGCGGGCGTGGATGAGACGGCAGCGCTCGGCGCGAAGGAGAACATCGTGACTGGGCCAGCAATCGTCAAGGTCTCCGGAACACCAGCGACCAGCGCTGGTGCGGCGGAGTCGGCAGGCGATGCCACCGGGGAGGATGGTGCGGCGGAGAAGAGGGTGACTGGCTCGACCAGGGTGAAGGCAGGTCTGGACGGCGTCTCCGAGCCGTCGACAGCGACCAGCGCTGCGGTAACGGTCTCCGGAGAGCCATCCAGGACCCGCTTGTTGGCTGGGAAGAGGAGGGCTTCGAACTCGGGCGCGGCGATCCAGGAGGAGACGGAGAGGGCGAGGAGAGAAAGGATGGCGGAGAGGGTGGCGAGGAGGGCGATGGTGGTGTCGTCCATGGCGATGGTGAACGGCATGGTGTTGGTGGGTGGGATGGTGAAGGGATGTCGATCTGAGGAGAAGAAGGGGAAACGGAAAGGATGAGGAATCGTCATGAAATTATATGGTCGTTTGCGTGGTGAGGTTTGTCAGTTGACAATAGCAGGTGAGTCCACTTGAGCGTGTAGGTACTATTCAGCGTCGTCTTGTTATTGTAACGAAGATCACATCTATGTAGGTATACTCACATTAGCGTACGCCAGGGGAGAGTCCAGTGTGTAGTTATACTTCCCATTGTCAAACCAAATCCGGCGACCTCACGCCATGTCTTTGTCCCAGCCACCTTTCAAATCTCCCACGGTGACTGCAAGACACGCATGTATGCTCTGTGGTGTGAGACGAAGGTGGTTGTACAAACTATTGACACGTCCCCACGCAGCCCACAGCAAGCAAATAGTGAACAATCGCATCAAGCGCCAAGCCAAACGCCTCCTGAGCTCGGAAGCAAACAGAGAGCCATCGCTCACGATCCGCTGGAACGCTATCAATGACCGCACAATCGGCCCTCGCAATCCCGGCGCTGTTCTTGTGGCCGTAGAGTATAGCTGCACACCTCCGTGAATGAAGCAATGTAAGAAACTCGACGCCTTCTGTACGATATCAACACAATCATGTCGCGGCCTTGCCACTCTTCCTCCTCTTACCCAAGTCAGACAGGCGTGAGAAGTTGAGTATCTTCTACAGGCGAGCTTCTTGCTTCCCTCCAGACATCACATCACAACACAACACCCACACCCCTTCTTCTTCTCCTGCGGCAAATCCTTCTCTTCGTAATCCGGCACCCTAGTAATCGTTGGGTCGTACACCGACGCCATATCGTTCGCCATAGTGCTCGGAACAACCGGCGACCGTTGTATAGGCGGTGTAGCAGCAATCGTAGGCGTGATCCTATACCCGCCGCTCGTCCCCGGCCGCACGCTGCCCGTTTCACTTTTCGTGTCGCTCTTGTGCGGGCTCAGGGGCCAGGGTTTCTCTGAGGCAGCTGTGGATGGCTTATCTAGCCGTGGGCTGCCTTTCGGCGAGAAACTGCCGTTGACTCCAACTGTCTCCAGTTTCGGAACGCTGGCCGGCTTCTGTTCCATCTGCGTGTCATTGAGGAGGTTGAAGTCTTGGTCGTACGGGGTCCCGGTCTTGCCTTCTCTCTCCCATTGCTCCTGCTGTAAGCGTTTCGCGTGAGTCGGAAGAAGCTGCTGGTCCGGGGGCAGGCGCGGGTCGGGCTTGTACATTGAGGCAATCCAAGGCGCTTCACCTTCCGGTGCGTGCGCGGTAGAAGGCCGAGATTTGTGGCCGTGGACTGGACCGGAGCTCGAACCTGGGCGCTTATTGGCGAG
>JAABUP010007277.1_pt1 | contig 15002 bp, 17 predicted proteins | sample 5559201 | NCBI WGS metagenome assembly JAABUP01 (sample SAMN10711887, study PRJNA513373) | rock metagenome | isolation source: Antarctica rocks | place: Antarctica | reverse complement strand
ATCATCATCAGCAGCAGCAGCAGCAGCAGCAGCAGCAGCAGCAGCAGCAGCAGCAGCAGCAGCAGCAGCAGCAGCAGCAGCCCAGCATAAGTCATCAGCCGCGACTCAATCAGTCACACAAGAGGCAAAGCTCTCCATGATATTGTGATTGCCAGAGCGTGTGCGAAGCATATGAGTGTGATGCAGGTTGGCGGCAGCATACTGGGTGGCGAGCAGCGCAACAAGGAGAAGGCTCGGCTGAGGAAGGGCATCACAGTGCTGGTGGCCAGCCCTGGGCGGCTGCTAGACCACCTGGAGAAGACCACTGCCTTCAAGACTGATGAGCTGCGGTGGTTGGTGCTGGATGAGGCTGATAGGCTGCTGGACATGGGCTTCCAGCAGAAAATCGGTAAGCCTTGAGGCTGCACAACATGAGTATGTTGTACTATGCCTTGTATGCACTCATGTGTACAGACTTTGTAGGATGATACTCAGCGTTTGTGGGCTATGGCCTGGCTTACAGGGCAACAAACGCATTGCTGGCTTTGCAGTTGACATGTCTAGTCCATCATGCAAGGAGTCAATCATTACATGGTTTGTCCATGCTCAACCAGTGGTAGTTTGCCCTGTCAGACATTGCAGGATGGTCATGCCGTCAGCCCACGCTGTCCTTGGAGTTTTGTATGCTTTCATAGCATGCAGTGAGCTTGCTTGGACAGCAGCGCCACCACTGACTCTGGGCTGCCACCTCAGGAGGCTCCCATTATGATTGCTGAGAAGCGTTCACTTCTCTTTTTCTTGTCTTGTTCCTTTCAGCATCACCACTGACATTGGAATGTGTATCTTGTTGTGACATAATTGACAGCTGCCAGGATCTTGTGCAGGTGACATCATCGCCATACTGGACAGACGCACAGAGATGTCAAGGAACAGGCGGCGCCAGACTGTGCTGCTGTCTGCTACCCTGCATGCCAACCTGGGCAAGCTTGCCACCCTCAGTCTCACCAACCCTGTCTCGGTGGGCATCAGGTAATGTTCATTCATTCATCCGTCCATTTTTGTGTTCATTGAATACGCACCTTCTCTTTGATTTATGCATGTACAGCCCTGAGTGGCTCAGTCTTGCAAGCAGGTAATGCTGTGGCCTGGACGTGGTGTGTACCATCTTTTGTGAGCAGTCAACAATGTCTCTGCCAGCTCCTGTTTGCTGGTGTCACAGCTGCACTGCATGCCCTCAAAGGCTTGCCTCTTTGCAATACACAGGGTGGCTCCTGTTTGCTGCTGTCATACCTGTGCAGCTCCTCATGCTGGAAAGCTTGTCTGCCTGTGGTCAATGAACTGCTGCTGTATGCTGCTGTCACAACTTTGCAGCACATGCTGGAGGGCTTGTCCACAAGTCGCTGCTGTCACAAATGTGCAGAAAATAACGAGGCGTCCGTCTCTGTGCAGTCATCAAGTCAGCTGCTTCTGCATCTGTTGAGCCTGAAGCAGGGACACACCTTTGCACAGACAGATGCCAATCATGATGCTTGTGTTGTACCAGTTTTCATGCAGTCCATTGATGCTGTTGTGCTCTGCCAGTCTGATATTTATGATACATAGACATCAAGTCGATTTGAAGGTTAATCAAATCAACTATGGATTCGACAAATTCAGTTTAGCATGGCTGGGTTTGTTTTAGGCTAGATTAGTGTAATCAGCTAATAAGTCAAGACTGAATGAGATGCATGGCTGCAGTCTAGCCTGCTGAGGGGGCTCTACCAATTCAGTAATGCATGTTGCACCACTGCAGGGCTGAAGTGGTGGACGGGCAGGTTCAGGTGGTGGGGCCATCAGCAGCTGGGCAGAATGCAGATGGATCAGCAAGCCAACAGCCCCCAAAGGAAGACTTTGAAGTCCCCTCACAGCTGCGGCAGCAGTTCATTGAGGTGCGAGACTGCTATTGAGCAATGCTATTGACAGTGCGTCCGTCATGGGTTCCTGCTGATTGTGAAGACTGGGCTCAGCTTGAATGATCACAACTTGATAGCAGCTTTGTGGCACGCTCACCCACATGGAGGCAGGGAGCATGCTTGTAGCATCGACTTAGCTGTAGTACAAGTTGGCATGCCTCAGCATTTATCAGGAACTCAGTAGCCTGCACTGGAAAGTCTTCAGGCTCACCCTAATGACAGGCCAACCCTGATGACAAGGGTTGCAGACCCACCTCAATGACACTATGCTTGTTGTTGATTTCACGTCAACATGTGTGTGTAGGTGCCAGGGCGGATGCGGCTAGTGGCTCTAGCAGCAGTGCTACGGTCGCAGTGTGGCCTGGACAAGGGCCCCCAGGGGGCCAAAGGGGTGGTCTTCCTGTCTAGCTGTGCTGGAGTGGACTTCCATCATGCCTTGCTGGGGCGGGTGTACGAGGGCATCATGGAGGAGCCCTTGCTTCCCTGCCCTCTCTTCAGGCTACATGGCAGCCTTGAGCAGGTGACATAAGACCACTGTATGATGCGCTTTGCATCCCATAGTGGACAGAAATTCCCTCAAGTCAACTTTGTTTGTCTGTTCATCAAGTGAGGAGAGACTAAAAAGAGAGCCTTTAGGGGAGCTTCACTGTGGAGAAGCTTGAAGTGTTCTCAAAGCTTCCCTTGCCCTTTTGGCCTTCTGGGCGATAGAAGCGGAACGACAGGGGGTTGCGATCCCATTCTTGGCCCCGGCATATTGAGACTGAAAAGTGATGACATGGTGTGTGCAGGCAGAGCGCACCAAAACCTTCCTGGAGTTCTCCCGGAGCGCTTCAGGAGTGCTGCTGTGCACAGATGTGGCGGCCAGAGGTCTCGACTTCTCGGGAGTGTCTGTCATCATCCAGTTTGATCCGCCTGGGGAGCCCACAGAGTGAGCCACCTCACTGCCCCTCTGACACGCTGTGACCTCTCTGAGTGCTGTCACCTTGCTCTGACAAGCTGTCACCTTGCTATGAGTGCTGTCACCTTGCTCTGAGTATTGTCACACTGCACTGAGTTCTGTCACCTTGCTCTGAGTTCTGTTAACCTGCCGTGAGTTTTGTCACCTTGCTCTGAGTGCTGTCACCTCACTCTGAGTGTTGTCACCCGGCTCTGAGATTCTTCAGCTTGCTCTGATTTCTGCCCTAATTTACTGTCAGCTTGCTCTGCTCCCTGCTCATTCCGCCCTGGACTGACATGCAATTCTACAGCAAATTTCTTGCGAGTCTGCAACAGACAGGCCGTGTTAAAGCTGTGCCCGAATCTTGACCATCAGCAACCTCCACATATGTATCATCACGCTTTTGTTATCAGCTTTGCTTGCTCAAGGAGTGCTTGATCCAGAACTCTGAGTGGATGGTGTTGGTCTGGTATGCAGGTATGTACACCGAGTGGGGCGCACAGCCCGTATGGGACAGCAGGGGCGAGCTCTGCTCTTCCTGCTGCCCTCAGAGAGGGAGTATGTGGACAAGCTTCAGGGGTACGGCGTGCAAGTGCAGCAGGGCAACCTGATGCAGCACATCACCCACCTGCACAAGCCTTCAGATGGAGCGCCTGCTCAGGTGCATGCTCACCCTTGTACCATCTCTTGCTACTTTCATGCATTGCGATGATACTGATGCAGGTGCCCCTCTATGTGATGTGGCATGTAAGATTGGGGGGTGTAAGATGTTAATTATCTCATGCCTTCATGCTCATGGCCGTTCATGGCCAAGACACTGCTGCTTGAATGAGGGATCATCAGCAGTGAAGCTGACTGGTGTCAGGCCAAAGCAGTGGCATGTTGTTGCTGTGCACTGCCTTGCTCACTGATTAGCTGCATTGCTTAGCTGCAAACGCCAGTGCTCAAGCACGGTGAAAGCCTCCTGTGAGATCAGAGTCAAGTTGCAACACAAGACACACATTTGGGTGTTCTGTGTTAAGAAAAATTGACAGGATGGCTGACATGCCCCTGCTGCTGCTGCAGCACAAGAAGGGGCAGCCTGCAGAGGACCACCCAGCTGTGGTTGAGCTGCAGCAGCAGTTCATGACTGCCGTGAATGAGACTCCAGAGGTGTACCGCTTGGCAGAGGATGCCTTCAGGTCCTTCACCAGAGCGTATGCAGCGCATCCCAGCTCAGTGAAGGACGTCTTCCATGTCAGGAAGCTGCACTTGGGCCATGTAGCTCACAGCTTTGCCCTCAGGTGATTCCCTTGCAGGCGAAATCAGGCTGTTTGTACCTGCTGACTCACAGCCTGTTGAGAAGCTGCAGCAAAGAAGGGGCAATACCAATTTATTCCAAAAAAGAGCCTGTTCTGACCATTACCAACAGCAATCTGTTCCAAAGAAAGCCTATGCCAACTACTGCACATGGTTGCACACCACATGACAAGCATTTGCAGTTGTTGGCACAGGCCCTGTTTGGGACAAGTTTGGTATTTGCAGCAGTTGGTACAGGGTCTGTTTAGGTAGCTGCAGCCTGATTTATGTAGCTTACGGTTCTGCCCTCTGCTAATCTGCCTTGCATCTGCAAGCAAGGCACATTGGAGCTGTCTGCACTGTCTGTGTGCTTGTTTGTTGCCCTTGTTGGTGATGTCAAGATGAAGTAATGCCTCTGAGCAACCAGAACAAGTCTACTTTGTTGCTGATTTGCTGTTGTAAGCTGCCTTGTTTGCGTGCCTTCATACTGCAGTGCAAAGCCTACCAGAACAGTGCTCAGCCATGTGACACTCGCACAGAACTGAGCAACCAGAACAGGTGTATTTTGTTGCTGACTTGCATTTGTAAGCTGCCCTGTTTGCCTGCCTTCATACTGCACTGCAAAGCCTACCAGAACAGTGCTCAGCCGTGTGACACCTTGCACAGAAAATAGCCTGATCAGGCACACCAGTAAACTTGTGCATGAAACCGCCTGCCTGCCTCATTTGGCCAAACGCAAGCTGGAGCTTGTCAAGTCTTGGTAGTAAACTGTTTATAAAGGCAGCAATGGTGAGTGCAGGTCCAATCCAACCATGATTGGGCAGTACAGCGGAGGGAATGGGAAGAAGTCTAAGATGCCAGGTGCCAAGAAAAGACGGTGAATGGCCTATGGCATATATATGCATCCATATATGGATGTGGCACAGCAGTCATCTTTGCGTGTGACAAACAAGTCTGTGTGTGCTTTGTCAGCAATGAATCCTTTGTGAAATCAGTAGGGGCATCAAGCCCTGTCAGGTCTTTGATTACGATTGACAGCGCGTTTAGGTTGTGCTGTTTTGCAATTTCCAACAAGACTTGTTTTGGATAGTTGCACTGGGTTGTTTGGCATTTGATATTTGCGTGGCGACTCCTTGACTTGTTGTGATGAATAATTAAGTAATGGCCACATTTGCTTGGAAAGCAATCGGTGGCCAAGGTGGGCCTGACCTTTTGCCCAACACCCATCCACAATTCATGTAGTGTGATCAAAGGATTCTTCCGCGTACATCAGTCCGGAGGGCACATGAAGCAAAGCTTTGCACAGAAGGGCAACCCGCAGTTCCCTGATTTGCAGAGTTTGCATTCAACAAACACTTCCCAGATGGCCAGCACCCATGCCACGTGGCACACATTGCTCAAGAATGTCGTCTGTGCAGAATGAGGCATGATATTCACAATAGGAACACAAGCAGAGCAGAAAAGCACAAACATCCCCTGCAGCTGGCAATTTGTCGAAGTCTCGCGACATGTCACTGAGATCACTCACTTATGAGAACACCTGACTGTGATGCTGATCAGACATAGACTGTGAAGTGTCACTCCTATGTTGATCATCAGACCCAATGCCTAAGAAATCAAGCACATCATTTGGAGCAAGGCCTGATGTCTCATGCTGTTCAGTATCAAAGACACAAGCTGTTGCATCCCTGTCGTGCTGTAAGCTTGGCTGCATCGCTTGAGACTGCGGGACCTGCCATTGTAACGTGCTAGAGGTACTACTCTGGTCACCAGACACTAGGGGTTGACTGAAAGGGGACCCTGTGTGTTGCCCAGTCCCATTGATGCCGTTGGCAAGCGCCCATTGACCGCTAGCCAGATTAGCATGCTGCTGTATCTTGCCAGTACTGGAGGATTGCAACCCAACCATCTGACCAGGTGAAGGTGACATAACAGGATACTGAATTCTGCCAGCTGTCGATGCAGGACCACCCATGCCTGGTGGCGGCCTCATGTGACGTGTTGCCTGATTGGAAGCTGCCTGGGGCCATGCGCTGCCAGCTTGCATGGCCTGCAGCTGTTGCATACTAGAGCCGTCACTGGGGCTCAAGGCACGCCCTGGCACAAAGGGCTTTGCAGCCCCATCCAGAGGCCGTGAGAAGCCTGGGGGTGACCGAAGCTTTGGCTGCCGCCTCACCTGGCTTGACTCAGGATGCTGCTGTTGATGATGATCATCTGCTGCTTGCGTCTGTTGCAGCTGTGGCGATGGTGGCAGCTGCTGCTGCCAAGACTGGCCGGTGGATGCCTGAGGCAGCGGCAAAGGGGAGCCCTGAGCACTAGCGGGGGTTGGTTGGGAGGTGGAAAGCTGCTCTGCTAGGCCTTCAGGCAGGTGAAAGGTACTGAGAGCTTCATCCTCACCGTCCTCCTGTGGGGCTTGGTGACCATCAAAGGACTCCCTTGCTGAGCTGCAGGGTGACTGGGGCGGACCATTCAGGGCTTGCCCTTGAGGGGGCATGCTGAAGGGAGCTGACAGGTGGGGAGAAAGGGCAGCTGTGGGTCTGTGATGGGCAGCACCTGGTGTGTTGCCATTGGCATGGTAGGGAATGCTGTCAAAGCCGAGGCTGGTGCCAACTGGATACTGTAGACTGCCCAGCGGATGCTGACTCAGCACGGTTGGTACGGCACTGCCAGAGGTGTGTACACTGGAATGCCTGGACAGAGGGGACTGAGAGGGGGAGAGGGATCCCAGCAAGCTGGCAGAAGAGGTGGGGGCGAGTGGCAAGGCGCCGGATGTCCGCAGCTGTGGCAGCAGGCTGTGCGCGAACGGTTGAAAGCCTGACTGCTGCTGCGCTGGGCCCAGCTGGTGCTGTGATGGCTCTGCTGGTGACAGCTGCTGCTGCTGGGGGTGCTGCTGCTGACGGCCGAGCCCAGCAACTGCTCTTTCTGCAGGAGAAGCCTGCTCTGGCAGCGGCCACAGCTGTGGGAAGCCCCTTTGTGGCAATAGGGATTTGCCTTGGGGGCTAGGGCCTGGAGGCTGGGAGGCCACAGGAGGCTGGAATTGCTGCTGCTGCCACATCATTTGCACTGGGTCTGTGATTGTGGTTGCGCCATGGCGGGGCCCACTGGCTGCAGCGGCGGCTGAGTCAGGCTGGCTGGCGGGCGGCTGTTGTGATGCCTGCAACAGCAGAACAAGCCCTCAAGCTGATGATCATAGAGTCCTTGCAAAGATCTGGTAACGCAGCAATGGGAATATTTTTAAAGGCCCGCTGACAGAGCTGCTGCAGAAGGTACGCAAGTTGAGATTGCTTGCTCCCAGACAGGAATGTCACATGTCAGGTAGATGGGGATGAGGACTGAGCAGACCACAGTGACAAGAGTCCCTGTATATAGGTCGCTTACCTGTGTGCCAAGCCTTTGCTTGGCCGGCACACCCCAAGCATTTCCAGACTTTGTCCTGACATGCCCTGCTCCTGCTGGCGACTGTAGTGCAGACCCACTTGGCTGTTGCACCTGTGAAGCAGCTTGGCTGGGAGGTGGCGGCGGCGGAGGCTGCCTGGGGGGTGGCGGGGGCGGTGGAGCCACCACCCCAGAAGCTTGCAGTAGATGAGCCAGGGCTGCGCCAGACTGCCCTTGCAGGTGCCCCTGCCCCTGACGATGATGCTGGCGTTGCTGTGGCAACAGCATACAAGCAGGAACATGCTGTTTTCCAGCATGACTGGAGTTTGCCACAGCTGAGTCTGCTTTGCTAGGTGATGTCCTGTGTGGCTTGGCACCTGCTGTCTGCCATTCCTGCTTCTGTGCAGCAGCACTGGCAGCAGCAGCTGACACAGCAGCTTCTTCATCACCGCTGGCAGCAGCGCTGACAGCTTCATGCAGCAGCTGCTGCAACCTCTTCCTGACCTTCTTGCTGTACTTTGCTGACACAGAGCCATCCACAGCATTCTGAATGGCAGTGTCAAGCTCATCCAGCACCCTCTGCAGTACATCATCACCAGCTGCTACACCAACTTCTATGGCGCTATTGGCCTGAGTAACAGCAGCCTCCAAAGCTGTTCTGACAGCTTCCTGCCCTGCTGAGTCAAAGGCAAGGTCTGCAGTGCTTGACTGACTGTCTATGTCCAGGTCAGCGGTGGCGGAGGACGTCCGGCTGTGGTGGGCTGTGGCCACCCCTGTGCTGCCAGGCGCTTTTGTGGGCTTGCTGCTTTCCTCTCCAGAGGGTTCTGCTTGGACCTGACCCGAGACATCACTGTCTGCTTCTGTCTGATGAGCTTGCTCACCAGGATGATCAGCAGGATGATCTAGTGCCAGGTCAGCGTCTGATAGATCAGAGTCCAGTCCTGACTTGGGAGTGACAGGCAGGTCAGTGTCTATGTCATCTAGGGCAGAGCCTGCAGTGGTGGAGTGTGGCGTGGTATCCCCTGATAAGGAAGTGCGGCAGCTTTTCTTCTTTCGCCGGCTCTTCTTCTTGCCTGTGTCTGCCAGTTTACTGCAAGCGTGCACAGGACATGTCAGAAAGTTTAATGACAGTTTCAGCCCCACCTGAGCAGAGAAGGCTGAGAGTTGAGCGCTTGATGTCAACACGAGCCATGAAAACAGCTGGCAAATCTTGGCTGAGAACAGCAGCAACAGTATTGTAGCTTGAAGGACAGTGGGCATGATTGTCATGACAAAGCACTTCCAGTCCGACCATCATGCATGACTCGACATGGCTAAGTCAATGCATTCTTTACTCCTTGAATAGTAAAATTTGTTGGAATAGTACTAAGATTTCAGCACATTGTTTTCAACAATTTTTAAGTTGTCACCACAGCAAGCGAACACATCATTGCCAGAATGTGCACGACAGTCATATACAAGCATATGGCTTTGTCACAACAGAGCTGGGAGACAATTGTATATCTTACCCAGCTTCCTCTTGCAGCAAAGCAGCCATGTTGGCGTCAGCTTGCGCCACACTCAGCTCCTGCTCTTGAGTCAGTACAGCTGCTACTCGCCTCACATCAGGCGCCTGGTGAGTGAGGCTCATAGCTGGCTGAGGGGGGCTGTGGGTGGGTGGGGGGTCCAGGGCAGGCTGTCCATCAGCCAGAGCTAGAGGCAGGGGTAGGGCCAGGGGTTTGGCCTGTACTCTGAGCCTGTGATTAGAGGCAGCTAGCTCTGCTGCTAGAGGGTCTTGACCGGCTGCTCGGGCTGCTTGGCCTTCTTGATATGCCCGCTTCAGCTTGGCTTCCACCAGCTGCAACACAGTCAGAAGCTTATTGCAAAGCCACCTCTGGCATTGGTTGCGTTTGCACACAAGTCTGAGTAAGAGCTAAATGCCTGCAACTGTTGCTATTGCATCTCGGCTGTAAGCTTGTGGCATCCTCAGACCTGTGTTTCGAAACCTGCTGTCTTGTGTGGACTGCTGTCCCTGAAATCTGTCCTGTATGAGTTGCAGGGCAGGGGTAAGGGCTGAAACATACCTGCTGACGTGTGGTGCGGGTATGCTGGCCACACAGCACAAAGGCAGCTGTAGCGCCATCAATGCCTTCAGCTCTGGCCCGCCAGTCACAGCCCAGACGTGCCAAGGTGAACATCATCTCCTTCTTGTTTGCCATGGCAGCGTGATGCATTGGGGTGCCTGACAGACAAACAGCAGTGCTCATGATGCCAAATGAGAGCGACATGCTTTCAGCCTCTGCATGAAGGTACTACGGAGGACCACATGCAGAAGTGAACAATTGGCTCTGCAGCCTGTTATGTCTCTGCCATCTTTGCTTTCAAAACTGCCCATACACAAAGCAGCAACATGTCTGCAGATGAGCCGGGCCAAAAAGGCAGGTACGAACAAATCACATGCCGTGTATAATTCCCAGACTACAGGCATCTGACTTCAGGAATGCTGTGCATGAGCTTTACTACTGTAGTTGGTTCTCTCACCTCCCACGCTGTCCTTGCAGTTGACGTGCGTCCCCAGAGCCACAAGGCGCACCACCATGTTCTTGTCACCACAGCCAGCAGCCAGATGCAGGGCAGTTCGGCCCTCCGTGTCCCTGGCTGCCACATCCGCCCCCAGCTTGACCAGGCGCTCTGCCACAGGGATGAGGCGGGCCCGGTCTTGCTCCATGCTGTTCAGCTGCAACGCCTCTGTGTGTTTCAACAGGGCCTCGTAGCCAAGCTCCTTGCTGGCGTCTATGTCAGACTTGCTGCCTGCATGTGGACGTATACCGTGCTTGCATACATCTGCGGAGCGTGCAGATTGCTGTGAGGTCTGCTCTGTGAGTGATGTGATGTGGACTGACTTCAGTCATGTGTCAAACAATAATGGATTGGAATCAGTCTGCAAGCGAGCTGCACATGTATGTAGCATGCAAACTAATAAGCACAGATCAAGCCTGACTGCATGGCCAGCAGAAGGCAAGGGAGGCACATCAAGGTATGATTTCAAGCTTGTCTGCATATGGGTATGGAATATGGTGCCGTCATGTTGCTAAGCCAAAAGCAAGCCAAGGGTGAGCAGTACGCACCAGCATAAGAGTGCAAGGAAGACTGTGCTCTACCCAGGGAGTTCACATCCTGGCCAGCCTGACCATATGACAAGGAGTGCTGTGCAGCAGTGGTGGTGGGGGGCAGGCTGGCCCCACCCCGGCGCCTGGACGCCTTCTTCAGCAGTTGCAGCAGCCCCAAGTTGCGGTAGTCGGCAGTGGGATCTGAGTGGATGTCTGGATGAACAATTGCGGCTGAGGCCTGAGTGTGACCAGCTGCAATTGCACTGTGTATTAGTAAACTGACGTGCTATTGTTTCATCCTGTATCTCATGATGCCAGGAGGCCAGATTTGCAGAAGAAGGCCTGACCCGACACATTGCACCCAACAGCTATGCGCATCAGGACATATGAAACTGCTGTATGGAAGGGGGCAAGCTATGTTACACACATTCAGAACAGTGTGGTGCTGCATGACTGACACAAGCTTGACAGTGGCGTCAAAGGTCCTCTGCACTCATACGAAAATGTGACGTCAAGCAGTATGACTCCATATAGCTACCCAAGCATTATTGCATCACACACAATGCAATCTTTTGGACTGACTAATCTCTGACATGCATGAGAAGGTGGGCGGGGGAGAAGCTGGGGATGGGTGTACCTAGCGCTGCCCAAGCCAGGCCTGTGCGCACGGGGACCTTGCCGTCCTGGTGGGTAGCAGGGGCAGTGATGGCTGCCTGGGTGGCCTGCTGAGCCGGTGTGAGATGCTGCTGATGCAGAGCACTGGGTGTACCAGCCGTAGACCGATTGTTATGAGCCGCACCTGAGGTCACAAAGCAAGACTGACAATCTGCAACTTGCGGAAGGCTGAGGTCAACAATGCAGCACACAGGCAGCAGGAAAGGCGTTGAAAGAGGGGAAAGATGAGCTACAAAGCGAGGAAACAGCTGCTTTCCAGGCGTCTCTGAGAAAACCGAAAAGCAAATTTCTGAAACACACTGCTTTGCATGGAGTGGTTGTATTTGTCATGAGTATGGCTGGAGTGCCGGCAAAGCAAGGTGCAAAAGCACACCTGACGCACCTCCCTGAGAGCCGTTTGCAGGCATGGTTGCCAAAGCAGAATATGTGCCATGAGCTGCGTTCTGGAGAGGTGTGCACTGTGTCAAGTCCCTGGCATTCACATCTGCACCCAGCTTGATGAGCTTTGTCACAGTGTCCAGAAACCCGCAGCCTGCATTGCAGCAATCCCAGTTTCAGCATCTGTCATAAGTGGCCCAGTTGCAATGACACCAAGCAGCAGTAATCTGCACCAAAATATGCAGCCTGCCTCAATCTACCCACAGCTGTAGCAAAGCAAGCAGATCTACAGTATTGGTTGAGGATCTGAGCTCAATATTTGCCAGCATGCAGATCCTGAGAGTAAAGACAGTACAGACAATTCTGGTGCGAATCACTACTGCACACAACTGCTGATGAAGATGCGTGACCTGCGGCTAGATGGAGGGGTGTGTTTTGTGCATCATCTCTGTTGTCAATGGCAATGCCAGCCTTGACCAGCGTCTCCAGCACGTGTGTCTGCCCAAAGGCAGCAGCGTAGTGCAGGGGTGTGCTCCCATCCTGAAGGCGACAGAATCACAAGTCTGAGATGAGTGGTCATTATGACTCCACCAAAAGAGACAATGCTGCCTGCTGGTGGCGCCATATTGCTAACATGCATCCTGGCCTGTTCACGTTTCTGTGACACAAAATATGATAGATGTGTATTGACCAATAGCAGATCGTACAACGTCACAGCTGCAAAGCAACATACAGACTCCCGTTTTGAAAGCAGAGGCACAGGCAGCTCCTAAGGCCTGGAGGTGCATGCTTTGTGCAGCCATACATGTGTGTGCACGTATGACACAAGTCTGCTGCAGGGAACAGCTCTCACCTTGGTCTTTTTGCTGTAATCTGCACCACAGCGTAGCAGCTTCTCAACAATGTCCAGGCGCCCTGATCTGGAGGCCATGTGCAGTGGCGTTTCCATATCTGCGTCCTTCATGACTGACCACAGATTTGCTCCCAGCTCCACTAGCAACCCGATTGCATCTACATTTGCTGGACCCTGCACGCACAAATGCAACTTTCACCTCTGTTGATGTTTGCTGATCAGAGGTCCTTTCATGAGAAAATTTGCTGCTGGCGCGATTGCATATCTACTGAGGCATATCAGCATTGTATGATGATCATTCTGCACATGCAAGATACTGGAGCATTGCACGGCGCTGGGTGAGCTATCTTCCACAGTGCATGCAACATTTGTAGCATACTGACTGGCTGCAGTCCATACTCAGAAAGAGACCCAGCATAGACATGGCCCAGAGTGTGCAGATATGGGATGCAGTGCTGTGTCAAGATAAAGCTGACAACTCCTGCCTTCTCTACATTTGCTGGCTATGGGGCGGGTCAGAACACCAAAGGGGATGCTTACAACACCCGCCAAGTGAAAAAAATGTACTGACAGAAGTATACATTGGGTGCCGCCATCTTTTACCTTCATATTTGCCAAGGCCAAGGGAGTCCACCCTTTGGTGCTGACAGCTTCCAGGTCAGCTCCCAGCTCAAACAGCCTGGAGATGACCTCACACTGACCTGCATCTGCAGCCAGGTGCAGGGGAGTGTAGCCTCCTCTGTTGTCCTTGGCGCCATGAGCAGCGCCCTGCTTGATCAGCTCCTCCACTGCTGCTGCTCTGCCGTGCAAAGCTGCATAATGCAAGGGAGTGCGGCCTGCAGCAGCGCATGATTTTGAGCGTATCAGAATACAGATGCTGATGCTGCTCATGTGGGCATGCTACATGTATGCTGTGGAAATACAGTCCCGCCATGCTGCAGGCTGTAGATTGAATCTTGTTGCTGAATGTCGTGGTGCATTACCACTGCCAGCTTGTGGTCTGACGGAACGTTGCTGTGCGTGTTTCTTCTACTGAGGAGCACTGTTGCCCCTGTTGTTTGCAGGAGCAGAGGAACAAGAAGGCTCTATCATGACTGTGTCTGTATCCATACTGCTGTGAGCATGGGCACTGCTGATCCTGACATGGCAAGTATCAGCAGTGGTCACATTCATAGCAATATGGACACAGATACAATCATAACAGAGCCTTCTTCTGCACCTGCAGACAATAGGGGCAACAGCGCTCCTCAGCAGCATGCAAACAAAAAGCAGCAGTCTTTGAGATCACAACCTGACAGTGATAACGCTGTTCTCAATTCTGACTATGCCGTCTCTACTGGTACCCCTATGGCACTCACCATAGCAGATGATCCAGCAGAACGTCCTGTACAGGCTTGAAAACACATGCACCATTCCAAACAAGATCAGCCAGCAAAGGACTGTTGGATGTACCTAAGTAGTCTCTGACATCCACATCATGGCTAAAGCTGATCAGCTTCTGGATGGTGCCTACATGGCCTCCATTGGCAGCAGAGTGCAGCGGTGTGAACTGATACGCATCTCTGCTGTCTACTTTGTTACGCAGCTCCCTCACAAGCAGATCTATCAGGGCGACCCAGCCTTGTTCAGCAGCCACGTGAACTGGTGTTCTGCCTTCTTCTGATCTGACCCATGATGGACAGCCTAGCTCATCCAGCTTCTTCACAGCTGCTGGACGGTTCCAGGCTGCTGCACAGTACAGGGGTGTGCAGCCATCCCTATCTTTGGCGCCAGGATCAGAGCCCTGCATTCATGCTAGCTATGACTGACGTGGAGTCTGACAATTTTCTTGTTGTGCATGCTCTGGCAAGCATGACAAAGCATGGCTTTTAACTATTGTGCTTGTGGCAGACTTGCATGCTGCGTGCAGCATTGTGTCACAGAGTGCACGCTGTTTACAATGTCATCTGACTAGTATGCCACTTGCTTTGCGGTGTTGGCCAGCAACACATGCAATCAGCTTTTGCATTTGGTGCAATGGTGTCAGCAAGGCCAGAACTGCACTGCTTACCAGAGCAACAAGCTTCAAGATTGCCTCAATATGCCCCTCACCAGCTGCCACATGCATGGGCGTGGATGAGACAGAGTCCTTTACAGAAGGATCACACCCCAGCTGGGCTAATGTATCCAAGACCGCAATCTGCAAATGGAACATGAACATGAGCATCTTGCAGTATCTTCAGGCAGTAATACACACACCATCAGTAATCCAATCAGTTCTTGCTGCAGCCTTTATGATCAAGCATGGTTACCTGATTATGAGCAGCTGCGTAGTGCATAGGTGTCCAGGAGTTTGCACTACGCCCAAGTATATTGCATCCCAGCTGCTGTGCAAGTGTTCTGACTAAGCTGACTTTGCCTTCCATGGCTGCTAGATGCAAGGGCTGCCATCCCATTGTCTGGATGACTGCTGACATGCCTGGCCTTGCTAGGTCAATATGCTTCGC
>JAABUP010007276.1_pt1 | contig 15005 bp, 18 predicted proteins | sample 5559201 | NCBI WGS metagenome assembly JAABUP01 (sample SAMN10711887, study PRJNA513373) | rock metagenome | isolation source: Antarctica rocks | place: Antarctica | reverse complement strand
GTGAGTGCAATTGCTATCTTGCTGGTCATCCTCAACATAGGGTTCCTGGTCCTGGTTGCCCTGGCAGTTGTCCAGCAAGGCCAAAGATACTTCTGGACATTCTTAAGGAAGGCTCAGGCCTTCAGTAAGGCTGCTCTGCGCTCGGTGAAGGCTGCCTTTAGCTTCCTGAAGGCGCCTTTTGCCCGAAAGGGACGGCAGCCTTGCTTGCAATTGACCAGGCCCCGCCCAAATACGGCAGAGCCCGTGAGGGCTACAAGGACTGGATCCTTGCAGCCCATGCTGGCAGAAATGATAATGCCGTCTCAACCTAACAGCTCATTCAGCAGCTGGTCCCACGATAGCCACAATCACTAAGAGATTTGAGTGGTGATCAGCTGCAACTATGCTGCACAATTGTTCTGCACTCAGCCCTGGCGTCTGTAGGGTCCAGCAAGGCCTTATAAGGTAATTACCATCTGGGCCTAGCTAGCAACTCGCCCACACGAACACAGTAAACCCAAAATCATTAGTTTTGTTTTGGGTGTAACATAGCAAAGTTGTGATCTTGAGGAAAATTCTTCTTGAATTGCTCATCCTTGCATTTTGGATTGACAAGGCGCTGATGAAACTATGTGTCTTTTTATTTCTTTATTTCTTTGTAATTTTGTTGGTTTGAGCAGAAGCTGATTCATCGTCGTCAGTGGTGCATCAGTGGGAACAGTCAGATCTTCTAGGAGAATCTCAATGCGCTTGTATACGTATACAACATGAGTTCGTCGTGATCCGAGAGTTTGAGATTAGAATTTCAGATCACCAGATTAAGCTGATCAAGGCAGCTACACAGTCTTGCTGCTGAGGCTTTTGTTGTGCGCAATAAGGCAGCTTGTTTACGCAAATTGTTGGACTGGTTGAGAGGTTGTAGGGCCTGGCGTATCCTCGCAGCTGTCATGCAGCTGTTTCACTGAAACATGCATGCGCAAACATGCATGGCATCTTTTGGACTGTTGCAGTGAGACTGTTTGTATCACGTCATTCAAGTTTGAACCTTGCTAGAGAAAAGTAAACATCGTCATGATCATGCAGTTTACAACGATGTATTGGGCCACTGCACATGTTTAATTGGCCACTTTTGCAGAGATCAGGCAGCCATCAATGGTATCTGCTTCTATGGACCCCGCATGCAAGGAGTGACACTTTCTTGAATCACTACATGTAATGTTTACATCACACAATCAGCTGAGCAGACCTGGCCATGAACAATGGTCGTTTACCGAATCTGATGTAGACACGGCAGCATTTGGCCCTGACAAAAGCTCATCCCGCCCCAGGGCCACTAGAAGCGAACAGGAGAGGGGAGGTGGGAAAATTCTTCCAAGCCCGACCCTGCTACCAGGTAAGCTCAACTTGATTGATGCTTACCCTGCAACAAAACATCTTGCCGCTCTTCTGACAGCATGTAAGTACCAGTCCAAGCATACCGGTAGTTGCATCCGTTCTTTCTTTTCCAGGTACATCAAACCATCACACCACGGACTTTGCTTGTGTCTAGGCCACAGCCATGCCAGCAGCGGACACAGCTGACGTTGTACACAGAGTCAGCACGGCAGGCTTCACGCTCGTCAAGGCAAAGCAGTGCATTCAGCCCCAGATTATTTTACAGCCGACAGCTTGCAATATGTCAGCACTCAGCCAACCACTGTTGTAATACAATACTCCCGACATGCATATGAACCTCATGCATACGTACCGACATATTTTGCAGTGACACCATCTATGTACACACTGATCCCGACGGTTTACCGAGCTTTGCTGAATAGTGCAGTTTTGGGAACTGATCATCGGTGTTTACCACACATTGAGGCTGTGTCTGTGTCAAAGACTGATGTTGGTCATGCCACTGTTGCTGCTGGTGCTGCCGCTGTAAACGTTCCTGCCCCAACTGTTGCTGATGTTGTCAATCAGCCTGCCTCTGAAGCTGCTGCTGATGAAGTGCAGGTGACAATGCAGCTGGAAGCATCTGTTGCCTCTGGTAAAAATGCTGCTGTTCTTGTTGCACATGCACTGGCGCTGATGTCGCTGCTGCTGTTGTTGCACATGCACTTGGTGTGACATTTGCATCTGTGTGTGTTGATGCTGCTGGTGTTGGAGCTGCTGCTGTCGTTGCTGGCCAAGATTTTGCCAAAAGTTGGGTTCTGGCCAATGTGACGAAGGGAGCAACCACATGTGCTGCTGTTGATCATGTGTCTGCGCTGCAGCCTGCCGCTGTTGAAACTGAGCTAGCAATGTTGCATTGTTGCGCTTCTCCAATCTGTCAGCCTTCTTCCTGTCAGCATCCAGCTTGTCCCTCTGCTGGGCGCCACGCAGCTGTTGTATCTGGGCAGTGCCCCTGCGCGTCAGGGCTTGCTACCCCGGGGACGACAGAAAACCCTAACGTCCACCAGGATAAAGCGGCTCTACAAGGGATTAGTCAGATTGGTCAACTTTGAGTGAAGCGATGCGAAACCGCCGGAGATAGCATGTGCATGACATCCTGCTGCTGCTGTGCTCGATCCGGCTTCGACTCGTTTACCGATTGACCTGCATACATGTTCTGTAGCAAGCACAGCAGTTGATGCCTCAGTTTGCTCGTTGACTCGATCAATAGATATCATGCCCGCAGTGGCCAGTCGGGTCTGGCACAAGGCGGCCTTTGCTGTCACCGCCTGGCTGTGTTTTTCTCACCTGCCTGTTGCTGTATGCTGGTCGTGTAACTTGACAATGACGGGGGACCATGGCACGCCCCAAAACCTCTCACTTGCTCAGACGGCCTTGCACTGCACTCCCGATGCAGGGGAATCCGGCGCATTGCCCGTGTATTTTAGCGACAAGTTGTTGAACCCGAGTCTGCAAGGTCACCATTCTGACTTGAGTTTTGTCGCCGAAGACGTTGCTGCAGTTGGGGAGCAGTCTCCCTGCTGCACTGTATTAGTTGCCAGCTCGAGTCCTGCTCAACACCAGTATATCATAAAGCTGACACTCGCTTGCACGGCTGCAGGTGTTCAAGCTCATGCTCTTCCTGCTGGGCTCAATGACTCGCTACTGCACTTCCAGCAGGCTAACCTGTCCTTCCAGGGAGCTCAAGTTCTTGACATCCATGCTGGGAGCTTTGAAAGTATTATTGCCTTCAATTCATGCACTCATCTGAACCTTACAAACTTCACGAGCAATGGTTGTCAAGCCCAGATTCAGATCCTGAGTGTCAGCAATTCAAGTAATCTGTATGTTCTAAACTCAAGCTTTCGCAATGCAGCTGCTTTAGGCTTATCAATCACAAACAGCAACTCCGAGCTTGATGGCAATGTCTATGAAAATTTGGGCTACTCCGGAGGTAATGGAGGAGCTTTGTGGGTTGGCAACTCTGATAGCAGTTGGGTATCAGTCAAAAGATCCAACTTCTCTGGCAACTTTGCGGGGGGTGAGGGTGGGGCAGTGTTCATGACCGGCATGACCTGTTATTTTGAGGACAATAGGTTTGTAAACAACAGCAACGGGGACATTAACGGAGGTGCAGTCCTCATTACTCTAGCAAATGATCAAGACGCAGTTGGCACATTCAACAATTGCTTTTTTGCCAACAACACTGCTAATTACAATGGAGTCGTATATGCATACCCTACTGCAGGCAGTATGTATTTTACTAATTGTACATTTGAGGGTAACGCGGGGCATCAAGGTGGTGCAGTCAGCCTGTGGGATGTTGCCTTGGTTGTGATTGATAGTTGCCGCTTTGAGAACAATTCTGCCATTAACAATGGTGATGGTGCTGCGCTTTATGTTGATGGATATACAGCACGAGACACAGCCTTGTTTATAAAAAACTCTACCTTTCTTGCAAACAATGGGTCCGGTTCATTCGGGTCTGGAGCTGTCACTGCTTCCCAATGTCAGTGCATAGGCATCATTGACAGCAACTTTGAGAACAACTTGGGTATTGCGTTGTTTATCAAATTAAGTCTAGGCGAATGTGAAGGTAGTTATGTGAATGCATACCCGCCCTTGTTTAATCTTACTACAATTGCTGGCAATGAGAACACCTACTTGAATCAGTACATGCAAGATACCGTCTTGGGTGGGTCTACAAGTGTGGATATCAGGAACATCACTTTCAATGGGAACCTTGACTCCACCTTTTTGCAAGGTGTTGATACTGAGGCAGTGGCAACTGATCTCAAAGGGGGGGCAGGTCTGAGCATTCAGTCCAGTCAGAGAATCATGCTGTTTGACCTGCATTTTGATGACAATAGGGCTTGGCAGGGGGGTGCTCTTCTGCTTGACTCTTGCTTAGCCACTGTTATCTGGTCCAGCACCTTCACAAACAATGTTGCTACTCAAGGAGGCGGCGCCATTGCCTCAGTGAACAATGTCCACTATGGGGGTCTCTTCATCGGCAACACCTCGGCTACCAACAACACAGCACTCACTGGAGGCGCTCTTTATGGTGTTGACCAAGCCTCCATCACCATTGGGAATGGCACAGTGTTTGGTGGCAATGAGGCGTCTACTGATGGAGGAGCAGTCGCCTGCCTGGAGTGTGCGTCATTGACCTTCCAAGACCAAGTGGCCATGCGAATAAATCAAGCACATGCAGCTGGAGGAGCTCTGTATGCCGACAGCTCATCAGCAATCCAATCGACAAACACCACGTATTACGGCAACTGGTACCATCACTTTCTACCTGACATGTGTTTTGTGCCCATGCAGTTTTCAAACTGAAGTCGTGCTTAAGCTGCATGATCTTGTTTGCAAATGTAACATGAATGTTGATGAGCAGTGCTGACTGTTGCTGCTTACCTGCTGCAGGGCTGCCGTAGGCGGTGCTGTGTACATCGCAGGCCTAGGAGCAACAATTGTATCCCAGACCAACTTCACCAACAACACATTTCTGTCAAATGTTGCCAACCTAACATCTTCAGGGGGTGGTGGGGCTGTGTACCTTGATGGGGGAATCACCCTGTTCAATGGCAGTACCTTCAAGCAGAACACTGCGAGCGGATATGGAGGCGCCCTTGTATATGTATATGAATGTTTTCCAGGTGCAACAAACACGAGCATCGCATACAGGCTACGTATACGCATGTAATAACATTTGCTCAAGTTCGCCGCATTTGCATCATGTGACAATAACGGCATGCAGTCTGTGCCTCTGGTTGCAGTTGTGGATTGATAAGGTTCCTTGAAGTATAGACGGGATTTGCTTGGCAAATTGCAAGGAAGATGGCTGGTTATGCTCTTGTTAGTGGTCTATCTGAGCCTTTGTAGAGTGTTGGCTGCATTTCATTTTTGTTGATTTGATTTCAAAATTTGTTATTGTCATCTCAGCTGTTGGCTCTGGGATGCTCAATGCATTGACGCTTCCTGTCCATGACAACTTGCCTTATCAGTGCTGGCTGTGTGCTTCAGGGGGAGACCCGCAAAACATGTACATGTGGGCATATCTTGAGCCGCCTATAAGCGATAGCTGCTCTGCCGTCAGGTCAATAGGCCTTACAAATGTGATGGATGACAACCACGCTGACGTTGCTGGTGGTGCGGTGTATGCAACTGACATGGCTAGCCTCAATCTCACGTGCTCAAGTGGGTTGCCTGGGGATGACGCAACAGGCTGCCCAAGCCCAGATTGGAGTGGGAACACAGTAGGGCCTTCTCAAGCAGACGCCCCACTACTGGGGTAAGCCGCCATGATGTATTCATTTCTGCAAGCTGTTGTGAAGCTACATTGAACTGGCAATCTGCTCTTGATGTGCTTGTAAAGGCTTGTATGCAGTGTAAGCAACCTCAGTCTGGATAATGACCCAGCTCCCCAAATCCCTGGCTTCCTGATTTGGGTCTACTATTTTGTTTCTACTTCTGCGTGAACTGACTGAAGTATGCTAGCGCTCAGGTACGGAGCTGGACTAGCTTACGCGCCTCACTCCATCCAGCTTTTTGACCCTTCTGTTATGGATTACACCAGCGATGGCAGCAATGCCCTCGAATTCCTGCTGTGGGTGACTGATACAGCGGGCCAGAATGTCACAGCAGGTCAGACGCTCTGTCACTGTCCAGTTGACCCTGACCATGTCCCTGGCTTGTCGTGAGCCAGAAAGTGGTATTATTGTTATCATCTTTGATCATCTTTGATCATCATCATCATCATCATATTGACAATAGTAGTAGTATTGTTGTTGTTGTTGTTGTTTCTGTGTTTTTTGTCATCATTATTGTCATCATCATCATCATCATCATCATTGTTATGTTTTAATATTATCATTATTACTATCATTATTACTTTTTATTTATTATTATTATTATTATTATTGTTGTTGTTGTTACTATTATTGTTATTATTATAAATATTGTAATAACTATCACTACTACTACTACTTTTACTGTTTTTACTAATTTAATTATTATCATCATGTTATAACTATCATCACTGTTATTACTGATATTACTGTTGTTATACTTCTGTTGTTATTTAGAGCACTAGTTGTGTGAGTATCATTATCAACAATACTTGTACCACTTGCACTGCACATGGCTGGTGCGTGTCATGTTCAACAATCTCCTCTTTGTGGCTGAATGGGCTGAAAGACACACCTATATCCATGAACAGCACATCAATCAACCAGCTGGACACATGACAACGATTGTGCTCTATGCAGACCTGTTTCTGTTGCTTTGACATAATTAGGTAGCAGAAGCTGCCTTGCACCAGTGACTGCACACCACTCCAGCTCAATTCAGTATGATGCTCTCAAGTGTGACTTCACGCATCTATCAGAACTTTGACAGTGTATCATCCAACTAATTTATTGCTTGTGCAGGTGTTTCAACTGATCTGACAAGTGTATCAGGTCTTGAAGTCGCTGTAACTGTCTCTGCTCTGAGCCTGCCAGCAAATGCGACTTCACTGCGACTGACAGGTTCCACAACAGGCACAGCTAACAGCTCAGGGGTCATACTCGTTTCTGCCTTTGGGTTTGCTGCTGCGCCTGGAGACTATGATGCCTCATTCAACCTGACAGGTTTCCCATTGGTATGTCCTCTAGCTTCACACACGTGCAGTAAACCTGTTTGTGTCACCAAGTTTGGGCCTCTTCATGAACCAATTTTCATGCACATGCATCTCTATTTGCTCATCACATTGCACATTGCAGGCAGTCTGAACTGTTGTTATGCACCAAGATGATTGGGGCTGCTGACTGCTTGGCCAGCATGCCTTGAGACTCAAGCAATCTTGCCAAGCCTTGCTCGTACTGGCCTGTGATCACCTTTGAGGACTATGTACTGGGTCCAGAGCAGACTCGTCACATTCTGCGCTACTGTACAATCTGCCATGCTTGCTCACTGCCGTGCCTATTAGCTGTCATGTACTCTCACTGGCTGACCATGTACAGGTCCCACTTGCTTTCAAGACAATCCGGGTGCAGCCTTGCTCTCTGGGCAGCATCAGGAGTGAAGACAACACCACCTGCACAGCCTGTGGAATCTTGACCTTCTCGCTGAATTCGTCTAGCATGACGTGCGATGCTTGCCCATCTGGGGCTCAGTGCAACGGCAGCGCTGCTTTCATTCCTCCTGTACAGTACTATCACTCCAGCCCCTACTCCACCATTATTGTATCATGTCCAAATCCAAGCGCTTGTGGAGGCGACCGCACCAAGTTGCTAGAGTGCAAACTAGTAAGTGCTGACTGCATGACCATGCAGTCTGACTTTCATATTTGCCACTGCAGCTTTGCTTGTTGCCTTGCACAGGTCCGCATGCCATCCACTCTTCGTACTGCACCAGAAGCAATTTGCACGGCAATCATGCTTTGTACAGTACGTTAACATTACACGTGGTGCTTGCATGCACATGCCTGACCTGGTGAATACCTTCATGCAGCCTGCCTCTGCAGGCATACTGCAACAGCATACTTGCACCCACACCTGACTGGCCATAGCTATATCCTCAGACATCTCCCTGAAAAGCTGATGTGACAGAGTCATCAGGAAACAGACCAGAGCCAAGTCTTGCAGCTATGCATCAATTGCACTCCCAACCTGGCCTGTTTGCTATCCATACTGAGCTGCTGACCGTGACTGTGATACAGCCCGGGGGATCATGCAACATGACAACGTCATTACTGGCAGATGACCCCAATGCTTACATGCTGAAGATGTGCAGCCGTGGCTACTATGGCCCACTGTGCTCCTTGTGCTTGCTGCACAATGCTCTGCCTGGAGAAGACCGCCATGGCAGGACAGGCAACCTCGATTGTCAGAAATGCAGGTGTGTCTCAGCCCTCTCTTGCAATCTTTTGCACTGGCTTGCATCGTGTTGTTTGTGCTGGGCTGGGTTTCCTGTTGCTTTGCTGCTCCCATCTGTATCTTCAGTTTGGTTTTGCCGTGCTGCCAATATGTCGGACAGTGTGTTGTGTTGTGCTGCTTATGTACATGTCTTGCTGACATGGCTGTTGATGCTAGCTATCAGCAACAATCAGTGATACTGGAAGCACAGTAGTTCCTTGCGTGGCCTACACATTGCTGTACTTGGGTCATTTGGCAAGAACCTACACTTGCTGCTATCCTTAAGGAAAGCTTTGTGATGCTGCTCATGAGGCCACAGCGTTTGTTTTGTGCTTGTGCACAAGCAAACGTGTTTCTCAAATGGTCTCAACATTGCGTCAAACAGATATGTTGTGGTGTGGCGCAAGTGCAGCATTGTCTGAGGCTGTTCTGCAACTACCTGTCCTGTGTCTGTGCAGGAAAAGCAGCACTATAGTGATTGCTGATATTGCCAGCACATCACTAGTCATGGTCTGGTTGATGTACATCATCCATGTGACCCTCAGGGAGAACGAGGAAGATGCACAGAACGTTCCCAAGCCAGTTCGCATCTCAGAGTTCCTCAAGGTAGGTGCAGCGTACCACCACTACTTCCTTGCTGCCGTGTAGATTGCTTCAGAGTGCCATGGTGTCATGAGTCTTGTTGTAAACATGCATCTCAGATGTTGATGCATGCTGCAAATCATGTGAGAAGCCTCTACAAGCCTTTGCATTTGGTGCTTCATACCAGCCGCTGCATGCAATACATGCTAGCCCAGACATTGTAAGCAAAGTAATAAGTGCACATGAAAAAAGTGTGGCACATGAAAACCTGATAACACTTCAACTGCCAGCAAAATAGATCTCTGCTAAGTGTATAATGTGTATTGTCTTGGCTACAAGTAGACTGACAGTAACGCATGCTCAATGTGCAGGCAGCGCAGCTGTGGCTGCAGTATATCTCAGTTCTGTCTGGGATCAACTTCCCCACCCCCCTTGCCCTGCAGTGGGTCTTCAGCGCTGCAAAATCTGCCTTTGCTGCCGTCTCGGGTGGCAGCCTCTCAATAGACTGCCTGTTTTCTAGCCAACATGACACTGCAGTGCAGAGGATCGTGATTCATCTAGCAGTGCCGGTGCTTGTTTTACTTGCTATGGTGCTTATTCAGGTCACCTGGTAAGGCTACCTGTTTTGCACAGTATGAGTGCTGTGCTGCCGCACTATTTGTGGCTGGCCAAATGCTGACTGCAAGAAGCACTGCATGTACAACAAGCATTGAGTGCTCGCATTGAGTACATGTGCACCCATCTCTTGGCATCATGCAAAGAATATGAGGTGCTCTACAGCTGCACTGCATGCCACTCCTTGTGTGCTAACAAAGCCAGGCTCTGCAACAGCCGGCAAGTGAACAACGCCCAGTCTGGGCAGCCCGGTATAATACTGGGCTTCTCAATAAATTGACGCCAAAAGGCACAGTGTTTTCTTTTCTTTTCTTTTTCAACAACGCCCAGCATCTCAGGCTTGCTCAGTCAGCTACCTGTATGTGAGACTTCCTGCTTATCATCGTAGGTGGGCAATCACTTTCAAGCAGGCCCCCTCCACAGCACCAGCTACAACCTCCTGGCAAGCTATGACTCCTCCTTCTTGGAGCAGTCTGGGTCCATGGTACCACAGAAGGGCAGAGCTGACTAATCGGCTGTGGGTCACGCTGCTGAAGGTTGTATACTTCTACTACCCCAGTCTGCTGGCAACCATCCTGAGCCTGTTTGCTTGCTACCCCATCGACCCTGCTACTTATGGTAGTGAGCTGTACCCACAGAATGCCCAGGTGAGAAAACCAACGAGTCACCAGTGTATTCAGTGTCATGCAAGCTCAAGTTGCATGTTTTTGGATCATAGGCAACAACTCTGCACTACAACTCAGTTTCATCTGCCTTTGGTTTGTCGCCTGCACAGTGAGCTTGAATGTAGTCAGCTTGAGTGTGAATTGACTTGTTTCAAGTCTATGAGCTTGCAAGTTGCCTAGTGCCATCAGCTAATTTAGGCTTGACACAAGTGACGAACGACATGAAATAGCTGACAGATGCAAGCCTGAGCGTGCCGGCTGGTGACTCAGCATGCAACACAGGCTTCAACTTGGGGTGTACAATGAGTCGCATGCAGTTGCCTATTTGAACAGTAGAGCTTTCCATGATGGTTGACTGACACTCTAACTGAGTGACTAACTGTTTGATAGCAAATGGGTCTTGGATTGATGATTGCAAGTGCTGTGACTAGAAGGTGATGACATGCAGGCCAGATCGCAGCATGGTTTTTGGGTTCCCGACATGAGCGTCAAATGCTTTGTCGGCTGGCATCTGAAGTTCTCTGCTGGTGGGTATGCACACCACTCACAACTGTCCACAGCCTGCACAAATGCATACAGAAAGCACAGCTTTGCAAGGTCTATGCACTTGAGAGGCAAAAAGAGTGAGTCTGTTTCCATGACTATCCTTACTGCTTGCGCAATATGAGTGGCATGCAATGGTGGTGAGTGCAGGGCTGGGCGCTCCTTTGGCTGTTCTGGGTTGTGTGGTCATTCCCCTGCTGCCTTGTCTGCTGCTGCTGCATCAGCGCGGCCACCTTGGCTCACCTGATGTGAAGAGGCGGCTGGCCTTCCTCTACTGCAGCTACAGGTCAGTGTCAGCTGACCCGTGCCTGCCGTGTGCTGTCACTTGCTGCATGTACTACAATTCTTTTGTGTTTGTGCTTGCGAGAAACTGTTTGTCAGGACAGCTGCTGGACAAGTGTGTACATTGTGATTCATATGTGTGAACGTGGGGCGCAGCATGGCTGCATCAATTGTGTAGCCGCCATCATATTTGCCTAGTGCTGCCTGTATAGCATACTTCAATGGCAGCTGCTGTCATACACCCAGTATTGCATGGGCGTGCTTGCAAGCACACTACCATTTGTGTGCACTCATGTAGCGGCTGGTGTCAGTGTGAGCTGTGTGCATATATACACACAGAGCTGGTCATCTTTTGTCTGTTCGCGCCTGATGGCCATGACACGCATGTCAGTTGTCAGGGCTTTGAACATTTTGTACAACACAGCCTTGTGCTATCCCTGGGCTGCGCAGTGCAGTCCCTGGGCTTTGTTGTGCTGTCCCTGGGCTGCCTTGTGCTGCAGTGCAATTGCAGCCCTGACTCTTTACATACAACGAGATGCATTGAATCCACACTTCACCTTTAGGCTTTACGCATTACTCTTGTCACCACAGTCAGCATTAGTCATTTCTGGTGTGCATGTGTTGTGCAGGGACAACTTTTGGTATTGGGAAACAGTGGTGCTGGTCCAAACCCTAGGCCTGGTAGCAGCACAGGTCTTTGCCATTGCACTAGATGGATTCTTTCAGCGGACCATCACACTGCTCATCTTGGTGACAGGCGGCCTGGCATTAGCTCATTGTCATCCATTTGAGCAGGAGGGTCCTCAAGTTGTTCAGGTGTGCACTGTGATGCTTCAGGCTGGACCACCCTGGTTTTGTGCTAACAGGAACAACTCCTATCAATGCAGCGCTCATCTGAAAGTGATGCAGTTCTAGCCACATGTTGCAGATGTTTATGCAATGAATTGGCTGGCTGGCTGGCTGGCTGATTGATTGATTGATTGATTCCAGCGCCTATGCAACAAATTCTTTGACAAGCAGCATGGTCTCTTATGCCCACATATACAGTGGTGCATGGCTGAGCCACACATGTTGCTGGCCTCCTTAAACCACAAGGCACATCAAGGACCTTGGCCTGGAACCAAGAAAGACTTATTTATGCTTGCAACAAGCTGCATGTGGAAGCAACTGCACCTGGATGTAGGCTCACAGTGAGCAAATGTAGCGTGCAGGCGCAGTTCACCGCTATGCAGACTGTTGCACAGTGACAAGTGTGTGTACCACATCAGCCTGTTTGCCATCTAGAGCCCATGCTTGCTGTATGTTGCTGACTATCATTTGCGTGTTGGGTGGTTGACGCAGTTGCTGTTGTCTGCAGGTCATGGCACTTGGCACGGTCACTGTCACAGCACTGGGCTGCCTCATGTTCCTGGACAAAAACCATGTTTTAAGCTCGGGTGGCGTGAGTGCAATTGCTATCTTGCTGGTCATCCTCAACATAGGGTTCCTGGTCCTGGTTGCCCTGGCAGTTGTCCAGCAAGGCCAAAGATACTTCTGGACATTCTTAAGAAAGGCTCAGGCCTTCAGTAAGGCTACTCTGCGCATGGTGAAGGCTGTCTTTGGCTTCCTGAAGGCTCCTTTTGCCCGAAAGGGACGGCAGCCTTGCTTGCAATTGACCAGGCCCCGCCCAAATACGGCAGAGCCCATGAGGGCTTCAAGAACTGGATCCCTGCAGCCCATGCTGGCAGAAATGATGATGCCATCGCAACCTCACAGCTCATTCAGCAATTGGTCCCATGATAGCCGCAATCACTGAGAGATGTGTATAGTCTTGTATGATCAGTTGTTTGGCACTCAGCCCTGGGCGTATGTGGGGTCCAGCAAGGCCTTATCATCAGGGCCTACTGGCAACCTGCCCACACGAACACAGTAAACCCAATACCAAAAGGATTTTTTGGGGGTGTAACATAGCAAAGTTGTGATCTTGAGGAAAGTTCTTCTGGGATTGCTCAGCATCGCATTGTGGAGTGACAAGGCGCTGATGACACTATGTATCCTTTTGTCTGTTTATTTCTTTGTAATTTATTGGTTTGAAGCAGAAGCTGATTCTCATCGTTGTCAGTGTGCATCAGCTGGAACAATCAGTTGTTCTAGGAGAGTCTCAATGCCCTTGGTTGTGACATGGGTTCGTCGTGATCCGAGAGCTTGAGATTAGGATTTAAGATCACCAGGTCTAGCTGATTAAGGCAGCTACACAGTCTTGCTGCTGAGGCTTTTGTTGTGCGTAATAAGGCAGCTTGTTTATGCCAATCACTGAGAGGTTGTAGGCTGTGACGTATCCTCGCAGCTGTCATTCAGCTGTTTCACTGAAAGATGCATGCACAAACATGGTCATGGCATCGTTTGGACTGTTGCAGTGAGACTGTTTGTATCACTTCGTTGGAACCTTGCTAGGTCAACAGCAGCATGACTGTGCAGTGCACCACGATGTGTTCAGCCACTGCACATGTGTTAGTTGGTCAGTTTGCAGAGATCAGGCAGCCATGAATCGTATCTGCTTCTATGGACCCCGGGGGCCCCACATGGGATGACACTTTCTTGAATCACAGCGGTAACAGCAGAAACATTGCCTGCAGACATTGCCTGCAGACATTGCCTGCAGACACATTGCCTGCAGATCAGGGGGGATGGAAAATCGACGCCGCGGAGGGCCCCGGCCAGGGGCCCGGAGCGGCGTCGGTTGGTTGGGGAATCGTCCTAACAGCAGAAAAGGTCCTAAAACATTATCCAATGCGATCTCATTGTGATGATCTCTGATCATCTCAACTACCTGGCTGGTTAGTCAGATTGGTAGTCAGATTGGTAGTAATTAAGCGTGAAGTTCTCAGTGTGAAGCGATGCATGTGCGTGAGACTTTGCTGCCGTGCTCGATACGGCGTCGACCCTTTAACCGACTGACGTGCATGCACATTCTGTACCAAGCACAGCAATTGGTCCCACAGCTTGCTCGTTGACCGTACGAGGCCGATCATGCACGCAACGGCCGAACAGGTCCGGCACACGGCGGCCTTCGTTGTCACCGCCTGGCTGTGCCTTTGTCATCTGTCTGTTGCTGTTTGTTGGTCGTGTAGCTTGACAATGACGGGGGACCATGGCATGCCCCAAAACCTCTCACTTGCTCAGACGGCCTTGCACTGCACTCCCGATGCAGGGGAATCCGGCGCACTGCCCGTGTATTTCAGCGACAAGTTGTTGAACCGGAGTCTGCAAGGTCACCACTCTGACTTGACTTTTGTCGTGGAAGACGTTGCTGCAACTGGGGAGCAGCCTCCCTGCTGCAATGTGTTAGTTGCCAGCTCAAGTCCTGCTCAACGCCAGTATATCATAAAGCTGACACTCGCTTGCACGGCTGCAGGCGTTCAAGCTCATGCTCTTCCTGCTGGGCTCAATGACTCGCTACTGTACTTCCAGCAGGCCAATCTCTCCTTCCAGGGAGCTCAAGTTCTTGACATCCATGCTGGGAGCTTTGAAAACATCATTGCCTTCAACTCATGCACTCACCTGAACCTTACAAACTCCACGAGCAACGGTTGTCAAGCCCAGAATCAGATCTTGAGTGTCAGCAATTCAAGTAATCTGTATGTTCTGAACTCAAGCTTTCGCAATGCACCCGCTATAGGCTTATCAGTCCAAGACAGCAACTCTGAACTTGATGGCAATGTCTTTGAAAATTTGGGCAACTCCGAAGTTAGTGGAGGAGCTCTGTGGGTCAACAACTCTGGTGGCAGTTGGGTGTCAGTCAAAAGATCAAACTTCTCTGGCAACTTTGCGGGGGGTGAGGGTGGGGCGGTCTACATGACTGGCTGGACCTGTTACTTTGAGGACACTAGGTTTGTCAACAACAGCAACGGGCAAAACATTAACGGAGGTGCAGTCCTCATGAATCTGGTAAATGATCCAGGTGCAAGTGGCACATTCAACAATACCTTCTTTGCCAATAACACTGCTGGTTACAATGGTGCTGTATATGCATATCCTACAGCGGGTA
>JAABUP010007275.1_pt1 | contig 15007 bp, 17 predicted proteins | sample 5559201 | NCBI WGS metagenome assembly JAABUP01 (sample SAMN10711887, study PRJNA513373) | rock metagenome | isolation source: Antarctica rocks | place: Antarctica | reverse complement strand
GGGAAGGTCTGCGGTGGCAGGAACAACCCCCCGGCGAAGGCCATCGGGAAGAGCACCACCTGCGCCACCGGCACTGCCGCCTTGACCGGCAGCAGGTAGCCGATCGTGAGCCCCGCCCCCAGGAACGGGACTGCGGCCACCACCATCGCCAGCGCGCCCAGCAGGAGCCGCTGCCAGGTGAGGGTTGCCGCGGTGGCGAGCGCGGCGAGCACAACGACGGGGGCCAGCCCCAGCACCGCGAACAGCACCCCGTTGATCAACCGACCGGCGATGCGGGGGCCGGGCCCAACCGGCAGGGTCCGCAGGTAGGGGTCCCACGGCGTGGCCCGGTCCTCGGCCACCCCAGCGCCGAAGTTGAACAGGCACACCGAGATGACGGCGAACAGGCTGAGTTGTGCGGCGGCCGTGGTCGCCGCGATCGGATCGTTGGCAACCTCCGACTGGGGCACCACGAAGAACCCGAAGGCCAGCACCGGGAACACCACGGTGCCCACCACAGCGATCGGCACCCGCACCGTTTCCAGAAACTGATAGCGGGTGTGCAGCACCGTCATCCGCACACCGTTCACGACCCCACCTCTGCGTGCTCGCTGGTCATCGCGAGAAACGCCTCCTCGAGGGAGGCCCCCCGCACCTGCAGGTCATGGAACGGCACGTCGGTGCGCACCAACTCGCGAACCAGGGCGTCGGCGTCCGGGGTGAGCAGGTGCACCACGTCGCCCGCACGCTCGGTCTGCACCACCCCGGACATCCCCGGGGCTAGGGCGCCGCCGCCGGGCAACCGCAGCGAGACCCGGCTCAGCTGCACCCGGGCGCGCACCGCAGCGAGGGTGTCGTCGGCCACCACCCGGCCGGAGTCGATCACCACCACCCGTTGCGCCAGGGCCTCGACCTCCTCCAGGTAGTGGCTGGTCAGCAGCACCGTTCCGCCGTCGGCGTGAAAGCTGCGTACCCCGTCCCACAACCCGCGCCGGGCGTCGACGTCGAGTCCGGTGGTCGGCTCGTCCAGCACCACCAGGCTCGGGCGTCCCACGAACGCCAACGCCACCGCCAGCCGCCGCTTCTGACCGCCGGACAACGCACCGGTCTGCCTGCTGGTGAGGCCGTCCAGCTCGAAACGGCCGAGCAGCTCGCTGGTCGCCACCGGGTCCGGGTAGTGCCGGCCCACGAAGTCCACCACCTCACGGACCCGCAAGGTGGGCGGCAGCCCCGATTCCTGCGGGGTGGCGCCCAGCTGTTGTCGGCTCGCCGTGGCCCGCGGGTCACCGCCGAACAGCTCCACCCGCCCGGCACTGGGTCGCCGCAGACCCACCAACAGGCTGAGCAGCGTCGACTTGCCCGCTCCGTTCGGGCCGAGTAGGCCCACCAGCTGACCGGCGGGTACGTCCATGCTGACCTCGTGCAGCGCCATGACCTGCCCGAAGTTCTTGCTGACGGCCACTGCCCGGGCCAGCACGTCGACGCTCATTGGTCTTGCTCCCCGTCGGGGCCGCCTAGCAGAGCGCGCAGCGCGGTGAGGTAGTCCTCGAAGGCCCGCCGCCCGGTCGGGGTCAACGCCAGGTAGGTGACCGGGGTGCGGCCGCGGTGGGTCTTGGTCGAGACGACATACCCGGCGTCCTCCAGTTTGCGCAGGTGGGTGGCGAGGTTGCCGGCGGTCATGTCCAGCAGCTGCTGCATCCGGGGGAACGCCAGCCGGTCTCCCTCGCTGAGGGCGGCCAGCGTGCTCATCAGCTTCAGCCGGGCTTGCGCGTGGATCACCGGGTCCAGCTCGACCTGGATCGTCACGGGTGCACGGGGCGGCGCACCGCGAACCAGGCCGCCGCGAGCAGGAATCCGCCACCGCCGGCCACTGACATCACCAGGTACAAACCCGGTAGCCCGGTGAGCGCCCCGACCGCGGTGACGACAACGATCCACCCGCCGAGGCCGTATTGGACGCGGTCGCGCCAGACTGCCCCGCCGGCGAGGTAGAGCACCCCGACCAGCAGGCAGGACGCCGCCGGGGCGAACACCGCCAGCACCTGCTCGGATGCCCCGGCCCGGGCCAGAGCGACCAACAACGCGGTGAATCCCGCGAAGCCGAGCCACCAAGCGCAGCCATACATCGCACCGACCTGCGCGCTCACCCCTCGCACACCGCGGGTGGCCCGCCCCACGTGCACCGCGGTGACCACGACGGCGGTCACGATGACGACCCCGAACATCGCACCGACCCATCCCGGCGGGGTGCGGTAGGCGCCTTGCGGACCCCCGGCGGTGACCCAGAAGGCCGCGAAACCCACCCCCCAGGCCACCCCCCACACCCCGTACAGCACCCGAGGGTCGATCGTGAGTGCCTGGACGGTTCGGTGACGGTGATCGTCGACCAGCGCCAAGGTCTCCGCCGGGCTGAGACCGGCGGCGAGCTCTTCGGGTGCGGTGCCGGGCGATGCGACCATGACGACCCCTCGGGTGCGGACGGTGTGCGGTTTGCGTTACAAAGTACTTTGCTACTTGTACCGCAGACCGGTGCCGCGGGCAAGGCCTACCGCTCCCTCGCGACCGGCGTCCAAAAAGTTCCGCATCGCCGCGGGCCGCGGGCAGTCGGCGCTACTTCTGCAGGGCCACCGCGGGCTCCTCGGTCCGCCGGTGCGGGTCGAGGTCCATCATCGATTCGTCGAAGGGTGCCTTGCCGTCCAGCACCCGGTGCGTCTGCTCCAGGTCGATGGTCTTCGTCCAGGTCCCCACCAGCAGTGTGGCCACGGCGTTGCCGGCGAAGTTGGTCAGCGCGCGGGCCTCGGACATGGACTTGTCGATGCCCACGATGAGCCCCACCCCGTCCAGCAGGTCCGGGCGGTGGCTCTGCAACCCACCGGCCAACGTCCGCCGCAGCGAGGTCGAGGCGTTCCTGGCCGGCACCATGGAGGTCCGCGGCAGCCTAGCCACCGTGCTGCAGGTAGGGGGTGCGTTCGCCCCTGAGGTGGACCTGGTCACCCGCCCGCTGGCCAGGGAGGTCACCGCACTCGGGGCGCGCACCGCCTACTTGGAGGCGGGCCCGGTCGACGCGCCCCCGGTGGTGCTGCTGCACGGCCTGGGTGCCACCAACGCCTCCATGCTGCCGCTGCTGGCCGACCTCTCCCGCGACCACCACGTCTACTCCCCGGACACCCCGGGGTTCGGGGCGTCGCAGGCACCCCCGTGGGCGTACAGCGCCGAGCAGCTCTACCGCTGGCTACGGGCCTTCCTGGACGAGGTTGGGGTCGGCAACGCGGTGGTGATCGGCAACTCCCTGGGTGGGCGACGGGCACTGGAGCTGGCGCTGCCGACCCGGACACCGTCGAAGCGCTGGTGCTGCTCTGCGCGGCACCGGCGTTTCGCCGTTACCGCCAGCTCGCTCCGTTAGCCAAGATGGTGCCGGTGGGCCTGGCCCGCGCCCCGGTCGGCCTGCCCAGACAGATGGTGCTGCGCGGGATCCGCCGGATGTTCCACGACCCGCGGCGGGTGCCGCAAAGCTAGTACGAAGCGGCCGCAGACGAGTACTTCATCGCGATGGGCCACGCCGGGCACCGTCGGGCGCTCATCTCCGCCGCGATCAACATCTACACCGACGAACCGTTCGGTGCGAACGGATTCTGGGACCGGCTGCGTAACCTGCGCACCCCGGCACAATTCCTGTGGGCAGCGACGACAGGCTGGTGCCGGCCAGCTTCGCCCGGCACGTCACCGAGGCGCTCCCCGCGGCACAGTCGCTGGTCATCCCCGGCTGCGGGCACGTACCCCAGTTCGAACTCCCCGAACTGACCCTGCAGTCACCCGCAGCGTGCTGGGCCGTGGTCGCCGCCGACTCTGCGCGGCCGGGGTGCTGCGGCGCTACCAGGAGGATGCGGCGAACAACTGACCACCGCGGACAGCCGTTCTCGGCAGGCAGGTCTTGGCTCAGGCGGCGGCGGTGGCGGTGGGTTCATCGGCCAGCCGGTAGCGGTCGGGCACCGCGCCGTGATGCAAAGCCAGGTCCAGCGCGTCGAGCACCGCTTGACGCGGACCGGAGCGACCCAGGTGTTGGGCGTCCACGGCGATGCGCACCAACCCGCCGCGGCGTGCGGTGCGCCCGGCACCCAGCACCAACGCGCGGCACCACCATGGTTCGGTGGTGCCGTTCTCCCGCGCACCGAGGCCGCTGCCGCCGGCCCGGCCGGTGACCCCCAGCACCCTGGAGCGAATCATGCTGCCGCGCTGTAGGTCTCGAACCGCGGTGAGGTCTGCGCATAGCCGGAACCCGGCGCGGGGCAACGCGCTCAACGCCCCGGCGGAGACCGCCCACCGCGGTGGGGCGAACAGCCTGGTCCGCAGGTCCACCGACTCCATTACCCGGTCGGCGGCGGTGAGCCGCAGCGCGGCCTCGTGCTCGGGCAGCGCCGCGAACTCGGCTCGACGCGACTTGGTGGCGGCCTGGTCGTACCCGTGCAGCACCACCGCGTCGCCCTGGGTGCGGCGGTGGCGTAACCACTGCTGCGTCGGCGCGTCGCCGGTGAGTCGGTGCCCACCCCGGCTGCGGGGGGCGACCAGCAACGACAACGGGGCACCCCGCTGGGCGAGCAGGTCGGCGAAGTCCGCGGCCAGGTCCAGGTTGTGCGACTGCACCCCGGACAGCGAAACGATCACCTGCGCGGTCACGGCCCTCAGTATCGCTGCGGCGGGTGAACGGGCGGCGACGTCGACGTGACTACCACACTCACAGCCGTCGAACTCCTTACCGCACCCAGTCGTCGAAGCTCGCGCCGGAGATACGTTCGTAGGCCTGCACGTACCGCTGCCGGGTCGCGTCCACCACCGATCGGGGCAGCGGCGGGGGGGCGGCGTTGCCACCGCGGTCCCAGCCGGAGTCGGGGCCGGTCAGCCAGTCGCGCACGAACTGCTTGTCGAAGCTGGGCTGCACCCGTCCCGCGGCGTACCCGTGCACCGGCCACAGGCGCGAGGAGTCCGGCGTGAGTACCTCGTCAGCCAGCACCAGCGCCGTGCCAGTGTCGGCGCCAGGATCTATGCCGAACTCCAGCTTGGTGTCGGCCAGGATCAGCCCGCGCGCTTCGGTGTGCTGGGCGGCCACGGCGTACACCCGCAGTGTCACCTCCCGCAGCCGGTGCGCCAGTTCGTCGCCGACGGCGCCGGCCAGGGTGGCGAAGTCGATGTTCTCGTCATGCTTCCCCAGGTCGGCCTTGGTGGCCGGGGTGAAGATCGGCTCCGGCAGCCGGCTGGCCTGCACCAAGCCGGCCGGCAGGGCCACCCCACACACCGCACCGGTGCGCCGGTAGTCGCTCAGGCCGGACCCAGTGAGGTACCCGCGGGCGACGCATTCCGCGCCCAGCATGTCCAGCCGGCGCACCACCAGTGCCCGCCCGAGTACCTCCGTGGGGATGCGTTCGTCGTCGGCGGGCCCGGCCAGGTGGTTGCTCAGCTCGGGCAGCTCGCGGGCCAGCAGACCGAAGAAGTGCACGCTCATCGCGGTGAGCACCCGGCCCTTGTCCGGGATCGGAGTGGGCAGCACGTGGTCGTAGGCGGAGATCCGGTCGCTGGCCACCAGCAGCAGGTGCGTTGCGTCGATCTCGTAGAGGTCGCGGACCTTGCCGGCGGCGACGTGGCGGAGCTCGCTCAGGCGGGGGCGCACAGTGCACGAGCCTATCGGTGAGCGCCGGGGAACAGCCGCGGTCCAACTACGGTTGCCCGGTAACAACGACAACGACGACGCTCGGGGGACCTGACGGATGACGAGCACCACCGCCGAACGCATCGACGTCGGGTTCCGCTCCGAGCGCGGGCCGGTGCTCATCGCGCTGATGTTGTGCACCGGGTTGGTGGCGCTGGACTCCACCATCATCGCCACAGCGGTGCCCTCGATCGTCGCCGATCTCGGTGGGTTCGCTCAGTTCCCGTGGCTGTTCTCCACCTACCTGCTGGCCCAGGCGGTGTCGGTCCCGTTGTACGGCAAGGTATCCGACATTGTGGGCCGAAAGCCGGTGATGCTGGCCGGGATTGGGTTGTTTCTGCTCGGGTCGATCCTGTGTGGCGTGGCCTGGAGCATGCCGGCGCTCATCGTGTTCCGGGCGGTGCAGGGCCTCGGCGCCGGGGCGGTTCTGCCGATGAGCATGACCATCGCCGGTGACATCTACACCCTGGCAGAGCGCGCCAAGGCGCAGGGTTACCTGGCCAGCGTGTGGGGGATCTCCGCGGTGATCGGACCGGCACTGGGTGGGGTGTTCTCGGAGTACCTGTCCTGGCGGTGGATCTTCGCGGTGAACATCCCGCTGTGCCTGATCGCCGCCGTGACGTTGCGCCGGCGCTTCAACGAGCGTGTCGTGCGTCGAGATCACACCATCGACCGGGCTGGTGCGGTGCTACTGACTGCCGGGTCCACCCTGCTGGTGCTGGGGTTGCTGGAGGGCGGTCAGGCGTGGGCGTGGGTGTCGGTGACCTCAGCCGGGGTGCTGGGCGCCGCAGTGCTGCTGCTCATGGGGTTCGTCGCGGTGCAGCAACGGGCGGTGGAGCCGGTGCTGCCGCTGTGGGTGTTTCGGCGCCGGCTGCTGGTGGTCACCAGCCTGATCTCGGCCCTGGTGGGGGCGGTGCTGCTGGGGCTGACGTCCTACGTGCCGACCTTCGTGCAGACGGTGCTGGGACGCGGGCCGATCGTCGCCGGGTTCGCGCTGGCGACCCTGACCATCGGATGGCCGCTCGCCGCGGCTCAGGCGGGGCGGCTCTACCTGCGGCTGGGGTTCCGGACGACCGCGCTGTTGGGCGGGGTGCTCGCGGTGGCCGGCACCGGGTCGGTGGCGACCCTGTCGGCGAGCACCGCCGTGTGGCAGGTGGCCGCGTACTGCTTCCTGGTTGGCCTGGGGATGGGCCTGGTGGCCAGCCCGACGCTGATCGCCGCGCAGTCCTCGGTGGGCTGGTCCGAGCGGGGGGTAGTCACCGCCACCAACATGTTCAGCCGCTCACTGGGCAGCGCGGTGGGGATTGCGCTGTTCGGTGCGGTGGTCAACGCCGCCGTTCGCTCGGGTGCGGCCATGCCGAGCGGTGCCGAGGTGGCGGCCGGGTCCCACCAGGTGTTTCTGGTGGTTGCGGTGCTGGCGGTGGTGATGACGGTGGCCGCGCTCGCGCTGCCCGGCCGCGCCCGCGACCCCGGCTGAGCCCGCGACCCCGGCTAGATTTCCGCCGGCCGGGTTCCGGGCGGACGCCCGGCTGATCACCGGTTCGGCATGAAAACGTGCGCCCACCGCACGGCCCTATGCCGAAACGGCGATCATGGGGTGGGGGGAACCGGGCGGCGGCCGGTGCCGTCACAACGACGTGCACCTCGACGAGTTCCTGCGGCGCCAGGCCGGCGTCGTCACCTCGGCGCAAGCCGTGCAGGCGGGACTGAGCCCCGACGCGATCCGACGCCGCGCCCGCTCGGGTGCCTGGCATCGGATACACCCCGGTGTCTACCTGCCAGCCGACCGGGCGTTCACCGACGAGGCGCGGGTGCGTGCAGCGGTACTCGGCGCCGGGGCAGGGGCGGCCGCGCACGGGTGCACCGCCGCCTGGTGGCATGGGCTGATCGCGAACGCCCCACCCGTGGTGGAGGTGACGGTGCCGCGGCACCGGTTCGCCCGGCAACTGGACGGGGTGCGGATCCGGCGCCGCGACCTTTCCCACCTCGACCTGGTGGGCTTGCGCGACCTCTGGCTCACCGAGGTTGCCCTCACGGTGCTGGAAAGCGCGGTGGCGCTGGGGCCCGACGGTCCGGCGCTGCTGGACCGTGCCCTGCAGCGTCGGGTGCGCTTCGCCGCCCTGCACCGCGCGCAGTGCCGCAATCTGGGCCGTTACGGGTCGACGCAGGCGGGCCAGCTGCTGGCCGCGGCGTCGGATCGCGCCGGCTCCCAGGCCGAGCGGATCCTGATCCGGTTGCTCAAACAGGCTGGTATTCGCGGGTGGCGGCTGCACCAGTGGCACCTGGGTTACGAGCTGGACCTGTCCTTCGCGCGGGAGCGGGTGGTGATCGAGGTGGACGGCTGGGCGTGGCACGTGGACCGGGACCGCTTCCAGGCTGACCGGGTGCGCCAGAACGCCCTGGTCAACGGCGGTTGGCGGGTGCTGCGGTTCACCTGGCACGACCTGACAACGCGGCCGGGCGCGGTCATCAACGAGGTCCGCGCCGCCCTGCGCCCACCCGTGATCGCCGTTTCGGCATGAGAACGTGCGCCCACCGCACGGATCCATGCCGAAACGGCGATCACCCCGGGGGTTAGAGGATCGGGGACGGGCGGTAGCCCGCCGCCTCCGGGTAGCGGGCCACCAGCTCGCCCACCGCGGCCACCACGGACTGCACCTGGGCGTCGGCCGCGCCGGTGAACGCCGACCGGTCAGCCAGGGCGGCGTCCAGACCCGCCCGGTCCAGCGGCAGGCGCTCGTCGGCGGCGAGGCGGTCCAGCAGGTCGTTGTCCGCACCCTGCTCGCGCATGGCCAGGGCCACGGCCACGGCGTGGGTCTTGATCACCTCGTGCGCGGTTTCCCGGCCCACCCCGGCGCGGACCGCGGCGATGAGCACCCGGGTGGTGGCCAGGAACGGCAGGTAGCGATCGAGTTCGCGGGAGATCACCGCGGGGTAAGCACCGAACTCCGCCAGCACCGTCAGGAACGTCTCGATCAGCCCGTCGATGGCGAAGAACCCGTCGGGCAGGGCCACCCGCCGCACCACCGAGCAGAACACATCGCCCTCGTTCCACTGCGCCCCGGCCAGCTCCGCACCCATCGAGGCGTAGCCGCGCAGCACCACCGCTAGACCGTTGACCCGCTCGCAGCTGCGGGTGTTCATCTTGTGCGGCATGGCCGAGGACCCCACCTGCCCGGTCTGGAAGCCTTCGGTGGCCAGCTCGTGGCCGGCCATCAACCGCACGGTGTGCGCGAAGGAGGACGGCCCGGCGCCCACCTGTACCAGTGCGGAGAGCACCTCGTGATCCAGTGAGCGTGGGTACACCTGGCCGACACTGCTCAGTACGTGGGCGAACCCCAGGTGCTCGGCTACCCGGTTCTCCAGTCGCGCCAACGCTTGCGGTGAGCCCAGCAGGTCCAACATGTCCTGGGAGGTCCCCATCGGTCCCTTGATGCCGCGCAGCGGGTAGCGGGCTATCAGCTCCTGTAGCCGGGCCAGGGCCAGCAGCAGCTCGTCGGCGGCGGAGGCGAAGCGCTTGCCCAACGTGGTGGCCTGCGCGGCGACGTTGTGGCTGCGCCCGGCGATCACCAGCCCGCTGAACTCGGTGGCCCGCTCAGCCAGCCGGGCGGCCACCGCCACCCCGCGCGCGTGCACGTGCTGCAGCGAGCGCAGTACCTGCAGCTGCTCCGCGTTCTCGGTGAGGTCGCGGCTGGTCATCGCCTTGTGGATGTGCTGGTGCCCGGCGAGGGCGTTGAACTCCTCGATCCGAGCCTTCACGTCGTGGCGGGTGACCCGCTCGCGGGCGGCGATGGAACCCAGGTCCACCCGGTCGATCACGGCGGTGTAATCGGCCACCACCCCGTCCGGGACCGCCACCCCCAGCTCGGCTTGCGCCGCGAGCACCGCCACCCACAACTGCCGCTCCAGCACCACCTTGTGCTCCGGGGACCACAGCGCGACGAGGGCGGGGCTGGCGTAGCGAGCGGCGAGCACGTCGGGGATCACGGGGTATGAGCCCAACTAGCGCCCGATCGCGGGGGCGCCAGGTCGTCGAGCACCTCCATCAGCATCTCCCGCGCCACGGTCCGGGGATCGGGGCGGCCCTCGATCAGAGCCCCCACCACGGCACCGTCCACCACAGCCACCATGTGCCGCAACCGCTGCGCGGTGATGGTGCGCCCGCAGCGCTCCAGCACCTCGGTGAGCAAGTCGTCGAGCTGCACCCGCAGCCGGCGCTGCAACGGACCCATCGTCGGGCGCCGGGCGGAGGCCACGAAGCGTTCATACCGCGCCACCAGCTTCTCTCTGGCCTGCTCGCCCTGCCCGGCCCCCACCAGCAGGTCGAGCACCAGTTCCGCCGCCGCGTCGGCCCCCCGCCGGCGCCTGCTGACCTCGTCGAGTCGGGCGCGCACCGCCTCCAGCTCAGCGGCTGCGCCGTACTCCACGGCGGCCACCAACAGCTGGTCCAGGGAGTCGAAGTAGTAGGTGGTGGAGGCGAGTGGGAGGCCGGCGCGTTCGGCGACCGCGCGGTGGCGCACCGCGTCGAAGCCCCCGGAGTCCAGCAGCTCGGACGCGGCGGCCGCAAGCGCCTGGCGGCGGCGTTCACCCTTCGGGGTCGCAGCGCCGGCGGCGCTCGGCTCAGGACCGCTCGGCCCAGGGGAGGTCCGCGCAGTGGATTCCACTGCCCCATGGTGCCAGTGGCCGGTAGCGTCCCGCGCTGTGCAGGCGGCCACAGTTCGGAGCGTGACGCGCTACCCGGTCAAGTCGATGGCCGGGGAAGAGCTGGCGCAGGTGCAGCTGGATGCCCGCGGGGTGCTCGGGGACCGGGTGCTGGCGGTGCGGACCGCCGACGGCCGTCTGGGCAGTGGCAAGACCAGCCGGCGGTTTCGGCGGGTCGAAGGTCTGCGTCAGATCGCTACCCGGCGACTCGACGACGGTCGGGTGCACCTGCTGCTACCCGACGGGACACCGCTGCACAGCGACGACCCCGACGTCGACGCCCGGCTCAGCTCGTGGCTGGACCAGCCGGTGACGCTGGTCGCCGAGGGCGCGGTGAGCCACTTCGACGAAGATGGCCTGCACCTGCTCACCACGGCGGCACTGGCCGCGGTGCACGAGCGGTCCGGGGTGCTGCTGGATCCCCGGCGCGCCAGGGCGAACCTGCTGCTCGACGCACCGATCGCCGGCTTCGTCGAGGACGGCTGCCTGGGTGCTGACCTGCGGGTCGGTGGTGCAGTCATCCGGGTGAGCGTGCCCATGCCGCGCTGCGACATGGTGAATCAGGCGGGGCTTGGCCTGCCCACCCAGCACGGCGCGCTGCGTGCCCTGGGCGAGCAGCACGACGCCGAGCTGGGTGTGGTGGCGAACGTGCTCACCCCGGGTGTGGTGGCCGTGGGCGACGCCGTCGAGCGCATCGACTGACCCAGCGACCTCAGTCCGGCAGCACCGAGCGCCCGTCCTCGGCCAGCGGCCAGAACGGGTTGTGCGCGACCTCCCACCGGTGCTCGTCGGGGTCGGCGAACACGCCGGAGTAACCACCCCAATCCGTGGCCGCCCCGGCCCGGACGACTCGTCCGCCGACCTCGCGCGCCTGCCCCAGCACGGCGTCCACGTCGGCTGGTGAGCCGACGTTGTGGGCCAGGGTGATCCCGCCCCACCCACCGGTGTCCTGCTCGACCCCGGAATCGGCCGCCAACAAGGTGCGCGACCACAGCCCCAGCGCGGTTCCCACGCCGTGCAGGAACACCACCTCCGCGGACGAACCAGCCGCCGGCCGCCAACCCAACGCGGTGTAGAAGGCGCGAGCCCGGGACACGTCGGCAACGCCGAGGGTGACAAGGGTGAGCACGGATCGCATCGGCCGATGCTAGGGCCTACGAACCTGGCGCCGCGTCAGCCGCGCAGTGTCTGGCTTGCTGCCAGCCGTGCCAACGCCTGCGTGACATCGGAGGTCGAGCCGGCGAAGCTGAATCGCACGGTCCGGTTGCCGTGCACGGTGTCGAAGTCCACGCCGGGCGCGATGGCCACCCCGGTCTCGGCCAGCAAGCGGGCGCACCAGGACGTCGAGTCGTCGGTCAGGTGGCCGATGTCGGCGTAGACGTAGAACGCTCCGTCGGCTGGGGCGAGGTCGCTCAGGCCCAGCCGGGGCAGACCGTCGAGCAGCAGGTCGCGGTTGGTGCGGTAGCGCTGCACGTGCGCGTCCAGCTCGGCGTAGGACTCCGGGGTGAACGCGGCGATGGCCGCGTGCTGGGCGATCGCCGGGGGGCAGATCGTCAGGTTGCCGGTGAGCCGGTCCACCGCACCCCGCAGCCGGGCGGGCACCAGCATCCAGCCCAACCGCCAGCCCGTCATCGAGAAGTATTTCGACGTGGAGCCGATCACCACCGCCTCACGGGAGGTCTGCCACGCGCTCGCGGTCGCCGGCCCGTAGCTGATGCCGTGGTAGATCTCGTCGGAGATGAGCAGGGTGCCGTGTGCGGTGCACCAGCGGGCCAGAGCGGCGAGTTCGTCGGCGGCCAGGATCGTGCCGGTGGGGTTGGCGGGGCTGGCCACGACCAGCCCGGCCGGCGGGGTGGGCAGGGCGTCGAGCATGGCGACGGTGGGCTGAAAGCGGCTCTCGGGCCCGCAATCCAGCTCGTGCACGGTGCAGCCCAGGGCGGTCAGGGTGTTGCGGTAGGCGGGGTAGCCGGGCCGGGCCATGACCACCACGTCCCCGGGGTCGAAGGCGGCCAGGAAGATCAGGGTGAACGCCCCGGAGCTGCCGGTGGTGACGACCACGTCCTGCGGACCCACCTCGATGCCGGTCCGGCTGCAGTGGTGACCGGCGATCGCCGCCCGCAGCTCCGGGATGCCCAGGGCGACGGTGTAGCCCAGCAACTGCTCGTCGAGGGCGGCACGGGCGGCGCGCAGCACCGGAGCCGGCGCCGGGGTGGACGGTTGCCCCGCGGCCAGGGTGAGCACGTCGCCGTGGGTGAGCTGGCGCTGCGCGGCCGCCGCCCATACGTCCATGACGTGGAACGGGGCGATGCGGGAGCGGCGGGAGTCCGACGGGATCACCCCGCCGACGCTAGTGGTCGTCGGGGTGCGGGACGGCTACCACCACGAGGTCGTCCATACCATGGAAGTCCGCAGGGTTGCAGGTGTGCACCGCAAGACCACGCGACAGGGCCGTAGCGGCGATCATCGCATCCAGAGACCGCGCGGAGGTCTTCCGGCCTGTTCGTCGAAGCGAACTTGCGACCCGCGCGAAGGCCCGCGCCGCCGCAGCGTCGAAGGGCAGTGGATCGAAGCTGGACTCCGCGACCTGCAGTTGGAGCTGGCGGCGGACGCGTTCGTCCTCGCTGCGGGCAACCAGCGGGCCGACGCCGAGTTCTGCCAACGTCGCCGTGGTGATCGACGGTGGATCGGGCAGCAGGGCTGTGTCAGTCAGCCGATCCAGGAGCAGGAACGTGCTGGTATCGAGCACACCTTCGGTCACAGGCTGGTGTCAAGCACATCGTCGATGTCGCGGCGGAGCGCCGCCGGATCCACCGCCGGCAGCCCGCGCACCCGGGCGAGCAGCACATCCAGGCCCGTCGAGCGGGGGCGGATCGGGCTCAGCTCGGCCACCGGCCGCCCATCCCGCGTAATTGTCACGTGGTCGCCGGTGGCCACCTGGTCGATCACCTCGCCGCCCTTGTTTCGCAGGTCTCGGATCGTCACCTCGGTCATGCCGTCACCGTATCACCGGTGAGACACTTGGTGAGCGATAAACCTGCTACTCAGAGCCCCTCTTACTATGTTTAGGATGTTTGATGGGAGGTTGCATGCGAAGTTTCGATCGTGGCGCAGCTGTGCTCGACCAGGTTCCGGGTGCGGTCGCACGCGCGCTAGCGGACGTCGACCGGGGTCGCGGAGCCGAGAGCATGCACCGAGCGCAAGTACCGGGCCTCATCGAGCGGTTGGCTGCGCGGGCACGCGTGGAGTCCATCACCGCGTCCTCGGCGATGGAAGGCATCGTGGTTGCTGACGGGCGTCGGGCCGAGCGGATCATCGATGGCAGCGCGGCGACCCTGCGTACCCGATCCGAGCAGGAGCTGTCCGGGTATCGGGATGCGCTCGACTACGTCTGGCAGCAGCAGTGGGCTCCGCTCAACACCGGCCTCATTCTGCACCTGCACCGCCTGCTACTCGGGCACACCGCGTCGCCAGGCGGCCAGTTCAAGCGTGCGGACAATCTTGTGGTCGACCGCCAAGCTGACGGGACCCACACGGTGCGTTTCACCCCCGTGGGTCCCAAGCAGACCCCGTACTTCGTGGAGGAGCTGTTGGGCCGTTACGGCGAGCAGCGCGAAGTCGACGTTCATCACCCGCTGCTGTTGGTCGGTCTGTTGGTCCTGGACCTGCTGGTGATCCACCCGTTCGAGGATGGCAACGGTCGTGTGGCTCGTATCCTCACCAACGCCGCGCTAGCGGACACGGGGTACGGCGCAGGGCGTTACGTCAGCCTTGAACAACTGGTGGCCGAGAGTGCGGACGACTATTACGCCAGCCTGCTCGCTTCGACCCACGGGTGGCATGAGGGTGAGCACAACCCGTGGCCGTGGTTGTCCTACCTCGTCCGCCGGGTGAGCGACGCGTACGCCCTGTTCGAGCGACGAGCAGCTGGCAGCTCGACAGGTTCCAAGCGGGCACGGGTGGCGGAGTTCGTGCTCGAGCAGGCCCGGCCCGAGTTCCGGATATCCGACATACGCGCCGCGCTGCCGGGCATCAGCGACGGCACAATCCGCAACGCGTTGGACGAGCTCCGCGCGAACGGGCGGGTCCGCGTCGACGGGACCGGGCGCGGAGCGACGTGGAACCGGGGCTGACTGCGCTGGCCAAGTCGATCAGCAGGTCGGCAAGCACCAGGTCCTCCTCAATGTTGCGCCCCACGGCTGTCGTCGCGGCCGTGAGGTCCGGCGCCCCGCGCGGCGTGGTGACCATAAAAGGGATTCACCAGCGCCGAGCCGGTGCCAGCACGTCCTGGTGAGGCGGCCGAAGGCCGACAAGATCGGGCGCCCCGTTCAGACGCGCTCGAGTGTCGCCTGGACACCGCGGGCGTCGAGCAGACGGGTGATGTCGTCGACATCGCTGGTAGGGGGGCAGCCGGGATACGGGAGAAACCTGCCGCGCGCCAGGTAGGGCCTGGTATCGGGTCCCAACTGTTTCGCGGGCCGGGTGATCGATAAGGTGCGCTGCGTTACGTTCGCTGGTTGCTGCTGGGGGCTGGGTGGCGTCGATAGATCGGACCGCGTACCCGCGGCTGAAGAGGCTGGTGTCGGCGCGTGAGCTGGCGGACGCGTTCACGCCGACGTCGGATGAGGC
>JAABUP010007274.1_pt1 | contig 15010 bp, 10 predicted proteins | sample 5559201 | NCBI WGS metagenome assembly JAABUP01 (sample SAMN10711887, study PRJNA513373) | rock metagenome | isolation source: Antarctica rocks | place: Antarctica | reverse complement strand
GCCTCGATTGATCCGTTTGCCTTACTTCGGCGTCAAATTCGATTCCTGCGTTTCAGATCTCTGTCTCAATATGCTTGCTTTGAATCTCTGCTTCGCGCTTGGATTTATGCTTGCCTTGGAGCCTTGCTTCGATACTGAGGCGCTAAGCCTATTTGAATTTCGACTTCCGTAATTTTGTATGTCTTGACTATATTCGATTTAATCGACTGAATCGATTTAACCGATTTAGTCAACTCATTCGACTTGCTCTGATATTAGGATTTGGACTTGCCTTACCTCGATGCCATCCATGCCACGCACTCTCGACCTCCGGGGAGATAATTTTGAGTCCTGCATGTTCAAATTTCTCTTTCACCTGCTTCGCGCTTCGATTGATGCCTGCCTTGCCTCATTGCTGAGGCGCTAAGCCTATTTGAATTTTCAGTTTCGTAATTTCGGATGTCTTTGCAAAGCATACGCTCAGCATATGCCACAGAAAATTGACTAACATCTACTCATGCAATTTTCATCTCCATACATCTAGGATGAGAGGAGAAGTGTAGTCTGGATGACATGGATTTTTAAAGCTATGAAAATGTTAATCGGAAGAAGACTTCGGAGCAGGGGACGATAGCAAGCAGTCATCACTCTGAGACTGTCATCAGCGTACCTTGCGATTGGAAATGAAGTGGAGGAAGTGATTGGATGAATTGTATTGACGAACCTTAGCTCGACTAATGAGAACAAAGGAATCCAGTCCCGTTTCCTAGTCCTTCTTTGCTATGCCCATTATCCTGATGCTTTCTTTCCTCCTCTTCCTTTATCCTCCTCTTTCTGTTTCATTGTTCCCTAGCACATCACATCCAGATGATGGCTATTATTCCCGTCTGCGCTTCTACCCCCTTTCAGGCATCTGCCATGGCTCAAACGCCTCCAACGCCTCCGTATCAATATTCCCATTGTCCCAAATATGTCCACACTCCTCGACGAGAATCCGAAACTGCCGCTCTCTCTCTTTTTTAGAGACCCTGTGTCGCACACTCTTCTTTATTTTCTTGCCATCAGACCATCTCAAGGGTGATTTTTTCTGTGGTCGTTGGTCAGCCTTTCTCTTGGTAGTCTCAGGGAGGCCGGGTTGGTCATCACCTGTGGTTCCCGTCAGTCAAAGCTGGATTGGTGAGCAATAGGCATTACCTGTTGCGCGGGTGCCAGTGTTAACTTGCTGTGGGGTTTGACTTCTTATCCATTGTGGATTTACTGTCGACTGTGGATACGTTGGCTGCGTAGAATGATATTGCCCAGGAGCGTAGCTAGTCTGTATAGAATGGCTCTGCTGAGGATGGTGGCCTTGCACAGGAGGCTGGCCTTGGTAAGAATGTGAATAATTAGGAGGCGGGCACCACTGATGTTCAGATACTTGCTCCGACATTCTTGACTTTTTAGCTGGGCTCTCACACAAATCGACTACAGTATCACTTTCGTCCCTTTCTCGCTTTTGGCCTGCGATCTGATTGTTTCGGGGAAAATCCCCGTTATTTGACTGAGAGGGCGCCATTGTGTTCGCTGTTACAAAGACCACACTAGGATTCCTCGTGCGTTGCATATGCAGTTCCTGATGTTCACGCCTCTGCTGTGATGAGACAGGCCGGCCAGCGTTGCAATTCAAATTTTTTGTCGAAGGGACTAGGTCAGAACGGTGAGGGGCTTGCCAACCAGAGGAGACATCTGTTAGCTGTGAAGTTCGACGGCGCTTTGGTGGTGGTACGATGGAAATCTCGTCGTTGTCAACGACTGGTTCCCTTGAACGCTTCCTGCTTGCTTGGAGCTGAGTCCAAAGAGCGGTTGGGCTTTGCAGATATCCTGTGTGCATGGCACCATCCATCATGGCTTGAGATGGAACACCGACGTATGACGCGGGGGCTGCATTGCTGCCAGGAACCCTTGGATTAGGTGGTGGCGCCATAGGTCTCTGCGACGATTGAGCCGGATACATAGGTGCTATGTTGGCTGGGTACTGAGCAACTGGGCCAGGCAAGTAGCTCGTTGGCATGACAAACGTAGGGTTTACGGCGTGATGCTGAGGCTGAGGTTGATTCTGGTATTGAGTGACTGATGATACCATCTTGGCGGTTGGTGCGACATACCTTTTTTGAGCCTGTTGAGGAACCTCGTCTTCATCTTGGTCTTCATCAACTTGCCTACGCTCGTCCTCGCTCTCATCAACTTGCCTACGCTCGTCTTCGCTCTCATCTTCATCCTCACTTTCGTCCTGAAGCCTATTGTGCTTAAAGGTCCTGTGGTGTCTAGGATTTGCAATTAGCTGATTCTGATTCTCGTGCTTCCTGGTATTGTGCCTTATGGGAGCCTCAACAACAAGATTGCCCAAATGATGCCTCAGAGTGGCTCCTTTGCGCCCGGCGGCTTGTTCTCGGGCAGCTTCCTGCCTGTTGACTGCGCTAGGCTGCCCTTTCTGCTTCTTGAGACACATTTTGTGTAACAATGTGCCTTCATAAGGTTGCCCTTCTCTATCACGGCTGTCGAAACGAGGGTAGCCGTTCGGCAAGCCACCTTGTCGACAAGTCTCAATGAAACTTTCAACCGCTGTATCGACCCCTCTGATCTTGTCCAGCCGCATTCGGTTGTTGCCCTTGTTGAATTTGCTGGATTCGTGCTTGAAATTGCGCTTCTCAACCTGGACATTGAGAGATCGACATATTTTTGGAAAATTACAAAACCTTTCCAAACAGTACAGGTGCACCCAGCCGGCATTGAGAAATGGATCATGGCCTGGGTTGTCTGCTGTAAGCTCATCGAAGATGACCGCATATTGACCTTGGTTGATTGTGTTATTTAGAGCAGGACAATCTCGAAATCGGCAACGATGCGAGCCATGCACGGTTGGAAAGCGCTTGGCCGAATCCGGAGGATTACGATGTATACGTAGGACGAGTTTGCTCTTTCGCTTGCTCTGGGCTTTCTGGTGAAGAGGGTGCTCGAACAGATAGTGATTGATCTCTTTCGCAGTGAAAAGATCGCTCGGCTCCAACTCACCATCTTTGGTGTATCTGAAATGTCCCCATGCTTTTGGCGCACGTCGGAGAGGCTTATAAGCGCCATTTTGAACGTAACCAATGTTTGGCTTCGTAAGCTGGAGCGATTTATTGTTCGGCTGCCAAGACGAATCTCCTGGTAGCAAGTGATTCTGAAGTTTGACCTTCGGGTTTCTGCGAATGGGGGTCTCCTCTCCATCGCTAGATTCCAAGCCCGAAGGAGTTTCAAGAATGCAGATGGGAGTTTGATAGTCGCAGTCGCCTGGCGTTAATTCCTGGCCTCTGGAAGGTGCTATCATTTGTGGAATATTATCCTCGTAGTACTGAGCATTCATCTCTCGACCAGGAGGTGCGTCCCAGTACAGATGTGGTGGTCTCGTACTAGGCTGCTGATATGAGACATGCTCTTGAGACCAGGGTCGTCCATCTTGCAAATTTGGGTAGCCATTCCGTCGTGCAGGCGCGGCGATCTGCGGTGGCAGTGGGGCTTGCGGCACTTTTGCTTCCAGACTTTGCCATACTACAGAAGGCGTAGCGGAGCTTTGAAGCTGACTCGTCTTGATCGGGGGAGAAGGGTCGAGTTCTCTAGCGGTACGTCCATTCTGGAAGTGAGGAGGGCTGAGGGCCAGCTTCGATGACAGAGGAGTGTCAAAGTCTTTCAGATTTGAGAAAATATCCTGGTGGGCATCTGTTGATTTCGACGCTTGGCCACTTGCTTCTGCTGTGTGTGTAGGTGCTGAAACCCCCGAATTGCTGGATTCCGGCTTGTGGGTGGGCTTTGATTCGTCGGAGATGTATGGCACATCAAGACAATCCTCAAAATTTAAGTTTCCCAAATCAACATTATTCCAAAAATCATGGTCCAAATATTCATCTTGCAAACCAAAATCAGCAACAACATCATTCCTGGCGTTCACCACACCTACCGGAGGAGTTGCCTCAATTCCACAATTGTGGTTTAACATCATAGCGTTTCTAGATGTATCGGCTTCTTTTGGATCTTTAGCCGAAAAGGGGGTATGGCTCGTTCTGATAATAAAGCGAGCAATGAGATCGGGTTGCTGCACCACCGATGTGATGAAGAATACTCTGAAGATGATTGTCGGCTCGAGATGAAAATTGAAATTGTATGATACTGATTGGCAGCCGATTCGGCACGAAAGAATACCATTGTGTGGAGATAAAGGAATGACATTGTGATGTACGAGAGAATGCCATTGTGGGATGTGAAAGGTTGTCTCTATCGAGGTGCGAAAGAAAAAGATTTCAAGAACAGATACTATGCCATTATGACGATCTTTTCCAAACAAAGACAAATTGAGATACAATGAGTACAACGAACAAAAAAAGCTCAAGTTGAGTTCAAACTCCTGGTCAAAAGCCTCACTGCTTGTGTCTGCTGGCTGTTTCACCTGCATTAGGGAACCTACCGTTTCACTTAATTCCTCGCTAGCCTCATTATGTCCGACGCTCGATAATCACATAACAATAAAGTCTATTTCTTTGTGCTCATTGTCGTGGACTAGCACCATTCGTGGTTTGTAAGCTGCTGTAGTTTTGCTTATGCTTGCGCCTCTCGTAAGATCCAAGAATCTGACACCCCACATCGGAGTTGGCATTTACCACATTGTAAACTAGTACACTATCATCTTGTTTCAGGTTCAATTCTTTTCTCGGTAATCAGATAGAACAATTGACCGACTTCAGTTCTACAACTTCGTCTATGGATAGCATGACATAGGGAGGGCCCGTAATACCACGGCGGCTGACAGCCTGCGCTACCTATGTTTGCAGGATGTCATATGCTGGCTGCTCGTGCCGTATCAGTAGGTGCAGTCCCTGATCCTGACGGAAATACACGATCCCATCTTGATAGCTCCATACTGAAAGCAATTCAAGAACAGCCGTTGTTCTTTGTGCTCGTATCAAACGAAGCAGAAGAAATGTCCTGAACAGCCATTGGAATCACACTTATGAGTTTGAACGAAGTATGAAGGTTGAGTGATCGGCACATATAAAGGCTGGTAAAATTGAGAAATTGAAGTCTCGAATGATTGTTCACCGCATGTGTTTTGTGTAATGAAATTGTTGCACTTGAGATATACAGCTGACGTCGAGCTTCTTTCTCTGTCATGATGCTGCAACATGTAAAGAATAGAAGAAATCAGCAAGTCACGGACTCAGGTAGAAGCTATTACGTCAACTCTCAAGATGGTTGATGCCGTCTACGCTGCCTACTTGACTTCGCCGTCTGTCATTTCAAGGCGAGTCGCAATATACAGACGCTAAATATGCGTGCCATGGATGCTTCGACATTTGTCGTCGAGTCTCAGTATCTGCAAGTTCATCTAGGAGTGGACTGTCAGCAATTGCACGGCATCAAATGATCTCGCTGCACTAATAATGGACGTTGAGAAACTCAAAATCAGAAGGTCTCCAAGATACAAATATCCACACGGATTTTCAGAACAGGTCTGTGATATGTTGTAAAGGTTTCATCATATAAAGTATCGGCTAAAGCTGTGCAAAAGAAGCCACAGTACGTGAAGAATATCAGACCATGTAACGTACCAGAAGTGGCCAATTTTACTAATGTCATTTACAGTCCTTATCCAGTCCCTAATTCATGTAAGCCATTGGCTGAGCGTCAGCATGCGAGATGATGTACCAGAATACTCGGAGGGCTGTAATCGGTTCCACGGTTACGCTTTTGTTGAATAAGATCGAAGATCGTTGGCAGTCTCACCAATTTAGCGAGATCGGCTAAGTGGTTCGTTAGCTAATCATTGGAGACACTGATTACTTTCCACAAACGTACACGTGTCATTTGTCAAGTGTTTTAGCCACGAGAAAATCGGGGTTCGATTCCTTCAATCCATGTTGGAGGAATACTTACCGCGAGCACGTATTCTCTTTCCGTATCTGGAGAATATGAAAGGTATCGGGATCAAAAGTACCCCCAAAAAGGCAAACACACTTGAGGCCCATGGGATGCCGAGTTTGTGATACATAGGATTGACAAAGAGCGAGAAAGCTGCCGCAAATACAGATCGAAGAAAGGTGTTCGCTGCGATGGCGCTGGTGGCGTAGCGTTGAAAGTTGTCAATCAAGTAGTTGAGTGCGCTCTGGAATATGGTAAAGAATCCAAAGCCTATCAGACCAGCTCCAATACAAGGCGCAATCCAAGGAATTTCTCGGCTGGATGTCCAGCCAAAAAGGAAGAGACCACCATCTACGCAGCTTCAGTCAGCATAATTTCTCTTGGAGTGAGGTCAATATTTGACAGCCTTGTAATCCAGAAGGCGAGAATTTTGCAACATTCAATCAGTAATCAATAAAAGAACCACTCACCATCGGAGGCAACCTCGCTTCCGGCACAGGCTTGTTCCCATTAGCCTTAAAGCATTTATTATAGTAGCTTTGATTCAAGACGTTGGCCGCTCCCCCAAGCAATATTCCAATCAGTAAGGCGAGGAAAGGCAATGCTCCGACTAGCAGGTTCCAACCGCGTTCCTCCTCAAACTCGATTGGGAACGCGACCAGATTAGCGTAGAGAATACCGTAAACGAAGGAAGCGTACAGAGCCACACAGAAGCAGATAGGGGTCGCAAGCATCTGAAATGGGCGAACACCGAACTTGACCGCCAACTCCTTAATTGAGACATCCCATTCCTCGAATTTGGCGTGCAAGGCCCAATTTCCTGTTTGTATACGCAGTCTCCTCGCCTTGAAAACCAAGAGTCTGGAAGGGTAGCTCTCATCAAGTAGAAGGACGTCGAGCGTGAGGACGAACATCATCAAAATGCCTGTGAGGTACTCCGTCCAACGCCATCTTAGGTAGATTTGTACGACTGCGCCCCCAATAATTGGACCGAGAACGGGACCACCAACCACTGCAAAGGCATAAAAGACAATAGCCGTTCCCCGTTGTGTTGGTGCCCAGATATCCCCCAGGACGCCCCCCGTATTGGTGACCGGGGCAGAGCCGAAGAAGCCGGCAAAGAATCTGGTGATAACGATTGTTTGTATATCTTTAGCGGTAGCTGTACCGAACGAGAAGACTGCAGCAAGAAAATATGTATCAGGACGGCTGGTTTGCGACCGAAAACCTCGGATAATGGTGCCCTATAAAAATTGGATACCAGCGCCTGTGTTACAAGACGCGGATCGGACGATGAAACACGTCGTAAGACTATAAGCTCGCCACACAAATCACGCAGCTCAAAGGGCTTCAGACTATGGGGCAATATATTCCTGACTGTCTCCTTACCAAAGCAAAGGTCCCAGGCCAAAGCCAGCCAACAAGACACTCAATCCGAGAAGTGAGACCTCTGTGCCTACATGGAATTGCTCCGAGATTTGGTGGACCGTTGGAGAGTATCTACGTAACTGATTAGACAATTTGAGATTCGAAGTGGACGATCGAACTCACACGCTACTAGCCCACGTACTCCCCATGGTCGTGAATCCATATAGAGCTGTGGTGACTACCTTTTTCCGGAAAGGCCGGTTGATTGGCCTATATGGGTCGTCTGGTCCGTCTGCACTGGTTTGCACGTGCGATAATGGATGATCGAAGACCGTACATTTCCGCTGTAAGCTCTGGATGCGAGAGATACGACCACTGCTGATGGCTCTGTGTGCGCCAGTGCATGTACCGTTCCTCGGATCCTCAACAGTTTCTGCCTTTTCTAGGTCTAAGGTTCCATGAGGACTGGAACCTTGACTGACTTGATGTGCGTTCGAATTTTGGTTGCTTTCTTCCTCATCATGGAGGCTTGATCTTTCCGTGGCTCGCCGCTGGAAAAGCGTTGAAGGTGATTGCCCCGGCGGATTCATCGACAACTCTGTGTCGATAATTCTCTCTTGTTTTATTCGAGTTACAGATATCAGATGTAAATGTTGGAGAGGCTGAACCCAAGAGCATCTGTAGAGTCGCCATCTTGTAGAGTGCGCTATCAACAGGTGACGAAATCAATGTACGGCAAAAAACCCGAAGAGAGACGGCAATTGCCAAGAGTCTCGTATCCGAGAAATCTTCGTTGTAGGACTTGTAGGACTTCTGGACACTCGAGAGACTCTTTGTTCTACGGCACGCTCGCTTTCACTTCCCTGTATGTTATTTGGAATGGCTGTTCGTTCATATAGTCATGCTTTTGTGAGGATAGAGGTCGTGGGATGAGGGAAAGCTTTAGGTGCACCTGAAATTGCAAGGCTCGGGCACGCTCTGCTTCAGCGGATTGCATGAAAGACCACATTGCTCCTGGCTCGTATTGAACAAGGCTGCCTAATTCACATACGCTCGTTTTGATTGACATCAATGCTCTTATTGGGACTGCGCCAGTCATTGAGGGCCTGCTATCGTTTCTCCACCTTCAAAATCCGCAGGCGCAATCGAACATGGCAGAGGACAATCCAGAGTTGCAGCAGAAGCTCAGGGAGCTAGATTTTGAATTCGAAGAGGGGGAGATAACCCAGAAGGGATACCAGAAACGGCGGACATTGATACTCTCTCAATACCTCGCCCCTCATGGAGAATCCGCGAGAGGCTTGCGCGTGCACTCCCCAGAAGACACGGCTCACCCATCGAATGATGGATCGCGAGCTGCCTCCTTCGCAGCTCTTACACAGCGCTCAGTCTCTCCGCGGCCGGAAATGATGCGCCAAAGCTCGGGTTTAGGAGGACAAGAGAAGCAAAGGAGACAGCTTGGTGTCAGGAACCCAAGCCCGGAGCCTTCGTCAATTGGCGCAGAATCATACGGCGGGCGACCAAGTCAGGACGGTAGAAGCTCCCATACGGCAGACAATCAATACGCGTTCAATCCTGGGAACGGTGGCAGTTACGGCGAGCAGCAAGGCGCGGAGTATACTGATGATGGACAAACCAGGCAATCGACGATGTTGGATCAGGCATACTTCTCAGACTTCGCTGGTGACCAACATGAGGCCCACGCGCGCGACAGCTACGGAGGTGGGCCGCAAAGATATTCAATGCAAGATACATTCTCGCCGACCGCCAATACCGCTCCTCCAATGTTGAATAACAGTGATCTGCCTCCTCAGGGTGCTCTAGGCCATCAGCTACCCTTAGAACCCCGAGACGTTCCTTTCGCTGTCTACGATCCTCATAATGGCAATATACCCATGTCTAAATTCGACAATATAGCGACTGTTTTACGGAATCGAGCTCGTACGATTCCTAAGCAACCAGCGTACTGGGTGCTCGATCAGAAGGGTAAGGAGATATCGTCTATAACGTGGGAAAAATTGGCAAGCAGAGCGGAGAAGGTAGCACAGGTCATTAGAGACAAGAGCAATCTCTACCGAGGAGACAGGGTTGCTTTGATCTACCGTGATGCCGAGATCACCGATTTTGCTGTCGCTTTTATGGGCTGCTTTATCGCTGGCGTAGTGGCTGTTCCAATCAATGATTTCGATGTTTCGACTGCCAATCTTGCAGATTACCAGAGGCTCAACGTCATTCTTACGACAACGCAGGCTCATTTAGCCTTAACCACAGACGTAAATCTGAAAACTTTCCAACGAGACATAACGGCCAACAAGTTGAATTGGCCAAGAGGAGTGGAGTGGTGGAAGACGAACGAATTTGGGAGCTTCCATCCGAAGAAGAAGGATGAGATTCCGCCTTTGATCGTCCCCGATCTTGCTTATATTGAATTCTCAAGAGCCCCTACGGGAGACCTTCGTGGTGTGGTGATGAGCCATCGGACTATAATGCACCAAATGGCTTGTCTGAGCGCTATCATTCAGACCATACCCACGAATAGCAATGACACTTTCAATTCAGCACTTCGTGACAGACAAGGGCGGCCTATGGCGGGATCGAATGCTGGCGAGATTTTGTTGAGTTACCTCGACCCTCGCCAGAGCATAGGTCTCATTCTCGGGCTCCTTCTGACAGTCTATGGTGGTCATACTACAGTTTGGATGGAGACTCGGGCGCTGGAAACGCCTGGTCTATACGCAAATCTTCTTACCAAGTACAAAGCGACACTAATGGTTGCAGACTACCCTGGCTTAAAGCGCGTAGCATACAACTACCAAGCAGATCCTATGGCCACAAGGAATTTCATGAAAAAGTTTGAACCAAATTTTTCGAGCGTGAAGTTGTGTTTGATTGATACCCTAACCATTGACAGTGAGTTTCATGAAGTTCTGGCAGACAGGTGGCTTCGTCCTCTTAGGAATCCGCGAGCAAGGGAATTAGTAGCGCCCATGCTCTGCCTTCCAGAACATGGAGGTATGGTCATCAGCGTGCGTGACTGGCTTGGCGGAGAAGAAAGAATGGGTTGCCCTCTGAAAAGCCTTGATTTGGAGGATGATGAAGCTCATGACGAGCTGAAGGACGAAAAGATCGCTCTGCCTGACAACACCCATGGCAGCCTCATTGGAGGGGCTACAAAGCAATCTACTGTTCGAAAAGGCCGGACTGAACTCAGCGAGGTGCTTTTAGACAAGGAGTCCTTGAAGACCAATGAAGTCGTTGTGATTGCAATGGGAGATGAAGCACGACGAAGAGCAAACGAGCCAGGTACAGTGCGGGCTGGCGCATTCGGGTTCCCTATACCTGATGCTACGCTCGCCGTCGTTGATCCGGAGACAAGTCTGCTATGCACTCCATATGTCATTGGAGAAATCTGGGTTGACTCCCCTTCTTTGTCCGGCGGCTTTTGGGCCTTACCCAAACATACCGAAACTATCTTCCATGCAAGGCCATATCGATTCCAAGAGGGAAATCCTACGCCCATGGTAGTCGAACCGGAATTCTTGAGGACAGGATTGCTTGGATGCGTTATTGAGGGCAAAATCTTTATTTTAGGACTTTACGAAGATCGAATACGTCAGAAAGTTGAATGGGTGGAGCGCGGGATGGAAGTAGCAGAGTACCGATATTTCTTCGTCCAACATCTAATCATCAGCATCCTAAAGAACGTGCCAAAGATCTACGATTGCACGGCGTTTGATGTCTTTTCTAATGACGAACATCTTCCTATTGTACTTCTCGAATCAGCTGCCGCTTCCACGGCGCCAACCACGAGTGGAGGCCCTCCTCGACAACTTGATACTGCACTTTTGGATTCTCTGTCAGAGCGCTGTATGGAGATTTTGTTCCAAGGTCATCACCTCAGAGTGCATTGTGTAATGATTACTGCTCCAAACACTTTGCCCAGGGTTGTGAAGAACGGCCGACGTGAAATAGGAAACATGTTGTGTCGAAAAGAATTCGATTTAGGCTCCTTACCATGCGTGCACGTCAAATTTGGAGTTGAACGCGCTGTTTTGAATCTACCTGTCGGAGTAGATCCTGTTGGTGGCATCTGGTCCCCTGTCTCAACTACAGCGAGGCAGGATATTCTGCAACACCAGGACAAGCAATACTCTGGCGTTGATTATCGAGAGGTCGTTATTGATGACAGGACTTCGACGCCGCTTAACAACTTTTCAAACATAGTAGATCTGCTACAATGGCGTGTTGCCAGGCAGGCTGAAGAGCTTTCATACTGCACGATCGACGGACGAGGCAAAGAAGGCAAAGGCGTGAATTGGAAGAAATTCGATACGAAGGTCGCCGCAGTCGCACAGTATCTGCAGAACAAAGCAAAAGTCAAGCCAGGTGATCATCTCATTCTGATGTATACCCATTCGGAGGAGTTCGTCTACGCTGTACATGCATGCTTCTGCTTGGGTGCTGTTGCCATCCCAATGGCGCCTTTAGACCAAAATCGCCTCAATGAAGACGCGCCTGCATTTCTGCACATGATTGCTGATTTTCGAGTCAAGGCGGTATTGGTTAACGCAGAGGTCAACAATTTGCTAGGTCAAAAGATTGTCTCGCAGCACATCAAGCAGTCTGCGCAGGTGCTGAAGACTGGGGTTCCATCACACTACAATACTGCAAAACCACCCAAGCAATCGAGCGGATGCCGCGACTTGGGTTTTACGATGAAGCCTGCATGGGTGCAATCGAATTACCCGGTTTTGATATGGACATATTGGACTCCTGATCAGCGTCGAATAGCCGTACAGCTCGGCCATGACACAATTATGGGCACATGCAAGGTACAGAAAGAGACATGTCAAATGACTAGCTCAAGGCCTGTCCTTGGATGTGTAAGGAGTACAATGGGTCTTGGCTTCATCCACACCTGTCTGATGGGTGTCTTCGTCGGTAAGCTGATATTAAGGCTTTCACTCCCATATGCTCCTACACCATGCTAAATCATTCTCTAGGAGCTCCAACATACCTCGTCTCCCCAGTAGACTTTGCATCGAACCCCCAGTCTCTTTTTCTTACGCTCTCTCGATACAAGATCAAAGACACCTATGCTACTGGCCAGATGCTGGACCACGCGATGAACATAATGCCTGGCAAGGGGTTCGGGCTTCACGAGCTCAAGAACATGATGATCTCGACAGAGGGTCGGCCAAGGGTTGACGTCTTCCAAAAAGTTCGCCTTCACTTCGCTGGGACAGGTCTGGATCGAACGGCCATCAACACAATCTACTCCCACGTCCTGAATCCCATGGTCGCTTCTCGGTCTTACATGTGTATCGAGCCCATAGAATTGTGGCTCGATACACGAGCTCTGAGGAGAGGACTTGTCTACCCAGTGGACCCTGACACCGATCCCACCGCCCTTCTCATCCAAGACTCTGGGATGGTGCCAGTAAGCACGCAAATTGCCATTGTCAACCCCGAAACGTGCAGGCTGTGTCACATCGGCGAATATGGTGAGATCTGGGTGCAGTCAGAGGCTTGCGTGAAGTCGTTCTATGGGTCTCGAGACGCTTTCGATGCAGAACGGTTCAATGGCCGCACTGTGGACGGAGATCCTCATGTCACGTACGTAAGGACTGGCGACCTAGGCTTCTTACACAATGTAATCCGTCCCATTGGTCCTGGTGGCCAACCAGTAGAGATGCAAGTTCTGTTTGTGCTCGGCGGTATTGGAGAAACATTTGAGGTAAATGGATTGAGCCATTTCCCAATGGACATCGAGCATTCCATAGAAAAGTGCCACCGGAATATTGTGAACAATGGATGGTAAACTCCCACCTTCTCCCTCCTGCTTACCCAATGCTAACGCATGTCGCAGTGCCGTTTTCCAGGCCGGAGGCCTTGTCGTAGTCTTGGTCGAAGTAATGCGAAAAGCTTATCTCGCCTCCATTGTCCCTGTAATCGTCAATACCGTCCTCAACGAACATCAAGTCATCGTGGACATCGTCGCCTTTGTCAGCAAAGGAGATTTCCCTCGTTCTCGCCTCGGCGAGAAACAACGAGGCAAGATCCTCGCCAGCTGGGTGACCAGGAAAATGCGTACAATAGCACAATTCGGCATCCGTGATCCAGACGCCGCAGACAGCCAGATTACAGAAGTCGCCGAGCCCAGAAGCGGTCTAGGTAGCGTCGTCGGCGTCGGCAGCTCCTTGAAGAACGTCCAATCAGTCGCCTCACCACCTGCAAACCCAGCCTACGAGCAAGCTCAACACTACACCAGTCTTCCCACAGGTATATCAGAAATGCCAGCAACTTACGAAAGCTCCATCGTCGAATCGCCACCTCTTCCACCTCCCGAAGAAGACCGAGACGACACCCCTACCGAACCTCGCACCCACAACCACTTCTCCCCAACCGACGACCACAGCCAGCACAGCTCAGCAGCTTCCTATACCGCCTACAGCGACAACCAACTACCTTTCCGCCCAATCCCCACGCACAATTCCTCCTCACCAGACGAATATCCCGACTACCAAGCCTACACAACCCACGACCCCGACGCCACACCCTCCAACCCCACCCACACCTTCGACTTCACCTCCGACGCCCCCCCACCCCCAGCCCGCTACGACTCCAAACCCACCCTCACCCTCTCCAACCCCTCCGCCCCGGACCCCGACAACGACGGCGATCTCTACTCCCTCCCCAGCCAAAAACGCTACTCCCAACTCCAACTGCAAACCGATTATCCACCATCAAACCATCATCCCCTCAGAGGTAGCAGCAGTAGCAATAATAATAATGGTCTGAGCCATACGCCTAGCAACGCGTCGAGTGATCATTACGATATGGATGATGAGTGGCGCCAGGAAGCTCGAATGCATATGAATCTTGCGAGAGATGGGAGTCGGAGGGATGGGCATGTGGGGGAGAGGGCGGGAGGAGGGGGGTATGCGGCGTATGACGGGAGTGAGTATGGGCATGCTATGTGAGAATACGTTAGATGACGAGGGAACAAAGAAACGGCGTTTCAGGGTGAATGATTATCGCGTGAGCGGTTACTTCAAAAGATAGGGGTCTGGTGTTTTGGCGGATGTGGATAGGATGTTGGATGTTGGGGTTTAATATCATTGTACATAGTTTAGGTGAGGTGGAAAATACGTTTTGAGTTTGAAGCTCTCTCGAGCGCCGTGTCGACACTTATCTTCTCACACCTTTATCAGCACCACCACCCATCCTCTTCTTCGCCTTCCCACCCCCCTCCTTCCCCCCCTTCCCCTTCCTCCCTCCACCCCCATCCCTCCCCCCTCTATCCCCCTTATCCCCCCTCCCCTTCTTCCACACCCTCCCCTCCACCCTCTCCCTCCCATCATCCAACCTCTTCCTATCCTTCCCACTCAACTTCCCCCCCACCCCACCCTTCCTCCCCGCCCCCACCGCCCCATTCAACTCCACCATCCCCTTCTTCCGCGCCAGCACCTTCTCCCTCTCACTCTCAAACCACGTCCGTTTCGGCCTCGCCTTGATCTCCCCCTCAAACTCCATCAAATTCTCACTCTTCCGCACCTGCATCTCCGCCCCCGCCAACAACTTCTCCTCTTTCTCCTCTTTCAGAATATCCTCCACCTCCTCCTCCAACCCCTCAACCCTCCCAGCCCACTCATCCGCCAGCCCCGGCTCCACAATTCTAGAAACGATCTTCGCGCCCTGCGCTTTTCCGCTCTTGACAGCCTGCTTGACG
>JAABUP010007273.1_pt1 | contig 15012 bp, 11 predicted proteins | sample 5559201 | NCBI WGS metagenome assembly JAABUP01 (sample SAMN10711887, study PRJNA513373) | rock metagenome | isolation source: Antarctica rocks | place: Antarctica | reverse complement strand
CAAGGACTCCAGACGTCAAGCTTCTCAGGGTAGCGCATCTGACATCTATACTATTGGCAGGATTGATCTGGTCCAACAGGGTATGAATGATGAAGGCTCGGAGCGGTGACACGATATTGGCTTCCTTAAAGTAGCCATATCTTTCCAAGATAGCACGTGTAGTCTTCGTCGCGGGTGTGGAAATTCTGTGCGAACCCGCCTGCACAAAGACAGCACCGAGGGCAGCTATGACGCCAAGGGTCGAGCGTCCCTGCATCTTTGACCCGAAGGACCGGAGAAGATCTGCCCATTCGAGAATGAGCTCCTCCTGAACCTGGGAATCCAATAGATGGAAGAGGCTCTCTGCGGCCTGGGAACTTCTGAGCACAACCATCGTATCCGACTGGCGCAGACTAGTGTTGAGGATTTTGATGGACATTTCCACATCTTCGATAGAGGGTTTAGGCACCGTCCCGCATAGCCTCGATGTGGGCAAAGAAGCGGAAGTTGCCAGAGTATATATGAGAAAACAAACCGCCTCAGCAATCAACGGCAAGTCGAGATGCAACGCTATATCTCCTTTAAACAAGGCAGCATTATCAATCCCCGACAATGACCCCGGACTATCAGTATAAAAGGCTCTCCAGAGCTCCGCCGCTTCCTCAACCGGTAATTCGACGATCTGGAATCCATCGGTCGGCGGGGTTTCCAAGTAGGCCTTGGCTTTTGATGTGTACTCGAGCGTTGCTAGCATAATCTCCGCCAACGCAAGAAGTGATCCATGGCGCCTGTTGACATTTGAGAGTGCCGTCTTGCGCAAGCACTTCCTGGCACTTCTCATTGTCACCATGTTAGCCGTACTCGGGGTGCTGCTGAGGATTAACAGCCCTATGGCCTTTGCAGCATGGCGGCGTGATTGTGTGTCTGGGGAGGCTACTCCCCTCCAACCAAGTAGTCCATTCAAGATAGTGTCCCAGTAAATTCTGTCGATGTTAGAAATGGCTACAGCCACTTCAGTAATCGCTCGTGATCTCAAGGCCACAGCATTATAATCGACCACCTCGACCAGCCGTATGCCGTGCACAATGGTGTTGGGATGTCTTCCAATCAATTCTTGCAGCGCTGCTGAGGCTCCTCTTCGAATATTCCCCGCAGGATCCAACGTGGCAGCTATTACCAACTGGGTGGCTAGAGTCTGGAAGATGGATCCCTGAGACCCGTCGTAAAGATTGTATTTAGATAACTCCGTAGTCGTGTACCGCCGAGCAAGTGCCCAGAGTCCAAAGCAAGCCGCATCTCGGACATTTGCACCGATGGCGGCTCCCGAAGATGCTCGCTGTTCGAAAGACAGAGCAAGGAACAATGCCTTTAGAGCTTCGTACGTGAGCGTTGTTGGCATGGATCCGTGAAAGATCAATTGGGATACCGTAAGCACCAGACCATGCCATTTCACAACGTTGACATTAGCTAGGCTCAGTTCAGAAGAAGCTAGAGGAGAACCCGAGCCCAGAATTGCGAACTCCGAATGCATCGCTGGTTGATTGTTTTGTGAGTCTCCGGGTAGCGTATCTTCTTTCAGCTTCTCCAATAGAGTCTCGACAATCTGAACCACCATATCAGGCTCAAGTTGACGGGAGATGACACTCAGCGCTTTGCTTGCTGCAACCCGCACTGACGTATCCTTGTCTTCTAGCGCCGTGAGTAATTGGTCAATTACTTCCTCAAGCGTGTCTTCCTCTAGACTGGATACTTCGTCAAGTTCTGCTGAACCGATCTTGATGCCCGCTACAGAAAGTGCGCGACTGATCTTAATGACGAGCTTACGTGCTACGGCTGATGAATTTATCTGGCTCTGCAAAGATAAATACTGGATTCTGGCGTGATGGACAGACGAATATATCGGCGTCAGAAGTGGCCATAGGACATCGCTGTCAGCAGAGGTGATGAATCTTGCAAGGAATGAGAGTATTCCGATTAAAGCGTGGATCGAGAAGGGAGCAGGTGCACTGCGGCTGCCGTCAAGCGACGAGAGTGCCCAATCGATTAGCGTTCTCTGAAGGCCTACCGATCGCATGTCACACCTCAGTGCTAGGCGAGCTAAGAGGACTGAAGCCGTCTCTCTTTCCTTGCTCGCAAAGCCAATGTAATAAATACACAGAGAAACAAGGCGCCTTGCAACAGGTGGTGTGTTTTCGAGAAAATCAACAGTCATGGATGGAACGTCGGAGCTCAGACCGACATCGTCGGAAGCCATGGTAACGAGATCAAAAGGTGCCAACATAAAATGAGACAGCCACAGGAGCATGATGAACTTTTCCTCCCAAATCATGCCAATTTTGGTGGTTCGGGACTCATTTTCAGAAATATCTGGCTTGCTCCAGGTCTCTAGAGCGCTAAGCATTGGCTCCATATACTTGGCCTCATTGTTTAGCAATTGGACTATAATCTTCTGCCCTCGTATCTTGCACAAGACGTAGAGAATCTTACAGACTGCCCTTGGCAAAGGGGATTTCTTCGATTCTGCGAAATTTCTAGCGTCGTTACGGTAGCTGGATGCATAATGCGATAGATATTCAATGAACGCAGAAGCCAAACCCTCGACAATCCCTTTGAGATGCAGGTCCAATAACTGTGGCCATTCTTGGAAGGGTTCCATCTAAAAGCGCCATGGCGCATCAGTTAAGGAACACTTACGGTCAGCCATGAGATGGACCTACCAGCTGGATGAGCTGGTTGGTCTTTCCGTTGTAAACCAATGATCGGACTACTTTTGATGATCCGTTTTGAGGGGGCTTGGACCTCCATAGAAATTGAGGTATAGAAGACTTCAACTCGGAAATGAGGCTGGGTGCAGACTTCTGTATGTTGATGTCCTGATCGTCCGTAGCATCCATGATTGAGCTTCATAGAAAGATCCAACGGCCAGTTGTTGTAAAGTACTCGTACAGACGCGTGACATAGACCGCGTTGATATTGTAAATGCGGTTCAGCGTGGGGTAAATTGGCCGGTAGGTCTAGTACCGACCTAATATCAACTTGTATGAGGCCATGAACTCCACAATTGCCCTGTACAGCATATACGACATTTAGAAATATAATGTTTCTTGCTGCACGCAGTGTGAGAAAGGCGGCGCACCGAGCTTTTGCGGAATCTTGCCGCGTGAGCCAATCCGGGGAGGTTCTCTGCCGACCTAGTATATCGCTTTTGCTTTTGTGTACGACAGTGACATGGGAATCCTTATCACTGACACCACTCACACCACTGACGGTCGAATAGTTCTTCAAATATCCTTTAGGAGGTAGTTCAATGGTCTGGGGCCATGCCATCAACCATACAAACAATTCACCAGAACAAGGCGTTTCTGTTACTAACGTGAACGCATTCACTGGTTGGGTGCAGGTCCGAGAGCTTCAAGCTTCTCCGAGGAGATGGATACCTCACCCAAGCGAGAAGAGGAACCTGACCAAACCAGCACATCGAATATTCCCAACGCTGCTGAAGCCACTACTCCAAAGGAGCACAAGCCATCCAAGCCAAGCAAGTCAAAGCCTCATAATAGAGACGTAGACAGCAAAGATTCCCCCGGGTCTGCTTCAGCGAAAAGAAGATGCGTCAGCACAGCCTGCATAGCGTGTCGAAGGAGGAAGTCCAAGGTCTGTTACCTAGCTCTCCCAGCATCTGCAGGTACAAAGTACCAGGATGATCCTATCTACGTGCGATTGCCGGTTTGCTGACAATTGGCTCGCAATATACAGTGTGACGGTAACACTCCAAGTTGTGCGGCTTGCTCCTCAGTCTACGGTACAGAATGCGTCTACGACCCAAACTCAGACCACCGCCGCAAGGGCGTTTACAAGAAAGACATCGACAACCTCAAGACCCGTAACTCGACCCTACAAACTCTCATTCAGGCCATCCTCAATTATCCCGAGAACGAAGTATCCGAGCTGGTCAAGCAGATAAGAACGTGCGAAAGCTTGGATGATGTCGCTGAGGCCATATTGCAGAGGGACAATGCCCTCGGCGATGATGATGACATCGTGGCACCGGGAGATATTGGAACCCCGTCGGGCGTACCCAAATTCGAGAAAGAGCTATCAGGAAAGATGGGAAAGCTACGGCTCGACAATGGATCAATGAGCATAATAGGTGGAACATCAAATTTAATCTTCATTGACAACGGCGAAGGAGAAGACTCGGCCACAGATGACCCGGAGCAATATGAACATCCAGAAGACGCGATCACATCCTGGACAGAAGTCACATCGGACCCGGAGCTTGTTGTCCATCTGCTTAACATGTACTTTACCTGGCACTATACCTACTTTACCACGCTCTCCAAAAGCCTATTTTGGCGGGACTTCCTTTCGGGGAATTCTGATCAACATGTCACACGGAAGACTGTGTACTGTACACCCCTACTGGTTAACGCGATGTTGGCGTTAGGATGCCACTTCACGTCGTGGCCACAAGCGAGAGCCGAACCTAAAGATTCTGCAAGTGCTGGCGACCATTTCTTTAGAGAAGCGAAGAGGTTGGTAATGGAGAATGACGAACATGAGAACCCACGACTTGCGACTGTCCAAGCATTGGCGCTGATGTCCGTACGAGAAGCTGGGTGCGGCCGCGAAGCTAGGGGCTGGGTGTACAGCGGCATGAGCTTTCGTATGGCCTATGACCTCGGACTGAATATCGAATCAGGGTCCGCCAATCTTGACGAAGCGGAGGTCGATGCCCAGAGGATCACAATATGGGGATGCTTCCTCTTTGACAAGTATGTCTTTCACTCCTTCGTAAAAGAACGCCTTGCTGATGACTCAGATGTTGGTCAAACTATCTCGGACGGCAACCTCAACTGCCACTATCGAGCATCGCAGTCCCTAAGTTCGAGGTCTTCCCAATGGAGGACGCGGACAATTGGTCGCCTTACTCAGACAATGGTGTTGGCAAAGCGCACGCTCAACCTTCGCGAACGCGCGCTGTCGCTCTACAGACATCTGCACTGTGTGAGATTAGTAGTGATCTGTTACTATACTTTTACCACCCACACCAACTGCAAAAGCCGTTGGGCAAGCAAGCAGAATTAAAGAAGTTGAGTGAGCTCCACACCAGGTTGGAAGCCTGGAAGAAGGACCTGCCCCAGGAGATGGATGCCAAGGAGGGCCAGCTTCCTAATGTTCTTGTCATGCAGTAAGTCTTGATACTCAGCTATGAAACAGCCCCGCTGATATGCCAACAGCATGTTCTTCCATCTCCTTTTCATCCACCTATTCCGCCCTTTTCTCAAATACAAACAAGCCAGCTCTCCGCTTCCGGCCCATGTCTCCCCTCGAAAATTCCTCACCCACGCTGCCTCGATGATCTCGAAGCTTCTCCGTCTCTATAAGCGTAGCCACGGCCTCCGGCAAATCTGTAATATTGCTGTCTATATATCCCATTCCGCATGCACCGTCCACCTACTCAACCTCCCGGACAAAAATGCAGCACGAGACACTGTGCACGGCCTGAAGCACCTTGAAGAGATTGGTGAAAGCTGGCTTTGCGCTCGAAGAACGCTGGGAATACTACATCTTGTAACAAAGAGATGGAGTATCGAATTGCCCGAAGAAGCGGAAAAGACTTTCATGCGAGCCGAAGCCAAATTCGGGCCTTTCAGAGATCACGAGTCATCACCCAAGTTGGAGACTCAATTGCCACCACCTACTCCTATCCAGCCATTACCTCCACCATCAACGCAACACCAGATTCAGTCGAATCTCAATCACAATATCCATCCAGTAAATGGTGATCCAGAAAATGGCTTCTTTCCGCCTTCCTCCGCTCCTCTCGCTAGCCCCATGCCCACACCCAACATACCGCAACTGGATGGTTCGCTATCCCTACCGCCGCACTCAGTCGACGAGCTCAACAAGTCCAACCCACACAACTTCGCTATACCGCAAGCACATCAACAGGACTTCTTTAATTCGAGCTATAACCAGAACCGTACATCACAAGCACCGCCAACGCAGCCGATGACATCGCCAACTATGCTGTTTGGAGGCGTCGACTCACTTATACAAGATCAAGGGTGGTGGCTGAGAGACTCGCATCAGTTGTTCGCTAATTGGAATGGTATGGAACATGACACGGTTATGAGTGGTAATAGTGGGTTTGACATGGGTATAGTTCCAGGCAATATGGGCTATGGCAATGGCAACAGCAATGGTGCTTATGGGAATGGGATGACCGGCTTAAATGGTAATGGAATGAATGGAAACGGAAATAGGGATGGGAATATGGGGTTCACTAGATAGGTATGACCACCCGGGGTGATGAGGTTATGACTGATGAAGAGCGACCGGTAAAGGCACGCTTTGGATATGTAAGTCTAGATCTATACGCATGCAATTATGATATTATGTCTGCTATCTCCTCCGAAGAAATTCGCATGAGGATTTCGCACTTTTGTACGGTCCTGGCTTACGAGTACTTACTGATCTCGGCGATTACGAACAAACCATGTGATATTCAAGCTTCACTGGCACATACGATGAAGTAGCGGCCAGCACAAGTGAGCTGAGATCCTGGTGTGCAGAAATACCAGTACCTTCTTTCCATCTCAGCCTTCCAGGCCAGCCTATCGCAGGCGCCCTGTCCGCCTTCCGCTCAGCATGGACTTCGAAATTCCGGGTTTTCCATCCACGCGCAACAGCGTAACAAGGGCCAAGCGGATGCGTTTCCCCGTTAGATAACAAGACCTCCACGGAATTTCTTCCAGTATAGTATCGCACCAAGCCTTTGGCCCAACATGTCACCGTTATATCTCTCCCTTCCACCCCAGCTCAGCTTCAACACGTCCATCTCCTTGCCACCACAGCTGTTGGTATTTTCAGATCCTGTATCTCCTGACTTCGTGAAATGCTCGCAGTTCTACTCTATCGATGGTCCGGCGCAATATCATGACTGTCAGACTGCCTTGGGAAGTTTACCAACTGGTACTAAGCCTGTTCCGTATCGTGCCCTCAGGCGGGAAGCTGAGTCTAATGGGCTTCTGGTGGTTGAGACTGTTGGTCAGTACCACCCATCTGCTACCAAAAGATCACTTACGCTTTTTCATCTATACTAAACGCATATAGTCAGGACTTGGTGGCTCAAATTCCACGCTTCGGGGAATAGTGTTGAGGAGCATGATATTGCGATCAATGTCGCGCCTGATACTATACGCGATATGCTCAGCTATGCGATCGATGAATTTGTGCGCGACCAGAACGTAGGTAGGTTCGTGACGGATTACCTCGTTCGGACGGACGGACGAGAAGTTGGCTCGTCGAGCCGGAAAATGAGTTCCTTGGACAATTATATCTGCGTGAGTCTTTCACTCACTCTCCTGCAACGCCAACACATTAGAAATGGTAATGGTATAGACATCAATCCTCACGTATTCTCCGCAATAAACACCCACATTTATCCAAAACGATCTTACAAAAATCGATGGGCATGGGAATATTTTCTGCTGTAAGGGGGTTTGAGATAGAGTAGGTAGGGGGATTAGTGGGCAAAATTGTAGGTAAGAGACGTATTTGCAGATTAGATTACCATAATTTTTCGACCCTCTACCAACCATAAACTCCCCTCCACGGGATCCTCTCAAAGCGATAGTAGATTGCGTTGGTGAAGTCCTAGGTAGAAAATCGAGATGGCTGGTTTCCAGGACACGAAAAAATCCGGCACACATTGCACAGCTTTGGCAAGTAGTTTGCTCCAGGCGCATGGGGCGCGAGTATGCAAGGGAATTGACGCATCGATTCTGGAATGGATAGGAGATTATGCGTAGGCTTTTGTGCCTCCGGTACAATAGATTGTGCGAAAGAGTGGTAAGAAATTAGATTCATACGCTTCCACGTGAAGGACTGACTTTGAATGGCAAGGTGACTGACATTTAGAGCGGAAGGGTGGGCAGTATGCGCATGAGCGCGAGCAGTTAGCTTTGCTTGTGCTAGGGACCTATCGGGCTAGGAGGACAACGTATTTCTGCCGAAGCATGCAGAGACCGAGACCGTTATGCCAGTGTATGAGTTTGGTTGGAGGAGTTGGTGGGTTTTGGGCACTCCCACAGGCAGTCGTTGGAAAGGTTAAGGAGTATACAAACATCAGGTGAATGGACGCCCGGAAAATGATGTAGGATAGCTAGATAGCTAGACGATGCCAAATGTGACGAAGCCTAGCTATCAAGCTCATCCAAGCCACGATAATCATCAAAACATCAACCGCTGACCGCGTTGTAAGATTACATGACAGTGTTCAATTTCGCGTCCCTTGCAGCGGTCAAGAAGTGTGGTGTATAGAATTCGGTTTGGGTGATCTGTGCATCGTAGCCGAAGCGTGACACATCATTGTAGTTCTCCAGATCATACCCAGCGAAGTGTTTGCAGTTACAACGATCCTGGGGTGCTCTGGCTCGACACCCACTCACATACAGGTGATGCACTCGTAAGCATACCACGAGACTACAAAAAGGTCTTCACATGGTGTTTCCTGCCCACGCCCCCAAAGCGCACTTCGAAAGGCATTGATCTTAGGCGCAAAGCTGTCGAGGCCGTACTTCCCTGCGTTGCTAAAAGCATGAGATTGGATACGAGTAGCTGCATAGCATGGATGAATTGTTTCGCTGGCAGTGTGGCGTAAATGATGGTGGGTGGTGCAGCAGTCAGCAAATTTCCGAAATAATCTCGGGAACGTCCCGGGGTCGACCGACCTAGCTTTCGGGTAGAGAGTGCCTAAAGATCTAAGCGAGAGTACCTAGAGATAGACACCCTTGTGGCTTGGCTTACAGCCTAAATGCATGCATTTCACAATGGCAGCTTGAAAATGAACATGCATGGCTTTGAGACCACAAGGCAAGTGCTTCCCTTCAGCTTGATGTGCAATTGTGATGAAAGCTAGCCTACCGTCATAGCAGAGAAAGCCTGTCCCAGATCCAATCCTTCAAACATCGCCTGGTGAGCCATCTTCCCATACCTCTCATCAAAAGTCACATCCTCCCCCACACAAATCCTATATGCAATCTTCGCGCACTCCTCGGCCCTCTCGCACAATTCAGATGCGACCTTGGAAAAGGCAGCCCATAACAACACCCATGCTTCCACCACAAAATCCTGCATCAAGCCCCACTGCACCACTTCGAACGCTGACCCGGCTGACGCCGGGTTCTGTCTCTCGATCACGAAACCCAGAGATTCGAGGACTTTCCAGGCTGTCAGTACGACCTTGTCTTGTTGGTTATTAGAGTTGTAAAGGCGCGCGAGCAGAAGGTATGGGTCCCAGAGGGCTAGACGCGGTACAGTTGCGGCTGGCACTGAGTAGGTCTTCTCTAAGGCAGCTAGTACCCGCTCTGCCTTTGGTAGGTCGGCACCACTACGGGATCCGAAGGCGTCGTTAAGATCCTGAAGTAGAGCAGAGCGCTTCTTGAGCACCGCGTTCTTGGTGTTTTTGTGCTCCTCGCACATCACACATGTACAACTAAAACCCCAATTCTGGAATTTTTCTTGTGTCTTCTCGTAGGTGAGCTCGTGATTGGGTATTGCGTACCAAAAGAAGAGCTCTGAATTTGCGGGTAGGTTGCGTGAAGCGCGGACGATTTGCATATCGCCGATGAAGCTTCGTCGTACGTTGCTGTAGCAGCCGTGATTGATGTAAGAGGCGTTGATGAAAATCCCACACGTATGGAACGCTTTTCCCTCCTTTTTCTGTTGTGCCAGAGTCTGAAAATGGGAGTCCCTGGTCGTTCGGGGGCAGCCAAACACATTCAGAGACATGATACGATCGACCAGGAACCTATAACGAGGGTCAATTTAGCACTACTTTATCATAAGAGGCGGTGCTCACGTGTCAATTATTGGTGCTCCGTCAACTTGCGTCTCCTTGACCGGTTTGTAACCCCCATGATGTAAAGATGTATAGGCTGGCATAAGCGAAGGATTCTGGCGCAGCTTCTGAACAATGACAGTGATCAACTCTGCTTGTGCTCCCATGAAAGCTTTATTGGTATGGGTGTTCATCAGCAGACTCGTGCTAGAGGTGTTGGTGTTGTCTGATGCATCGGTAAAACAGTATGCAAAGGCTTTCTCGCAGAGCAACAATTCCCCGGCAGCTACATCCCTTGTGGTGAATAGGCCTCGGCCGCGGCCCACCGACGATTTAATCTCAACTGGTCCAATATAGGTTGCCAGATCCATATAGGGAGGCGTAGCTTTTGCAGCATTATACATGGCTTTGAAGTCGTAGTCACCACTCTCGTACTCTTTCAATCTTAGGTTGGCACGAGAAAGCTCTTTCTTTGCTGCGTCGCAGTGTGGGTACTCTGCTAGGAGAGAGTTCAACGTATCACGAGCTTCTCCGAATTTCCCAAGCTCATACAGCGAGCGAGCAGCGCGATAGAGGGCCTTCTCAGACTTCTGCTGCTCGGATGTTGAATGTCCTAAATCTCCAAGAGCCTGATCGTAGCATCCGAGTCGAAGATAGGCAAGAGACCGATTGAGCTCGATGATTCTCGATACCTCGGCTATGATTGAGGAATAGAGACCCTGCGAGTAGCTGTTCATTCGTGCAGACATCAGCATTCCGTTAAATGTCGTCATGTCGAAGCTTACATTTCGACTGCTTTGTGAAGCTTGCCTGCTTTGAGTGCGGCATTGCCATCCTCCTTCAGCTTTTCTGTATCCTTGAGCTCACTAACTCGAGGTTGCCAGGCTAAAGGTACTCTATCGTCATTGAGAGCAAGCCAGAGGATATCGCTGACGTGATCGACCCTGAGTCCGTAGCCTCCATCGTTCATCACTTTGAAGTAGGGCTCCTTGACGATGCAAACATTTCCAGACTGGATGATCTCATCGGCGGGTCGATACGCATCTCCTTTCTGCTGGTAAAGCTGAAGCATAATGCCCCCGCCCATGTCATCCTCCATGATTGCCATGACGGCCGTCATGACATTTGAAGGAGTTGCTGCTCTCAGAAGAAGATAAGAGCCACGGTGATGAATCTGTAGTCGCAAGTCCTTGATGTAGATCTGTTGGAGATCTATCAAAGACGCAACAGAAGGCAGATAAGGAGGTGGAATGAATGAATGATGGAGCGTATAATTTCGCTGAATGGACAAGTGCTGTATTTGCATGCGACTGATCATGAACTCACGGACTAGCTGGTCAAGGGCTTTGCGATCTCTCGGTCGCTCACCCTTGCGCCTGCTAGCAACCTGAAGCGCTGCTTTTTGCGTCTCCAAAAGCTGCACCCACTGACCGACGTGAGAGACATCTTCCACTTCCATATTCAGGCTGGGGGTTGGCAGTTTGGAACGTCACAGCGAAAGAGCTGAAAATTTTGGTAATGAGGGACTGATATTTAGAAAAGAAACATGGGTGTGATAAGCTCCTAGGATCATGTTAAATTTCGGGAAACGTAAATTGTGTAACAAAGGATTGAATCAGAAAACTCGGGTACTTGCAGAGTCTAAGAGTTTCTTGCAATCTCACTGGTCTGTTAGCAAACTTGGACCTGCTTAGGCCTTCAAGCTATGTCGTTGAGCAAATGTCTAACTCTTTCCCATGAACAAGGCCACCGAATATAGACTCAAGTGGTGTGTTCCTGGAAAGTGCCTCGGATGGAAGCCAGACCAGGAGTCTTGGATTACTTTGATCCACAGGAGAAGTCACAATGGACTTGCCGTGAATGATCCTGATACTGGATAAGTCCAACAATGGCTATGTGCAGATGTTGAAGCCCTGTACTCGTGGGCGCAGAATCAAGTGACGGATTAAGCGAGACGCTAAATTTTGAAGCATGCGCATCCAGGCTTATTATTTAGACTGCGCACGCAGTTTCTACTCTAATAACGCACAAAGTAGCAGAAATTGAGGCTGTATATAGACGCTGTTCTAGGCCAAAATCTTGACGCCACCGAGTCACCATTTGGTCGAAAAACCACGGTTCTTAATTACATCCCGGCACCGTTCAGGCATAGAATGTATCCACTTTATATAGGCCTGTTACTCCACTAATTGAAGCCACTCATACTTCGCCGCCGGCCACATATCTTTCGAGGTTAAGATCATTCTTTTATACCCCCGGATCTTCTATTTTATCCGCTTCCATATATACTTATCCGGGTTTAAATCAGGGCTGCTTGGCGGCTATATTAACGTCTCGATCCTATACTCTTTCAACCACTGTAGCGTTTGTTTGGATCCATGAATCCCGGCCCCGTCTTACATGAATATTGGGCGTAGTCCTATCCTTTCTAACTGTCACGGGGTGGACTTTGGCAGGAGTGTTACTGCAGATATTTACCAAGACGGCGGGCTGAGCCCTACCGCTAGCCCTATCGGGACTAGGGTGACACTAGGATTCTAGTATATCAGGGCCAAATCCTCTATAGAATAATCAACATCTTTTACACTATATACTATTATACTAACCCCGTATTAAATGATAATAACGGCGATATTAACGTAGAACTATACCTCTTCTATATTAATAAGAACGATTATACTAGTTATAAGTAGTAAAATAACCCCTAAAATAGTTAATATACTCCTTATTAACTACTATATTTAAAATAATTTACTCCGTATCGATAGCGAGTCTTACCTACGTTATATTTATTTAATATTTCTATACCGTACCCTACTACCTTAAATAAATACTTCTAACTTCTTTATTAAGTTATTAAAATAACCTATTTAATACCCTTTTTATTTAGGGTATCTATAATAAATATTAAACTAAATATTTATAAAGTCCCTTTATTTATTTCTCTTTTATTAATATAATTACTTATTTTAATAAACTACCTATTAAATAAACGTCTAGCCTAGTAAATATATTACTAGTTATATCTCTTACGCTTCCGTTATAGAAAAAGAATACTAGAATACTAGTCTTTTAATACTACTTTTATTATTTACTTAGTATTACTACTTTTAATATTTATTATTAATTATTACCCTAGTTATTACCCTAGAAGAAGAAGAAACTTAGTTAAACCTTATTATAGTTAATTTTACTTTCTATTTATAAGAATTCTTATTATTAAGTAAATATATCCTAAAATAGATAAAAGTTACTTTTAACGTTAGACGAGTAGTTACCTAAATAATTATATAGTCTTTTAATCCTCCTATTAAAATACCCCTTTAGTATTCGTTAAAGAGGGGCCGGAAAGCGAAGTAATTTAATAACGACCTCTCGGAGTACGTTAAGTTTAAATAGCCTACTATATAACTACCCTAGGTTATTAATAAGATAGTTATAATATCGTTTATCGGTACCTTCCGAAGGGATATTAAAGAGCTACGTTAATACTTATAAAAAGAGTAATCTTTAGAGGACGAATTTAAAAACGAAAAAATTATAGCTCCTCCCGAGTTTAAATAACCTATTATAGATTCCGAATAAATAATATAATTTATAGAATCGCTAGAAATTTAGGCCTTTATTATTAAATTAGTAATTAGGATAAAGGAAGACTCGGTAGGACTTTAAAGCCTATTAAAAATAAATAATTTAATTAATTAAAACGGTACTAGTACTAGGGTAAGCGCCTAAAATAAATTAAAACTCGAAGAGATTAAATTCTTCGATCTTAAAGGCGATAGGAAGGATAACCTATTTATATTAAGAAAATATACTATATATAAGAACGTTTTCGACTTTAAAGATCGCGTTAATAATATAATTAAATAGTACGGTAAAGAGGAGGTACGAAAACTTCTATTTTTATATCTTAAGGGAGTAGCCCTTAAATAGTTCTTTAATAAATTAAGTATTAATATTAAGGAATTAATACGTACCTTCGCTAGCCTTAAATAAATAGATTATTTTATTAAATAATTTAAAATAAAGACGCTAGAAGTTATACGTAAACTTCGTTTTAATAAATATAAATTCGTTTAGGCACGTACTAGTAAAACGCCTAAATAGTATATAGATAAAATATTTAATTTAACTAGGGCCGCCGATATTCCTAGTATATATTAATAAATATTTATAACCTACGACTATATTAACTTTAATTTTAAGTCTTTTATTAATCCGCCTAAACCTAGCGTCCTATTAAATAAATTCCTTAATTTATTTAATATTAAAGAAGAAGTTTAGTTAGGAATAATATAAAATAATAAAACGACTAGGCCTCTACCGCCTCCTAAACTAGAGGGTTTACGGTAAAGTTAGTAGAATTATTAATAACTTAACCGGTTCCGGCTATAATAGAACTAGTTATTTTAAACTATTTCTTATTAATTCATTAATCCGGTTTATTAGAATATACTAAATATTCTTTAAACGTAGTAGTAGCCTCGTTAAATTCAAATACTATTTACTTAGTTATAAATTATTAATAATAGTACTAGAAACGTACTTTTCCCTCTTAGAAATAGAAATCGTCTTAACTATTAACTGCGTCAAGAAAACCGCGGGCCCATAACCGGTAGTTATAATTTTAATTATTTCGGGTAATAGTAAATACCCCCTAGGCGTATAATTATTTACTATAAAACCGAGGTATAAAAGGACCGCTCTTAAGAAGACGGTATTATAGAGTTATAAATAGAAGAATAATCTACGCCTAACGTTAATTACGTTAATAAATAGAGCTAGGATTAATAGTAAAAGGATTATTATAATAAATAAAACGAAATAACCGGCTATTAAATAACTATTATCGATTCGCTTAAATAAGTCGAGTACCGTATTTATAAAGAGTTATTCTCTTCTAAAAACGTATTATATATATATTTTAAAAGTTAAAATTTAGGTAGGAACCCTATTAAAGCCTCCTACCCTAGATATTTAATTATAAATATTATTTAAAAGAGTATATAATCTTTAATAATAAACGAGAATACGGAAGTCTATTATTAGGCTGAAACGACGTCGGCAAAACGAAAAGTGGCTCGATCGTGGCTTAGGGCGCTCGACGGGCGCCCCGGGAGCCTCAAACGCGACACCCATCTACCGACTCGATAGGCGCCCGAGGCATACAGCCAAGGGGCCTA